>ENA-ORDR01000769-ORDR01000769.1-marine-metagenome-genome-assembly--contig:-NODE-769-length-16057-cov-3.982666_pt1 | contig 16057 bp, 17 predicted proteins | sample MGYA00240993_ERZ508538 | MGnify/ENA primary metagenome ERZ508538 (study PRJEB26207, sample SAMN05421999) | marine metagenome | isolation source: Monterey Bay, California, USA | place: USA:Monterey Bay... | reverse complement strand
GAACCCCTGTTGCCGAGATGAAAACCCGGTGTCCTAGGCCTCTAGACGAACGGGACTAGATGCGAAACGTATTATATTGAAAGTATGATAATTATCAAAGTCTAAATGACTATTTTATCTTTTTATTTATAGCTGCAAGAAATCCTCTCATAAAGCTTGCTTCCATTTCATCTGGATGAAGGCGGCTAAACATGCGCTTAATCCTTGAAATAATCTTCTTTGGATTCTCTGGCTTGATGACATCAATGGCAACTGCTGTATCTATAAAATGCTCGATGAGCATTTGTAAATTTTTAGAGTCTACTTCTGGGTAGTCATGCCAGTCCCTTGAATCTGTTTGATGTGACGCTTTAAAAATTTCATATGAAAGCACCTGAGCGGACATGGCAACATTGAGCACTGGGTATTCTGGGTTTGCAGGAATCTCTATATGGGTATTAGCTAATTGAAGCTCCTCATTGGTAAGACCCCTGTCCTCTCTACCAAAGAGTATAGAGACTTCTTTTTTGGAATTGGACTGATCAACTATTTTATTTGCGCCCTCCTCTGAGTTTACTGTGGGCCACTGGATGGTTCTATTTCTTGATGAGGTTGCATAGACAAAGGTGCTATCGGCTATGGCTTCCTCTATGGAGTTATAGACCGTTGCATTCTCCAATACATCCAGGGCGTTACCTGCCAGTGCATTGGCATCACCAGAGGGAAACTTTCGTGGGTTAACCAAAGACAGCCTTGAAAGCCCCATAGTCTTCATTGCTCTTGCAACTGAACCAATATTTCCTGGGTGTGATGTTTCAACTAAAACTACGTTTATTAAATTACTTTTTAAACTCATGGCACTATTATCCCACTTTCCATTACAATAGCGACATGTCAATACAAGCTTTATTTAATGTTACTCAACTTGCAGCTCGAAAAGGTGCTGCTGAACTGGAGTTTGCTGTGAAGAAAGTTCATAGCTTGGATGCCTCCAAGGGTTCTCCAGATGGATACCTTCAGGCTATTAACAGAAGAGTTGAGGGAATAGTTCTAGAAGAGATTAAAAGATTCTACCCAGAGGATAATTTTCTTGGAGCCGAGACAGGCTCGGAGATTAACAACTCCAATATTACATGGGTATTGAAGGCAATAGACGGTGAAGAGAATTTCATGAATGGCTATCCGCATTTTTGTTTATCTCTATCTTGCCTAATGGATGAAAAGCCCGTTACAGCTGTTGTTATTGATCCCATTAGAAGAGAAGAGTTTTCAGCCCAAAAAGGTGCTGGAGCAACTCTGGACAACGGAAAAATTAGAGTAAGCAAGCAGCAAGGCATTGTTGGTTCAATGTTAAGCTTTGCAACCTCGAGTGTGAGCTCACCTGGCTATGGTTATGAATTTAGTAAAAGCTACAAAGAGCTCTTCAATCAAGACCTTGAGATGAGAAACTCTGGATCGATTGCGCTTGATCTTTGCTATTTAGCAACAGGAAGGCTGGATGGTTACTGGGCCCACGGTGTAGAGCTTTGGGATGTTGCAGCCGGCTTATTGATTGCAAGAGAGTCAGGGGCGCTAATAAGTGATTTTAATGGTGACCCAAAATACTTAGATGGCGATCATTTTATATGTGCTACTCCGAAGTGCTATAAAGCTATACTTAAATCAGTTAAGCCCTACTTCGAAAAATACTAAGGAAGCTCGTCGAAATCTGCGCCTTCAGGCTCAGGTACCGCTAAATCCTCTTGAGTTATTGATAGCGACATAAGCATGTTCGCAACAACATAAATTGAAGAATAGGTACCAACCATAACACCAAGTATTAGAGCCAAACTGAAACCCTTAATTAGCTCTCCGCCAAAAATAAATAAAGCAAATAAAACAAGCAATGTAGTTAATGATGTGACTATGGTTCTTCCAAGCGTTTGATTTAAGGAAAGATCTATAAGGTCCTGCGGACCTAAAACCCTTTCAGATCTGAAGTTCTCTCTAATTCTGTCGGATACAACGATGGTGTCGTTGAGCGAGTAACCTATAACAGCAAGAAGAGCTGCTAAAACCGTTAAATCGAAGTCCCATGAGAATAATGAAAAGAACCCTAAGATAATGACGACGTCATGACCAAGAGCAGTTACGGCACCAAGAGCAAACTTGTACTGGAATCTAAATGCAACATACATAAGGATCATGAACAAAGCCACTAGCATACCAAGACCACCCTGGTCTCTTAACTCAGAACCGACTTGAGGCCCAACAAACTCAACCCTTTTAAGCTCACCTTTAAAGCCATTATCTTCTAATAAATTAAAGATGCTTTCACCAATACTACTGTTACCATTTTGATCAGCTACCTTGATGAGGACATCTAGGTTTGATCCAAAGTTAACAACTTGAGAGTCATCGAAATCATTTTCTATAAGAATATTTCTTATTTCTTCAAGTTCGACTGCCTCTTCATAAGTAACTTCTATTAAGGTGCCACCGCTAAAGTCCAAGCCTAAGCTTAAGCCTTTAAAAGAAAGGGAAAGAACCGATAATGAAAATAATACAATAGATGCAATTGCAGCGATCTTCCTGAACTTCATGAATGGAATATTGTTATTCATTATATTTTTAATTCCTTAATGTTCTTATTACCATAGATCAAATTAACCATAGCCCTTGTGCACATGATCGCAGTAAACATTGAGGTGATAATGCCTATTGATAGAGTAATTGCAAAGCCCTTAACAGGACCAGTTCCAATCACATATAAGATTAGTGCTGCTATAAGAGTTGTAACATTGGCATCAAAGATAGTTACAAAGGCTCTTGAGAACCCGTCATGAATAGCTGATTGAGGATCCTTTTCTTTGAGCTCCTCTCGAATTCTTGAAAAGATAAGCACGTTTGCATCAACGGCCATACCAACAGTTAAAACAATACCTGCTATTCCTGGAAGCGTTAAGCTAGCCCCAAGCAAGGACATGATTCCTGTAATTAGTACTAAATTTATTACCAATGACACGTTTGCAGCTAGACCAAATACCTTGTAGTAAAGAGCCATAAATAAGATAACAAGAGAGAAGCCAATTAAAATAGATGTCATTCCAAGCTCTATATTTTCTTTACCAAGGCTTGGCCCTACAGTTCTTTCCTCAACGAACTTCATTGGTGCCGCAAGCGCTCCTGCTCTCAATAGCAACGCCAATTCACTTGCCTCTTGTGGAGAACCAACCCCAGTTATTCTAAAACCTGTTCCAAGAACAGCCTGAATGGTTGCTAGGCTGATGATATTTTTTTCTATGTATGATGTTTGCTCAATCACTTTATTACCAAGCTCATCAACAACTAACTCCGATTTAGATTTTTGCTCAACAAATAAAACACCCAGACCTCTGCCTATATTTCCAGATGTCGCTTTTTGCATAGCTCTTCCGCCCTGCATATCGAGAGTAATATTTACTTGAGAGAACCCGCTCTCGTCAAAGCCTGTGCTTGCATTGGTGACTCGGTCACCACTAACAACAACTGCTCTTTCAAGGAATGCAGTTCTATAGTCGTTGTCTTTGAAGTTAAATTCTTCTTTTCTAAGAGGAGATGTTCTTGAGTTCGCTTCAAGTCTGAACTCTAAATTAGCAGTTTTACCAATGATTTTTTTAGCCGCTGTTGGGTCCTGCACACCAGGTAGCTGGACTACAATTCTGTTTGCTCCTTGCCTTTGTACAACAGGCTCTGAGACGCCAAGCTCATTAACTCTGTTTCTGAGTGTTGTTAGGTTTTGTCCAACTGCGTAGTCGCGAATCTCTTTTATAGCGACATCGGAGAACTTCAGCAGCAATGTCTTCCTGCTTGGTCTTTCTGTAATAATGTACTGAATGCCGCCGTTGATACCGATGCTATCATTTCTATAGGCTCTTAGTGCCTCGTTGTAACTCTCTGTATCTCTAAATTCAAATGAAAGAGCAAGATCCTTAACTGATGAGTTTGCAATCTTAAGCTTATCTTCTCTGAAGCTTTTTCTATAGTTATCTAGAAGAACCTCAAGTCTAGCTTGTAACGCAGAATCAATATCAACTTCCAGCAAGAAATGAACTCCCCCAGAAAGATCTAAACCAAGCTTCACGGGCTTGCCACCGATGTCCTTTAGCCAAGCCGGTGTGGTTGGTTCCAAGTTAAGAGCAATTATAGCTTGATCCAATAACTTGTTTTGAAGCGCTGTTTTTGATTCAAGTTGCTGATCTAGGGTTTTAAATTTTATAACAATCTTGTTGTCTCTTAAGAATATTTCTTCATACCCCGAGGTTTCATTCTCGAGTATTGATTCAGCTTTATCTAATAAGAATTGATCGGCTGACTTCCCTGAGTCGGTATACGCAATTTGAATTGCTGGCTGTGTAGGATAAAGATTTGGAAGTGCATAAAGGCAGCCCACTAGAAGCACTAGTGTTATTGTAATAATTCTTAAGGCTGAGTTTTTATTCACTATCTTTAATTACTTAATTGAATCTACTGTTCCTTTAGGAAGAACACTTGAGACTGCAGATTTTTGAAATTTTAAAACAAGGTTTTCGCCAACTTCTAGAGTGACATAAGCACCTTTGATTTCTTTAACTTTTCCAATTAGTCCACTGGCTGTAATAATTTCATCGCCCTTCTCTAAAGCAGAAACCATATTGAGAAGCTCCTTTTGTCGCTTATTCTGCGGTCTGATCATTAAAAAGTAGATCAATATAAAGAAGCCAAGGAACATAATAAGAGGACCATAGGCTGAAGGTGGCTGCTGAGATTGAGCTAAAACAACATTAGGCATCAAACTGAAAGCAAGTAAGTATTTTGTATAATTCATATTAGCTCCTATAGTGGCCCATCGGGCATTTCTAAATTCCGCATATTATAGAAGTCTTTTACAAATTTCGCGAATACATTGTTCTCTAGCGACTCCCTTATATCCCTCATTAGTGATTGGTAGTAATAAATATTATGGTAGCTTGATAATATGCTTCCAAGCATCTCGTTGGTTCTATCTAAATGATTAAGATAGGCTCGGCTATAGTTCTTGCAGACCTTGCAGTCGCAATTCTCATCTACAGGGCCCTCATCCATTTTATATGGTGCATTCCTTATATTTACTACACCTGTTGAGGTTATGAGCTGGCCATTTCTTGCATTTCTTGTCGGAAGAACACAATCGAACATGTCTATTCCATACCTCACTGCCTCAACTATATCCTCTGGTTTTCCAACCCCCATCAGATAGTGAGGCTTGTCTGAGGGAAGTTTATCTGACATAAAATCAAGTATTCTTGTTTTTTCTTCTTTTGATTCACCAACACTTAGGCCACCCAATGCAATTCCATCAAAGCCTATATCAATAATCTTATTAAGGGACTCCTCTCTTAAATCTTCATGCATGCCACCTTGAACAATCCCAAAAAGTGCAGATGAGGATTTGTGTGCGTCCTTACATCTCTTTGCCCATCGCATAGACAGCTCCATGGACTGCTTTGCATCATCGTGAGTTGATGGATAGTCGGTACATTCATCAAAAGCCATGACTATATCTGAACCAAGATTCTCTTGAATCTGAATTGAATCCTCGGGTGTCATAAAGATTTTTCTTCCATCATAGGGTGAGCTAAATTTAACGCCCTCTTCTGTAATTTTTACTAAATCTCCAAGACTCCATACCTGGAAGCCGCCTGAATCTGTAAGTATTGGTCTGTCCCAATTGGCAAATTTATGCAGACCTCCGAGATCTCTTATTGCCTCATCCCCTGGCCTAAGCATAAGATGATAGGTGTTACCTAAAATAATTTCAGCTCCAGTGGACTTTAGGTCGTCAACTGTCATTCCTTTTACGGTTCCATTAGTTCCCACTGGCATGAAGGCCGGTGTTTGAATTTTTCCTCTTGGAAATGTTAGCTCAGCTCTTCTTGCGAACTCTGATTTATTGGTAACTTTAAATTTCATTTTTTTCTAATAGCATTGCATCCCCATAAGACAGGAATCGATATTTCTCGTCAACCGCTATCTTATAGATTTCTTTCATCTTTTCATATCCTATGAAGGCTGCAACTAACATTAACAACGACGATTGAGGAAGGTGAAAGTTAGTAATTAATTTATCTATAGCTTTGTACTTGTAGCCAGGAGTAATAAAAAGCTTAGTGTATCCCTTATAACCTTTATATGATGTGTCTAAGTATGCTGTCTCGATCGCTCTTGTCGCAGTCGTTCCAACAGCTATAACCTTCTTGCCGGCTGCCTTTGTGGATTCAATGAGGTCTATTATTTCAGGTTTTACTTCTAGGTATTCACTGTGAATATCATGGTCTTCTATATTGTCCACCTTAACAGGCTGAAAGGTCCCTGCTCCCACACTAAGATTGACCTTCCCAATTTGCACTCCTTTGTTTTTTAACTCATTAAGTAATTTTTCATCAAAGTGAAGGCCTGCGGTTGGTGCAGCAACGGATTCCTGCAACTTCTTATCCTCATAAACAGTTGCATACCTTTCTTGATCTATCTCCTCGTCCGTTCGTTTAATATAGGGAGGTAGTGGAACATGGCCTATTTCATTAAATACCATAAGAGGGTCATCATTAAATTTGATAATAAAAAAGTTTTCTTTTCTATCAATCACCTTTATTTTGTATTTATCAACAAAAAGAACTGAGCCTACTTTTGGGCTTCTGCCTGACCTAATTTGAACAAGCGCCTCATTGTTTTCCATAAATCTCTCAAGCATGACTTCAATAGAGCCACCTGATTCCTTATTTCCAAAGATTCTTGCTGGTATAACAGAGGTATTGTTAAGAATTAATAAGTCTCCCTCATCAATAAATTCAACGATATCTTTAAACTTTCTATGAGACAGACATCCCTTGCTTACAAGCAGCCTGCTTGAGCTTCTCTCATGCATGGGATAGTTTGCAATTAGCTCGTCAGGCAGATGATAGTCAAAATCGATTGTTTTCATAAGAAGGTGATTTTAAAAGAGATAATAGTTAGCTACAATGCCTACCGTGCCCTATTGGCGGAATTGGTAGACGCGCGCGATTCAAAATCGCGTTCCTTCGGGAGTGCCTGTTCGACTCAGGCATGGGGCACCATATCAAAATGAGCAGTCAACGTTGATCATTGTGAATAAGTAGTTTCTTACTGTATTTTCATCACTCCATGAATCAGAGGTGGAGACAATATCAATACAGCCTTGGCCATCTAAATCAATTGGAACACCTTTCATTAATCCTGAGGACGGGTTCCATTGAGAATAGGGTATGGGACGATCAGGAAGCAAGTACTCATTGGAGGCAAAGTTGCCTTGGCCATCATTAATTGCTATGTGTGCTCCTGATAGTGAGTTTTCAAAATCTCTTGTTGAATGGATGATGTCCATATCACTATCACCATCGATATCTCGTAAATAGATATTGCCCTCGCCATGATGACCACTGAAACGAGATTGATTAGCAAAATTTGATGCTGTTTGATCAACTAATTTACCTGTTTGATCGTTTATCAGTATTTGTATGTAAGCCCCATCGTAGTAGGGATCATCTCTAGTTATTGAAACAACAACATCATTAAAACCATCTCCATTGAGGTCTCCTGATGCCGCATGGTTATACTTATTCCTATTAATATCAAAAGGGCCTTTTGGAAGTTCTAACTCCAACCATTCTTCAATATTGGCAGTGTCATTGCTAAGTAAGATGGTTCCCTCTTCAGGCTGAGAATCGAACAAGGGCCTGTTATCAAAATTCCAAAAAAGAATATCATCAAAGCTGTCGTTATTTAAATCTGTAACCAAGCTACTCATTGGGCTCATGTGATTTGTATGCCACTCATAGCCTAGGTAAGGATGGATTGAGAATTCTCCAAATCCATTATTCACATGCAGGAGGTTGCAGGCATAAATATCAAAATCACCATCACCGTCAAAATCACCAGCACTTGCATCGTGAGCAAAACCACATTTTTGACCCTGGCCATTGTTTTGATCATCAATATTCTGGCTACTATCCACCAGCCTCCCATTTTGATTACTCAACATTAATAAATGAGGAGAAGGTGCAATGTAATCCTGGGTTGAATCTTCGAATCTAACTTGCTTACCCATTGAGCCTGCAAAAATATCATCTATTCCATCTGAATTAAAATCCCTTACAGCCAATCTATAAGCAAATGGTTGTATGGGATAGGAATTATTTTCAAAAATATTCATATCCTCATAAAGCCCGCCTTTCCCATCATTTAAGTAAATGTGAAGTGGGGCAAGGACTTTCTGAGACTCTTCGATTGTATGAGGAAATATTGCCCACATAACAACTAGGTCCTCGTGCCCATCTCCATTAAAATCTCCAACTGCCATATTATGTGCGTCCTGACCAAAAAGCTGATTAACATAAGTAGTACAGTCATCTGGTGTTGGGTAGCAGATAGTAGCAGAGTATCTTTCGTTGATGACTAGGCCACCAAACCCCAGATCTGCAGAATGATAATATGAGGTCTTTAGCTGGCTATTGTTGTCTGGTATGGCTAAATATTTTGAGTCTGAGTGACTTACAAGAAGCTCAATATCCTTTTGTCCTGATGGGCAAGTGGATGTCGGTATGGAGCTTACTGAAAAGTTAAATAACTCTTGCTCTAGCAAAGTGATTGGTGCATTGAATGAGTACAAACTTCCGCTTGAGCTAGGCCAGTGAATATCTGAGCCTGATATAGAAAAACTACAATCCAAATAATTAGAGGTAATACTTAGCTCCAATCTATCATAAGAAGAAACTCTGCTGGGAAGTTCTGATATTGAGATTGAGAGATTTGGGGCTTGGGGTACTGAGGGTATTTCAGAACTACTGGATGAGCCCCCTCCACCACCTCCACAGGAAGAAATTGCTAAAAAAACGATTGAGGCACGGATGTATTTCAGATTCATAATACTTATATTAAAACAGTAAATATAAAAATAGTTATTTTGATAACAATAAATATTATCGTAATATAAGGCAATAATTAAAAATAAAAGACTGAGTAATTAATGATTTTAAATAAAGAGCACCTTGCAATTCGCGATACTGTTAAAGCATTCATAGAAAAAGAAATAAACCCGCATACCAATGAGTGGGAGAAAGAAGGAATATTTCCAGCTCATGAGCTCTTTAAAAAAATGGGTGATTTAGGCTTGCTGGGTATTTCAAAACCAACAGAGTTTGGGGGAATGGGTCTGGACTACAGCTATCAGGTTGTTTTTTCTGAGGAGCTTGGATTAATCAGTAGTGGTGGCGTCTCTATGGCTATTGGAGTTCAAACAGACATGGCGACTCCTGCATTAGCAAAGTATGGGAGCGATCAACTCAGACAAGAATTTTTAGCACCTGCAATATCAGGCGACATGGTTTGCTCAATTGCTGTGAGTGAGCCCAGTGCAGGATCTGATGTTTCTGCCATAAAAACAACTGCTGTAAAGGATGGTGATGACTATATTATTAATGGTACGAAAATGTGGATTACCAATTCGACCCAAGCAGACTTTATTTGCCTATTGGCAAATACATCCGATGGAAGTCCTCATAGTAATAAATCATTAATTGTTGTTCCTATGGATCTTCCAGGAATATCACTATCTGAGAGATTTAATAAACTTGGAATGAGATCGTCGGACACTGCTCAGATATTTTTTGATGATGTGAGAGTGCCTCAGAGAAATCTAATCGGTGCAGAAGGAAAAGGTTTTAGATATCAGATGGAGCAGTTTCAGGAAGAAAGGATATTTGGTGCAGCGGGAGCTCTAAAAATGCTAGAGCAAGTTATCAAGGATACTATTGAATACACAAGCCAAAGGAAGGCATTTGGGAAATCAATTCTTGATAATCAAGTGGTTCATTTTAGACTTGCTGAACTACAAACAGAGGTAGAACTGCTGAGGGCATTGGTTTATACAGCAACTGAAGAATACATAAATGGTGAGGATGTAACAATGAAAGCCTCCATGATGAAACTTAAAGCAGGAAGACTCGGTAGAGAGGTGACTGATAGCTGTCTTCAATACTGGGGAGGAATGGGTTATATGTGGGATACTCCTGTTTCAAGGGCTTTCAGAGATGGAAGACTTACCTCTATTGGAGGCGGCGCTGATGAAATTATGCTTGGCATTATTTCAAAGCATATGGGAACATCGCCAAGCAGGTAACTTGTTTAACTTCCAAACCTTAATAGGTTTTTTGCCATTTTTTTTGAAAATCTTTTGAAGATTTTTAAAGCTTTTTTTATGTCTTTTTCAGTTTCATCTTCAGCAAGCGAGTAACCATCCCAATAAATAATACTGTACTCTCCATCAACTTCTATTAAATCTATAGAAGCAGAATCTGGGTTAGTTTCGTCATTATGTTTTATATGAACTGAGTTCTCAGTTAAATCTATGGATGCGTTTGAAACCTCAGCAAATATAGATTTGAAGAGATTTTCAATGGCAATATGATTACTTTCTATGCTTGTGTTGATCATAAGAGTGATGCCTGCCCTCAACGCCAAATACTCTAAGGCCAACATGCTTTGTTTTTCTTCCCCTAGCCCTCTTTCTCCAAAGTGTATAACTATTTTTTTTTAAATTATTCCTCATGAGATCCTCAACTTGATTTTGATTCAATCCATAAGATGCCTCTATTGCATCAAAAGGGGTTCTGTCTTCCCATGCCATTTCAATTATTCTTGAAATATCTACCTCGGTAAGATCTTGTTTCATAAACTATTTGAGTTTTTTAACCTCAGCCTCTAGCTCCGCAACTCTTCTTTTAAGAGGTTCAATATCTTCTTTTTTAACAAAACCTGATTCTTTCATGAACTTTTCTAATGCAGGTTTCATCATTTTTTCCATATTCTTCATGTCTTTCATCATTCCAAATGGATTCATACTTATCTCCTTTAAATATATATATCAAACCGAGTTGATTTGCCCTTAATCTGATAGTTTATTTTATTACAAATTAGAGGTGCTTTTATAGGCCTCTTTAAAATTATCTTTTTATGTTCACTTGCTCTAAACTCATGGAAAATTTTATCACCAATATCTGCTATAGATTCAAGCTCTATTGCCGTTCTTAAAAGAGCAACATCACCAGATCTTTTTGATGACTTTGAGGTTTGAGGATAAAGAGGATCTAGGTAGACCAAATCAGATTTGGTATGAGATTTATAAATTTCTGCTGAATTTCCATGAACTAACTTAAGGTTTTTTAAAAACGGTAGTTCATTTTCTGCTCTCTTGCATGCGTCTTTAATTAATAAGTAAATAATTTTACTTTGTTCGCATGCTATAACTTTGTGTCCGAGAGATAAAAAAATCATTGAGTCGCCTAACATTCCTGCCGTACCATCAAAAATTGTTAAGCTATCTGAAGTTTTCCCTATAGCTTTTTTTAACTGGTTCTCATGCTCCGGTCTTTTAAGCCTCCAGCCCATTGCGCCCTTTAAAAAATCAACTCTAAGCTCTCTTTTGCCTTCTGAAGTGTGGGAATTAAAAGACAAACCATTTTCATTCAAGTGCAGGTAGCTATTTGTTTTAGGTATATTTTTTATGATACATGAATTAAGAAATTTAGAAATTGTTCCAGCTTCCCGCAAGCTTTCATCACATGCAAGGACAGGGCAATCCATCAAATAATCACAAGAATGAAGCCAAGGGCCAATCTATATATGACAAATGGTGCAACACCTATTTTCTCAACAAACAATAAGAAGTATTTGATGGTAAGAAAGGCAAAAATAGAAGAAATTACAAAACCTAAAGTTAGGTGCAGCAGATTAATGCTTAGAGATGTTGAAGCAATATCAATAGATAAAAAAACTAATGCGCCCAATATAGTTGGGATGCCAAGTAGAAATGAGAATTTTGATGCTTCTTTCATACTCAGGCCAAGCAACAGTCCTGCGGTCATTGCAGTTCCGGATCTTGATGCACCCGGTATAAGTGCAAATATTTGAAAAAGGCCAATAAAAACTGCAGCAACTAATGTTAGCTGCATAACGTCTTTATTTTTTGGGCTAATTTTGTATGCAAAATAAAGCAATAATGCAAAAACAATATCCTTTTGCAATGTATGTACACGGATCAGAATTTACATTCTTTAAGGCAAGATTTTTTAATGACTCATATTCTATTCGCGATTTTGTAAGTTGGTTAAGAAAAGACATTTATCATATGCCAAGATTAATAAAATTCTTTTCTACTACTCATCATGGAGAAATCATTACTCCCTCTAATTGGATGAAAAAAAAGATTAATAATATTTTAAACTATAGTAAAATAAATATTATTCCAAATGGTATTGATGTTAATCTATTCAAGTATAAGAAAGTACAAAGAGGATTTCGAATAATTTCACTAAGACCTCTTGGAGACAAGGTTTATGATATTGAGTCTACTATTAATGTATTATCATTACTACCAGATCACTATTCATTAGACATTTATGGCAAGGGTAAATATAAACAACATTATAATAATATAATTAAAGATAAGGGGTTGAGTGATCGTATTAAGATATATGATGCTTTTATTGAGAGAAAGGATATGCCAGTATTTTTTAGAGATTATAATGTATTTATATCTACCACAAAGTTAGATTCGCAGGGGATTACAATGCTAGAAGCCATGTCTTGTGGTCTATTAGTGTCATCTATTGATAATTCTTCAAAAAAAGAATTTATCATTGATATGAAGACAGGGATTCTAGCAGAAACTCCAAAAGAGCTTGCTGATAAGATTCTAGAAGTTACATCAGATCAAAATTTATTTGAGAATATAACACTAAGTGGGAGAAAGAGTATGGAAGAAATAAATGTAGAGATAACTTGTAAAGAGGAACTTAATATTTTAAAAAAAATTGCAAACAAAAAATAAAATATTTTCATTTGATGTAGTTATATTTAGCCTACTTTTTGGGTTATTACCAGTTGATATGTTAAACGGTTTTTTATTAAAAGAAGCCGGTGTAGAATCTGTGGTTTCAATTTCTCAAGTCTATAAACTTATTTTATTTTTTTTTATTTTTATCCGTATAAGTTCAACTGAGAAATTGATGTTTATTTCTTTTTTTTTACTGATGTTAATCCCATCGGTATTACAGATTTTTAAAAGCGGTAGCATTTCCCTAATTTTTAATGATGCAATTAAAATCACAAAATATTTAGGATCTTTTTTAACCTTCTTATATTTTAGAAGTATTATTATAAATAAGAGTTATCTTTTAAAGTGGATTTACAGATGGTTTTCATTTTCTTTTTTAATTTTATTTATAAATATATTCTTAAAATTATTTGGGCTAGGGTTTCCAATGTATATTATGAATTCTTTAGAAATTGGAAGTAAAGGTTATTTTTATGCTGGCAATGAACTCTCAGGAGTACTTTTAGTTTTATGTTCATTTCTATTGTATTGGCATCGCTTATACAACAATAAAATCTCATTTATTATTATTGCTATTTTGTCTTTATTGACAGGTATTTATGTTACTTCAAAAACGGCAATATTGGGGACAATAATCATTATCATATGGTTTTTTATCTTTGATCCCAGAGGAAAAAAGATCTCTATTAAAAAAATCTTTTCTTATTTACTTGTGTTCTTTACAATAATTCCACTTAGCTTATATTTTATTATTAAGTATTTAGAAACTTCAGCACTTATGCAACGTGTTTCCTATTATTGGAATGAATTAGATATTTACACCTTTCTTTTGTCAAATAGAAATACATTTCTTAACGATTTTATTAAAATATTTAAAGAAAAGTATAATATTATTGAAATGTTTCTCGGAGTAGGACAAACTACTTTTGAAACACTTAACAATAATCACATAATTGAATTAGATTTTTTTGATATATATTTTGCTTATGGCTTGATAGGTGTAATTTTATTTATCTCTTATATTGCTTTTTTGTTAATTAAATCATACATTTTTTCTTTAAATAAATCTTATTCATTCGCTCAATACTCTAAATTTATTGCAACTGTACTTATTATATTATCATCTTTATCAGGCCACATTTTCAATTCTGGAATGGCAGCAGTATATATAGGTTGTGTTTTTTCATTAATGTACTACAAAAAAAATCATGAAAGTAAAGTTGTTTAATATTGAAATTGATGCTCTATCTATGCGTCAAACCTTAGATATTGTTGAAGATGCTGTTGCTAATGATAAGCATATTCATCATACAGTTGTGAATGCTGGAAAGATTGTATTAATGCAAGAAGATAAAGAGCTAGAAAAAAGTGTTAACGAAGCAGATCTAATAAATGCTGATGGTCAAGCAGTAGTTTGGGCATCAAAAATGTTAGGATCTCCCTTACCTGAGAGAGTTTCAGGCATTGATTTAATGGAAAAATTAGTTAAACGCTCTTTTGAAAAAGGTTATAGATGTTATTTTCTTGGTGCTGAAGAAGATGTTGTATCAAATCTTATTACTTTGTATAAGAAGAAGTACTCAAATAATGTGATTGCAGGATACAGAAATGGATATTTTAAAAAATCAGATGAAAAGAGAATTGCGAAGGACATATCTCAATCAAATGCAAATATTTTATTCGTTGCTATTACTTCACCTAAAAAAGAAATTTTTTTAAATACCTATAAAAAGGAATTAAAGAATATTAATTTTATTATGGGGGTTGGGGGGAGCTTCGATGTGATTGCAGGTAAAGTAAATAGAGCACCAAAATGGATGCAGGGTATTGGATTTGAATGGTTGTATAGAGTAATGCAAGAACCACGTAGAATGTTTATGAGATATCTTGTTGGAAATACTAAGTTTATCTATTTAGTGTTAAAGGAGTTTTTCTTGCTAAATAGAAAGGTCTAGATTTTTAGATTTTTTAAAAATAAAATTACTCACTACTTTTTTATATTTTTGTTAAGATGAAAGGATATTCAAGATATTTTTGGTTTATTCATTTTATGGGAGATGTTTTCTTTATTAACCTCTCTTTTATTTTGATGTATGTCTATAAGTTTGATACTATAGATTTTTCTGATAAGTATCGTTTCTTAATAATTATCTATAATTCTGTTTGGATCTTGGTTGCGTTATTACTACAACTTTATCAACTTAAACAGCTTAAAAGATTAGATCAAATTTTATTTAATTTGTTAAAAGCTTTTTTATTAAATGCGTTAATAATTAGCGCAATGCTTTTTAGTTTAAAGGCTTCTGATTTTTCAAGAGAACATCTTTATGCAACATATTTTTTTCTAGTTTTTTTAATTGTATTTTGGAGATATCTTGCTATTAAGTTAATTCAGATCTATAGAAAATCTGGATATAATTATAGCAGAGTAGTAATATTAGGAGGTGGTGAAGTTGCTGAGCAACTTAATAATTACTTTAATTCTGATGATATATTAGGTGTAAGATTGGAAGGAGTTTTCTCAAATTCAAATATTTCATTTGAGATAAATGAAAGTATTAAATCAGGCAAATTATCTTCTTTTGAAGAATTTGCTCTTGAAAATAATATTGATGAGGTTTTCTATACACTACCATTAACAAATACGAATGAGATAAAAGAATTAATAGATTTTTGTGATAAGTTTATGATAAGATTTAAATTAGTTCCTGATTTTAGAGGTTTTATTTTCAAACGAGTTAATATTGATTTCTTTGAAGATGTGCCTGTAATAACCTTGAGAGAAGAGCCTCTTAGAGACTTTGTTAATAGATTTGCAAAAAGAACATTTGACATCATTTTTTCTTCTTTTGTTATTATCTTTATTCTAAGTTGGTTGTACCCTTTAATTGCTATACTTATAAAGCTATCTTCAAGAGGTCCAGTACTTTTTAAACAGGAACGTTCGGGGTTGAATAATGAAATTTTTTTATGTTATAAATTTCGATCAATGCGATTGAGTAATGATTCAGATATTAAGCAAGCTTCAAAAGGGGATTCAAGAATAACAAGAATTGGTAAGTTTCTTAGAAAATCATCAATTGATGAGTTTCCACAATTTATTAATGTACTTATTGGTGATATGTCTATAGTTGGTCCTCGTCCCCACATGTTACTTCACACAGAAGAATATTCATCTTTAATTAAAAAATA
>ENA-ORDR01000768-ORDR01000768.1-marine-metagenome-genome-assembly--contig:-NODE-768-length-16067-cov-4.294684_pt1 | contig 16067 bp, 11 predicted proteins | sample MGYA00240993_ERZ508538 | MGnify/ENA primary metagenome ERZ508538 (study PRJEB26207, sample SAMN05421999) | marine metagenome | isolation source: Monterey Bay, California, USA | place: USA:Monterey Bay... | reverse complement strand
GCTCTATATCAGTAGAAATATCTCCTTCTTTGTAAGGTACTTTAAAACCACTGCCAAAATCAATAAAATCAATAGTTTTAAACTTTTCAGCCACATCAAATAAAATTTCTGTAGCTCGTAAAAAGGTGTCAATATCTAAGATGTCTGACCCAGTGTGCATATGAATTCCATTGATATGCATCCCCGTATTTTCAACAACTCTTTTGATATGTGGCACTTGGTGAACAGAAATTCCAAATTTTGAATCTATGTGTCCAACAGATATTTTACTATTTCCACCTGCCATAATATGAGGATTAATTCTAATACAAACTGGTATTTCAGGGTGTCTTTGACCAAATAACTCTAAAATTGAAAGGTTATCGATATTAATTTGAACTCCTTTTTTAGCAACATTTTCTATTTCTTCTAAAGAAACACCATTGGGTGTGTAAATAATTTTTTCAGGAGCTACACCAACAGATAAAGCTAGGCTTACTTCTTGAATAGACACAGTATCTAGACCTGCTCCAAGATTTTTGAAAAAACGCAATATATTTACATTTGACAATGCTTTTACTGCATAATTTAATTGTAACTTTTCTACTTTTTCAAAAGCATCTGTAATTCTTTTGTATTGAGAGGCTATAATATTAGTATCATACACATACAAAGGGCTACCGTATTTATTGGCTAAATATAATAAATGTTCTTTATTCATTTGGTCTAATTTAAAGTCAAAACTATAACAATAAGTTTTTTAAAAAGTATTTGTTTAAAAATACAACATATTGTTTTATTCTGTAGAATATTTACTGTTTCTGTCAGTGAAAAATCTGTTGATAACTAATGTACTTGACCATTTTAATTTTTGATGAGAAATCCTATTTTAGCAAGGCTACAAAACAGTAGAAAGAATTTATGACTCAACAGACTAAGTATACAGAAGATAATATCCGCTCGTTAGATTGGAAAGAACATATTAGAATGAGACCTGGTATGTATATTGGAAAATTAGGTGATGGATCTTCTCCAGATGATGGAATTTATATATTAGTTAAAGAAGTACTTGATAATTCTATTGATGAGTATGTAATGGGAGCTGGAAAGACCATCGAAATTTCTATTCAAGGCAGTAAAGTTTCAGTGAGAGATTATGGTAGAGGGATTCCATTGGGTAAAGTTGTTGATGTAGTTTCTAAAATGAATACTGGTGGTAAGTATGATTCCAAAGCGTTTAAAAAATCTGTAGGATTAAATGGTGTTGGAACAAAAGCCGTAAATGCGTTGTCCTCTTTTTTTAGAGTTGAATCTAATAGGGATCATAAATCTGCTTCAGCTGAATTTGAACAAGGTAATTTAATAAACAAAGAATTATTAGAGGAATCTTCCAGAAGAAAAGGAACAAAAGTATCCTTTATCCCAGACGAAGTGATTTTTAAAAAGTATAAATTTAGGAGTGAGTACGTAGCTAAAATGCTAAAAAATTACGTGTACCTCAATCCAGGACTGACTATTATTTTTAATGGTGAAAAATTCTTCTCAGAAAATGGATTGAAAGATTTATTGGAGGACAACAACAATAAAGACGATATGCTTTATCCTATCATTCATTTGAAGGGAAATGATATAGAAGTAGCCATAACTCACAGTAAAACTCAATATTCTGAAGAATACCATTCTTTTGTCAATGGTCAACATACCACTCAAGGAGGAACTCATCAATCTGCCTTTAGAGAGGCGCTGGTAAGAACTATTAGAGAGTTTTATGGTAAAAATTTTGAAGCGTCAGATATTAGAAAATCTATTATATCGGCTATAGCTATTAAAGTAATGGAACCTGTTTTTGAAAGTCAGACAAAAACAAAATTAGGTTCTACCGAAATGGGGGGTGGTTTACCCACTGTAAGAACCTATATAAATGATTTTTTAAAAACACAGTTAGATAATTATTTACACAAGAATTCTGCTGTTTCAGAGAGTATTCAGAAAAAAATATTGCAAGCCGAAAAAGAACGAAAAGAGCTTTCAGGTATTCGAAAATTAGCTAGAGATAGAGCAAAAAAAGCTAGCTTACACAACAAGAAATTACGTGATTGTAGAGTACATCTTGGCGATATTAAAAAGGAAGCACATTTAGAAACGACTCTATTTATTACTGAGGGAGACTCTGCCTCTGGATCTATTACAAAATCTAGAAATGTAAATACTCAAGCAGTATTTAGTTTAAAAGGGAAGCCATTAAATTCCTACGGTTTATCTAAAAAAATTGTGTACGAAAATGAGGAGTTTAATTTATTGCAAGCTGCATTAAATATTGAGGATGGTTTAGAGGATCTTCGTTATAATAATATTGTAATAGCCACCGATGCAGATGTGGATGGAATGCACATTAGATTGCTATTAATCACTTTCTTTCTTCAATTCTTTCCTGAGTTAATTAAAGAAGGACACTTATATATTCTAGAAACGCCATTATTTAGAGTGAGAAATAAAAAGCAAACATATTATTGTTATTCAGAAGAAGAAAAACGAAATGCCATAGAAAAATTGAAAGGGAAGCCTGAAATTACCAGATTTAAGGGGCTTGGTGAGATTTCTCCTAATGAGTTTGTTCATTTTATTGGTGATGACATTCGATTAGATCCAGTAATGTTAGATAAAGAAATGTCTATAGATCAAATGTTGCAGTTTTACATGGGAAAAAACACTCCAGATAGACAAAAGTTTATTATTGAAAATTTAAAAGTTGAATTAGATATTGTTGAGGAAGTATAAAAGATGAGTGAAGAAATTAACGACTACGAAGAAGATAAAGAATCTGCAGAAAATCATATCGATTCTAATGAATCTACAGAAACTATTACAAGAGTTACTGGGATGTACAAGGAGTGGTTCTTGGATTACGCTTCCTATGTAATTTTAGAAAGAGCAGTTCCTGGAATTAATGATGGTTTTAAGCCTGTACAACGTAGAATCATGCATTCCATGAAAGATCTAGATGATGGTCGCTATAATAAAGTTGCCAACATAGTAGGTCATACCATGCAATATCACCCTCATGGTGATGCTTCTATTGCGGACGCTATGGTTCAACTAGGTCAAAAAGAATTGTTAATTGATATGCAGGGTAACTGGGGTAATATACTCACAGGAGACCGAGCTGCTGCCTCTCGTTATATTGAAGCTCGTTTATCTAAATTTGCTTTAGATGTTGTTTTTAACCCAAAAACTACTGAATGGCAAGCCTCTTATGACGGACGTAAAAAAGAACCTGTTAATTTGCCGGTTAAGTTTCCTTTACTATTGGCTCAAGGAGCAGAGGGTATAGCTGTTGGGTTATCTACTAAAATATTACCTCACAATTTCATAGAATTAATAGATGCTTCAATAAAATATTTAAAAGGAAGAAGTTTTAAAATTCTTCCAGATTTTCTGACTGGTGGTATTGCTGATTTTTCTAATTACAATGATGGTAAACGAGGAGGGAAAGTTCGCGTTAGAGCTAAAATTTCACAATTAGATAAAAAAACGCTGGTAATTACAGAAATTCCTTTTGCAACAACAACATCATCGCTAATAGATAGTATCATAAAAGCGAACGATAAAGGCAAAATTAAAATCAAGAAAATTGAGGATAATACCGCTGCTAATGTTGAGATATTAGTTCATTTACCAGCGAATATATCTCCCGATAAAACCATAGATGCACTGTATGCATTTACCAATTGTGAAAATTCAATTTCACCTTTGTGTTGTATTATTGAAGATCATAAACCCAAATTTATTGGGGTGTCTGAAATGCTCAAAAGTTCAACTGATTATACAGTTCATTTATTAAAAAGAGAACTTGAAATTCAACTTCATGAATTAGAGGAACAATGGCATTTTGCGTCTTTAGAACGAATTTTTATAGAAAACCGTATCTATCGAGACATTGAAGAAGAAGAAACATGGCAGGGTGTTATTAAAGCAATAGACTTAGGATTAAAACCGCATGTTAAACACTTAAAACGAGCCATTACTGAGGAGGATATTGTTCGTTTAACTGAAATTAGAATTAAGAAAATCTCAAAATTTGATATCGATAAAGCTAAACAATTTATAGAGGGTTTAGAAGAAAAAATAGCTCAAGTAAAGGAGTACTTAAATAACTTGATAACTTATGCGATAGATTATTTTAAACGCTTAAAAACTACTTACGGCAAAGACAAAGGACGAAAAACTGAAATAAGAAGTTTTGAGGATATTATTGCCACGAAAGTAGTTATCAGAAATACAAAACTTTACGTGAATAGGGAAGAAGGTTTTGTAGGTACCTCTCTACGAAAAAACGAGTATGTTACAGATTGTTCGGATATAGACGATATCATCGTTTTTAAGAAAGATGGTAAGATGATTGTTACCAAAGTAGCCTCTAAGACATTTGTGGGAAAAGATATTATTCATTTAGCAGTATTTAAAAAGAAAGATACCAGAACTGTTTATAACATGATGTACAGAGATGGTAAAGGAGGAGCTAGTTATATGAAACGTTTTTCTGTGACAGGAGTAACTCGTGATAAAGACTATGATCTTACTCCTGGAAAATCTAATACAATGGTTCACTATTTTACTGCTAATCCCAATGGAGAGGCTGAAGTTGTTACCGTTTTGTTACGTGCAGTTGGAAGCATAAAAAAATTAAAATGGGACATAGATTTTGCTGATTTAGCTGTAAAAGGAAGAGGAGTTAGAGGAAATACTATTACAAAATTTGCCATTAGAAAAGTTGAATTTAAATCTTCAGGAGTTTCTACATTAAAACCAAGAAAGATATGGTTTGATGATGCTGTACAAAGACTTAATGTAGATGCCAGAGGAGAACTACTGGGTGAGTTTAGAGCCGAAGACAAGATATTAATAGCTACTCAATCTGGAAAAATTAAAGCTGTTACACCAGATTTACAGATGCATTTTGAGGATGATATGATTGTTCTTGAAAAATGGAAACCAAAAAAGCCAGTATCAGTTATTTATTATGATGGTGAGAAAGAGCGCTATTATGTGAAGCGTTTTTTAATTGAAACTGAAGAAAAAGAGGAAGTTTTTATATCTGAACATTCAAAATCACAATTAGAAATTATTGTTGTTGACTATAGACCTGTAGCTGAGGTTATCTTTTCTAAACGATCTCTTGATAAAAAAGAAATAAACTTTGAAGAATTTATTGCTGTAAAAGGATTAAAAGCACAAGGAAATCAACTTACTACCGATAAAATAAAACAAGTTAATTTACTGGCCTCTTTACCTTATGAAGAACCGGAAGAGCTGGTAGTTGAAGAAGTTGAAGTAGTAGAGGAGGAGGTGATTTCAACTTCTGAAAATACACATCCATCAACTACTACAAGTAAAGAAACTACAGATGAAGAAAAAAACGCTTCAGATGATGGGCAAATCACACTATTTTAATTAGTTTTTTTAAATAAATTATAAACTATATGAAACGTAAATACATCTTTCTTATCATTTCCATCATAGGTATCAGTTATACTTGGTTTTACAATATTCAATATTTTATGACTTATGAGGAGGCTTCCCTTGTTCATTTCTTTGAGTTGGCTCAATCTAATTTTGCAGGGAAATCTTTTGGTGCAGATTTAACTGTAGTTGTTTTAACGTTTTTTGTGTGGTTTATACCAGATGCAAGAAAATTAAAAGTTAAAGCTTGGTGGATTATTATTCCTCTTACTTTCTTAATTGCAGTAGCTTTTTCTTTTCCGTTTTACTTGTATTTAAGAGAAGTAGCACTTGAAAAAAAAGAATAAGATTATATTATTTCATTTGCTCAAAAAATGTCAACGTATAATTGGGTAATAGTTCAGGATTTGTAATTTTAATGAGGTCTTGTAAAATTAAATCAGGTCTGGTTGGTCCTAATTCATAATACACAACTCCTCCTTTTACGCCTCTTTTAGTAGAAGCCGTGTAGATATTATTGTTTTTAAAAGCAGCAAAGTTCTTGTAATGAGGATTATTTTCAAGCAATTGTGCTTTGCTAGAGAAATATCCTGGAGCAATCCAATAATCAGCATGTTGGGCCTTATCTAATACACTTTCAAAGCTTAGTTGTAAGCTTCCTTTCCCTTTAGAGTCTTTCCAAAGATAATTTACATTGGCATCTAGTAAAAATTGAGAAACAAAACTTTCTCCAGCTGGTAAGCTCCAAATATCATTTCTCATGATCGCTCCTGAAAGAATGGAAGGGTATTTTGTGTTTTCTTTTGCAATACGTTTAGCTGCTAAATAATCTACTTCAATAGTATTAAAAATGCTATCAGCTAACCTTTCTTTGTTAAATAAAACTCCAAAAAATTTAATCCATTCTGCTCTTCCAAGTGGTGTTTCTTCGCGCCAATCTCCATTTATAATTACTGGAATTCCATGCTTTTCTATTAAATTAAAGGTTTTATTATAATTATCCATAGTAAAACCAATAACAGCGTCTGGCTTTAATTCCAGTAAACTTTCGGTGTTTAATGCAGCTTCATTTCCTAACTCTTTTACAAACCCAGCATCTATTCTATTTCGAGTTTTAGTTGAAGAAATATAGTCTGTATTTTGAAACCCAACCAAGGCTTTTTCTTCACCTAATAATTCTAGCATTGGAATATGTGTTGTAGAGGTAACCACTATTTTTTTAATGGGTGTATTAATAACATTTAATTGATCATTAATCCCTTTTTTAATAATGTATTCAAAATTATTTGAGGTATTTGAATACGGATTTTTAATAATTAATTTTTTTTCATTTTTAGTGCTTATAATATCAAATCCTTTTGCATGTTTTATAGTATTTTTAGGGTGTAGAGTAGTATTGTTTATTTTTTTTGAAACTTCTTTTTTGCATGAAGCAACTAAAATAAAAATGAGAATAATACTAGAAAAATGATAGATTAAAGATTTCATTTTAATATACTTGATAGAAGATATAATTTTCAAAATGAAGATATTAGATGCTTTTTTTTACTTCATTTTTTAAAAATGCAACAGCAGTATCTGTAGCAGGTGCTTTTGTAGAATATTCTAAAAATACTTTTTCTCTAAAATCAGTTGCAGAATCAGAAGCATTAGAAACCTTTTTTAGGTTGTTAATTACAGCTATTTTGGTGGTAACAACTACATTCCAGCATTCATCAGAAATATACAATTGTTGCACCATATTATGTTGAAACTCTTGTTCTATACTAGCTAGCAATAATTGTAAATATGCCTCGGAAGAATCTCCTATTGGCTTTATGCGAACTAACATTTTAACAGGGTTTATGCGTTCACAGAATAACAATATGCGTTCGTAGGCTTGTAAACGAATGGGCAATGATTCTTTTTTCTTTTGTGCTAAAAGATCTAATTTCTTTTCATTGGTTTCTTGGTTTCTTAAACCACTCATTACAAAATAGGCCACCGCACCAGTAACTAGTGCAGGAATTGCATATCCAATGCCTTGTAAAATACTTTCTTCCATAAACCAAAAATAGAAGATTTAAGTTGGGAAGCAAAAAGAAGGGGAGTAATATTTTAGATTAACCTTTATTAAATCCATTGAACATCTAACTTTTTTAACTCATCTCTTAATTCTGCAAGTGAGCTTTTTTCAATCGAACCAATGTCAATTCTCATCTTTCTTTTATCGGTTCTTAAAATATATTCTCCAGCAAAATGTTTAATAGATTTAATCTCAGATAAATCCATTTTCTTTCCAAAAATATAATTCTGCTTAATTATATTATTTTCAATACTTAAATAGTATTTAACTTTAAGATGTAAGTAGATATGTATCAAACCCATTATTAGGTACAAATAAAAGAAAACATTTTTTCTATCGCTAAAAAGTACACCTAGTATAAAAACTAGTATCCAAAATATTCCTTGAAACAACTCATATTTATGCCTTTTTTTATTGTATAAAATTTTCATAGTAGCTTATTTTTAGGGATTTGTTTTTATCAAAAATACTAAAAAATTGTCATCAAATTTTCTTGTCATACTCCTACTAGAATGGTATTTTTGATAAATACTAATACTTACTTTGGCAAACTATTTAGATTCCTTAAATCCGGCTCAAAAAGAAGCAGTTTTACAGAAAAACGGCCCTATGATTATCATAGCTGGTGCAGGTTCTGGTAAAACACGTGTGCTTACCTACAGAATAGCGCATTTAATGCAACAAGGTGTAGATGCTTTTAATATTTTGTCGCTTACTTTTACCAACAAGGCAGCACGTGAAATGAAAGAGCGTATTGCCGCTGTTGTTGGTCCTAGTGAATCTAAAAATTTGTGGATGGGTACTTTCCATTCTGTTTTTGCAAGAATTTTACGTTCTGAAGCAGACAAATTAGGGTACCCCTCTAATTTTACTATTTATGACACTCAAGATTCTGTTCGTTTAATAGGAGCCATCATCAAAGAAATGGGCTTGGACAAAGAAAGGTACAAAGCTAAGCAGATTCTAAACCGTATTTCTTCTTTTAAAAATAGTTTGATTACTGTGAGAGCCTATTTTAATAATTCAGATCTACAAGAGGCAGATTTAATGGCTAGCAGGCCAAAGGTAGGAGATATTTATCGAGAATACGTTGATCGTTGCTTCAAATCTGGAGCTATGGATTTTGATGATTTACTGTTAAGAACCAATGAGTTATTAGCTCGTTTTCCTGAAGTATTGGCAAAATATCAAGATCGTTTTCGTTACATCATGGTAGATGAGTATCAAGATACCAATCATTCGCAATATATTATTGTTAAAGCATTGGCAGATCGTTTTCAAAACATTTGTGTAGTTGGAGATGATTCGCAGAGTATTTATAGTTTTAGAGGGGCTAATATTCAAAATATATTGAGTTTTCAGAAAGACTATCCAGATACTAAAATGTTTAAGTTAGAACAGAATTATCGTTCTACCCAAAACATAGTAAATGCAGCCAATTCCGTTATTGAAAAAAATAAAACCAAATTAGATAAAGAAGTTTGGACAACTAATGCCAAAGGAGAACAAATTAAAGTAATGTGCTCTATCTCAGATGGAGAAGAAGGACGTTTTGTGGCGCAGTCTATTTTTGATTACAAAATGAATTTACAACTGCATAATAATCAGTTTGCAGTGTTATACAGAACAAACTCTCAATCTAGAGCCATAGAAGATGCATTGAGAAAAAAAAGTATTCCTTACAAAATATATGGTGGAATTTCTTTCTATGGTAGAAAAGAAATAAAGGATCTACTGTCTTATTTAAGAATGATTATCAATCCTAATGATGAGGAGGCATTAAAAAGAGTCATTAATTATCCAGCAAGAGGAATAGGAGCAACCACTATAGACAAACTTACTATAGCTGCAAATCACTATAAAAAATCAATTTTTGAGGTGTTAAAACACTTAGATAAAATAAATTTAAAATTAAATTCTGGCACAAAAACGAAACTTCAGAATTTTTTAAATATGATACTGCGTTTGCAGATAGATGCCCAAAAACTAAATGCTTTTGAAATTACAGAATTGGTTGTAAAACAAACACAACTCGTCAAAGATTTAGAAAAGGAGGGAACACCAGAAGCTATAAGTAAAGTAGAAAATGTTCAAGAATTATTAAACGGGGTAAAAGATTTTATAACCGATAAAATAGAAACTGGAGAGGATGCTTCTTTGCCTGTATTCTTAGAAGAGGTAGCTTTAGCAACGGATTTAGATGCTGACAAAAAAGACGATAAACCAAAGGTTTCATTAATGAGTATTCACCAATCTAAGGGGTTAGAATACCCGTATGTGTATATTGTTGGCCTTGAAGAGAATCTCTTTCCTTCTGCAATGAGTATGAATACTAGGTCTGAATTAGAGGAAGAAAGAAGATTGTTTTACGTAGCTTTAACTAGAGCAGAAAAAGTTGCGTATTTAACCTATACAAAAACAAGATATCGATGGGGGAAATTAATAGATTGTGAGCCTAGTCGTTTTTTAGAAGAAATAGATGAGCAATATTTAGAATACATCACACCAAAAAAATTAGCCCCATCTGTAAATAGATTTTTAAATGAGGATATTTTTGGTGATGCTCCAAAAAAAATCCGTTTTCAGAAACCCATACAAAGAAAGAAGTTAGAGAGAAAACAAGAAAATAAAGTAGTTTTTACACCACCTAAAAATTTAAAAAAAGTATCTCATACTCAACCAAAAACAAATTTATTTGATGATAAGATTGTTGTTGGAAATATTATTGAGCACAATCGTTTTGGTAGAGGAGAGGTTTTAAATTTAGAAGGAACTGGAGCCAATAAAAAAGCAGAAATTCAGTTTGGAACAGTAGGAAAGAAGAAACTATTACTTCAATTTGCTAAATTGAAAGTGATTGGTTGATGTTTTGTGAAGTCAAACCAAAAATAAATACTTAATTTGCACTAACCTTAGATTATAACATTTCAAATCATATGATAGACTACGATTTAGAATACAATGCAGAAAGACCACATTTAATTATTCCAGAATATGGAAGGCACATTCAAAAATTAGTGGATCACTGTATAGCTTTAGAGACTAAAGAAGAGAGAAATACAATGGCGCTAGCAATAATTGATGTAATGGGTAACCTTCAACCTCATTTACGTGATGTTCCAGACTTTAAACACAAACTTTGGGATCAGTTATACATTATGTCTGATTTTAAATTAGATGCAGAATCTCCTTACGAAAGACCTTCAAAAGAAGAGTTGCAAGAAAAACCACAACCTTTAGCATATCCTAAATCTGCAAATAAATATCGCTTTTATGGTAATAATATTCAGATTATGATAGACACGGCTTTGACGTGGGATGAAGGAGAAATGAAAGAAGCTTTAGTATATTCTATAGCCAATCATATGAAAAAGTGTTTTTTAAATTGGAATAAAGATACTGTAGAGGATGATGTTATTTTCTCTCATTTATACGAATTATCTTTAGGTAAAATAGATATAAGAAATTCTGAAGAAGTATTATCTGAAAGTAAAAATCTGCTTAGAAAAAGAAATACTCAAGGTCAAGGATCTAATCACAAAAATAATAAAGGAAAAAATTACCAACACAAAAACAGAAAAAGATAACAATGGCTTCATTTAAAATAGAAGGCGGACATAGATTAGATGGAACCATTACACCACAGGGAGCAAAAAATGAAGCACTCCAAATTTTATGTGCCGTTTTATTAACTCCAGAAAAAGTTACCATTCATAATATTCCTGATATTATAGACATCAATAAATTAATTTTTATTCTTGGAGAACTTGGAGTTAAAATAAACAAACTCGATAAAAACTCATATACTTTTCAAGCAGATAATATTAATTTAGAGTATTTAGAGTCTCCAGAATTTAAAAGAGATGGAAGTTCTCTAAGAGGATCTATCATGATAGTGGGTCCATTATTGGCTCGTTATGGGAAAGGTTATATTCCTAGGCCAGGAGGTGATAAAATTGGTAGAAGAAGATTAGATACACATTTTGAAGGCTTTATTCGTTTAGGTGCAACTTTCAGATATAACAAAGAAGAGTATTTTTATGGAGTAGAGGCGCCAGATGGTCTTTTGGGTTCTGAAATGTTATTAGACGAGGCATCTGTTACAGGAACTGCAAATATTATCATGGCATCTGTATTGGCAAAGGGAACTACAAAAATCTACAACGCAGCCTGTGAACCCTACATTCAACAATTGTCAAAAATGTTAAATAGTATGGGTGCTAATATTACGGGCGTAGGCTCTAATTTGTTAGTTATAGAAGGAGTAACTTCTCTTGGAGGATGTACTCACAGTGTGCTACCAGATATGATTGAGATAGGAAGTTGGATAGGTGTAGCTGCCATGACACAATCTGAGTTAACAATTAAAAATGTTAGCTGGGAAAATTTAGGGCAAATACCCTCAGTTTTTAAAAAATTAGGAATTCAACTAGAAAAAAGAGGAGATGACATATTTATCCCTTCTCAAGAAAGCTATGAGATACAAAATTATATAGACGGATCTGTATTAACAGTTTCAGATGCTCCATGGCCAGGTTTTACTCCAGATTTATTGAGTATCATTTTGGTAGTTGCTACTCAAGCAAAAGGAACTGTTTTAATTCATCAGAAAATGTTTGAGAGTCGTTTGTTTTTTGTTGATAAATTAATAGATATGGGAGCTAAAGTAATTTTATGTGATCCCCATAGAGCTACGGTAATTGGCCATAACCGTCAATCACAATTAAAAGCTACAAAGATGTCATCACCAGATATAAGAGCTGGTATTTCATTATTAATAGCGGCATTATCAGCCAAAGGCACAAGTATTATTAATAATATAGAGCAAATCGATAGAGGATATGAAGATATTGAAAATCGCTTGCGATCTTTAGGAGCAAAAATTGAAAGAATAGAAGCCTAAACGTACTAAGTTTTTAATTATAATAAATTAATAGTGTCACTTTGGCACTATTTTTTTATTGGCAAAATTTTTGAATATAAAATGTAAACATTTTAATTATTTTATAAAATGAGCAATAAAGAAAACACAAAAGAAGAAGAAATAAAAGACGTTGAACAAGAATCTCAAGTAGAACAAAACCAAGAGGAAGTAAAGAAAGAACTTACTCCAGAGGAATTAATTCAACAAGAAAAAGATAAATATTTACGTTTGTTTGCAGAGTTTGAAAATTATAAAAAAAGAACCTCAAGAGAACGAATTGAATTATTTAAAACTGCAAGTCAAGAACTAATGACATCTTTACTGCCAATCATGGATGATTTTGACAGGGGTTTATCAGAAATCAAAAAAGTAAAGGACAAAGAGCTCCTAAAGGGCATGCAACTAATAAATGATAAGTTCAAAAATACGCTAACTCAAAAAGGATTAACTGAAATTGAGGTAAAAGAAGGAGATGATTTTGATGCTGAAATACATGAAGCTATCACACAAATTCCTGCTCCCTCTGATAAGCTAAAAGGTAAAGTGATTGATGCAGTTGAGAAAGGTTACAAATTAGGAGAAAAAATTATACGTTATCCAAAAGTAGTGATTGGGCAATCATAAAAGTTGATTACCCCTCTTCAGCGGAATACAAATAAAGAATATGGCAAAACAAGATTATTACCAAACATTAGGTGTTAGCAAGTCTGCTAGTGCAGCAGAAATTAAAAAAGCTTATAGAAAGAAGGCAATTAAATACCATCCAGACAAAAATCCAGATGACGCAACTGCAGAAGGAAAGTTTAAAGAAGCAGCAGAGGCCTATGAAATCCTAAGTGACGATAACAAAAAAGCACGTTATGATCAATATGGTCACGCTGCCTTTGAAGGTGCTCAAGGAGGCGGTGGCTTTGGAGGAGGAGGTATGAATATGGATGATATTTTTAGCCAGTTTGGAGATATTTTTGGCGGTGGAGGCTTTGGAGGCTTTGGCGGCGGAGGTCAACGCCAAGCCAGAGTGAAAGGTACCAATATGCGAATTCGTGTAAAATTAACATTAGAGGAAATTGCCAAAGGTGTTGAAAAGAAAGTGAAAGTTCGCAGAAAGATTCAAGCAGAAGGAGTTAGATATAAAACTTGTACAACCTGTAACGGATCTGGACAACAAATGCGAGTAACTAACACCATTCTTGGAAGAATGCAAACAGCTACTACCTGTGGTACTTGTCAAGGATCTGGAGAAATTATTTCTAGCAAGCCTAATGGGGCTGATGCTCAAGGTTTAGTAGTAAAAGAAGAAACGGTTTCTATTAATATTCCAGCTGGTGTTACTGAAGGAGTTCAATTAAAAGTTGGTGGAAAAGGAAATGAAGCTCCAGGAAAGAATTCATTGTCTGGTGATTTATTGGTTTTAATAGAAGAAATACAACATCAAACTTTAAAAAGAGAGGGAACCAACGTTCATTTTGATTTATATATAAACTTATCTGAAGCTGTTTTAGGTGAAAGTAAAGAAATAGAAACATTATCAGGAAAAGTTAAAATTAAAATAGAATCAGGAACTCAATCTGGTAAGATTCTTAGACTAAAAGGTAAAGGTTTGCCTAGTATAGAACGATATGGAACAGGTGATTTTTTAATACATATAAATGTTTGGACTCCACAAGAGTTAAACAAAGAACAAAGACAGTTTTTTGAAAAAATGAAGAGCGATGATAATTTTACTCCATCGCCAAAAAAATCAGATAAATCATTCTTTGAGAAAGTAAAAGATATGTTTTCTTAAAAATGTAATTAACAAACTTTTGTTTTTGAATTTTAATAACTAAATTTGAGCTTTAATGCTTAGGCATTAAAAATCTTTTTCATAGCAATTTTTCCCACTCAAATTAAATTGAGTGGGTTTTCATTTAAATAAAGATTGTATTTTTGACAACTGAAAGCAGACCTATCTTATCGCTTGCTTAGAGAATTATAAAATCTATACTTTTATGATAGTACTATTTTAAATTTAGTTTTTATAAAATTCTTGCAGTAAGAGGAAAGTCCGGACACCATAGAGTAGCACAGCGGATAACATCCGTCCAATGTAAATTGAGGACTAGTGCAACAGAAAGCAAGTACAGTTCGGCTGTAGTGAAACCAGGTAAACTCTGTGCGGTGCAATGTCATGTACATTAGAGTTTGAGGGTAACTCGCCCGATTCTAAGGGGTAGGCAGATAGATTCTAAGAGTAATTTTAGAACTAGATAAATGATAAGACTCTTCAAAGAGAACAGAATCCGGCTTATTGGTCTGCTTTTTTTATTATATTGATAAAATAACTATATAAAAAATGTATTTTTTTCAATTATTCTTAAAAAATTAAGCATTTCTTATTTTTAATCTTTTAATCAAAGCTATTTGTTGTTTATTTTTTAAATATCATTCAAAAACCTTAGTTTTGTCCTACTCAAAACAATCATTAAAATTACTTATATGGCATACGATATAGATATGATCAAGAAGGTTTACGACAACATTAAAACCCGAGTTGATACTGCTAGAGAAATTACAGGTAAACCTTTAACTCTTGCTGAAAAAATATTGTATTCTCATTTATGGGACGGTACATCTAATAAAGCATATGTCAGAGGAAAAGACTACGTAGATTTTGCTCCAGATAGAATAGCTCTTCAAGATGCTACTGCTCAAATGGCTTTATTACAATTTATGCAGGCAGGTAAAAGTAAGGTAGCTGTCCCAACAACTACTCACTGTGATCACTTAATACAAGCTAAAGAAGGTGCCTCTAACGATTTAAAACATGCAAATAACGTAAGTAGTGAAGTTTTTAATTTTCTTGAGTCTGTATCTAATAAATATGGTTTAGGTTTTTGGAAGCCAGGTGCTGGAATAATACATCAAGTAGTTCTTGAAAATTATGCATTTCCTGGAGGGATGATGATAGGAACAGATTCTCACACTGTAAATGCAGGTGGTCTTGGAATGATTGCCATAGGTGTTGGTGGAGCAGATGCTGTAGATGTAATGGCCGGTATGGCTTGGGAGTTGAAATTTCCAAAGTTAATAGGAATTAAACTAACTGGTAAATTATCAGGTTGGACAGCTCCTAAAGATGTAATCTTAAAAGTTGCTCAAATCTTAACAGTGAAAGGTGGAACGGGAGCAGTAGTAGAATATTTTGGTCCAGGTGCAACTGCTATGTCTTGTACAGGAAAAGGAACAATTTGTAACATGGGTGCAGAAATTGGAGCTACTACTTCAACATTTGGATATGATGAATCTATGGAGCGATATTTACGAGCTACAGATAGAGCCGATGTCGCAGATGCTGCCAACAATGTAAAAGAATATCTTACTGCAGACCCTGAAGTTTACGCAGATCCTGAAAAATACTTTGACCAAGTGATAGAAATTAATTTATCTGAATTAGGGCCTTTATTAAATGGTCCATTTACTCCAGATTTATCTACCGAAATAGGAGAGAGTATGAATAGCAAAGCTACTTCAAATAATTGGCCACTTCAAGTTGAATGGGGGTTGATAGGTTCATGTACAAACTCATCATATGAAGATTTATCAAGAGCTTCTTCGATAGCTCAACAAGCATTAGATAAGGGGATAACAATGAATGCT
>ENA-ORDR01000765-ORDR01000765.1-marine-metagenome-genome-assembly--contig:-NODE-765-length-16083-cov-3.242721_pt1 | contig 16083 bp, 16 predicted proteins | sample MGYA00240993_ERZ508538 | MGnify/ENA primary metagenome ERZ508538 (study PRJEB26207, sample SAMN05421999) | marine metagenome | isolation source: Monterey Bay, California, USA | place: USA:Monterey Bay... | reverse complement strand
GTATTATCAATTATTTGCACTGCAATGGTTTTTGTTCTAATGACAGAGATAATGAAATATATCTCTCCTTATACATTGGTAATGGCTATTAACTTAGAACCAGTATATACCATTATATTATGTTTTATTTTATCTGGTTTCTACCCTCTTTTAAAAGATGAAATACAAGACTTAAATATCTATTTCTACATAACAGCATCTATTATGATTGTATCTACAATATATCTAAATTATTATTTCAAAAAGAAAATAAATTTGAATAAAATATAAGTTTGGATATTTCGTTTCCTTTATTAAATTTGCGAAATAAAAAATAATATCATGAAAAAAATTGCACATATTACTTTATCTTTATTGCTATTCTCAACATCATTCTCCCAAAATGTTAATATTTTTCAGCAAAAGTTTAAATCAGGACACAATATAAGTGGTGAAATAATCGGACTTCAAGACACATCTGTAATTTTAGCTTATTATTTTGGTGGAAAACAATACGCAAAAGACACTGCCCAAACCATTAATGGAGAATTCTCATTTAAAGGAGAAAACACATTAGATGGAGGGATGTATATGGTTGTATTACCAAATCAGCAATATTTTGACATAGTAATTTCAGAACAACATTTTTCTTTTACAACAAACATAAAATCACTAGTTGAAAGTATGGTTTTTAAAAACAGTAAAGAAAATACACCATTCTATTCTTATCTTAAATTTATTACTGAGAAACAAAAAAAAGTTACTCTACTAAGACAAAAGGAACAAAACTCAACTTCTGATAATGAAAAGAAGAAAATAAGAGAAGATATAATTAAGATTGACAAAGAAGTTAAAGAATATAAAAACAAGTTTGAAACTGAATATTCTGATATATTTTTCACTAAAGTAATAAAGGCTACAACTGACCCTGTAATTCCTGAAAATCCTAAAGAAATGACAGATAAAGAAAAACAAATATTTCAGTTTGAATATTACAGAGATCATTATTGGGACAATGTGGACTTTACAGATGAAAGAATGCTAAAAACTCCTGTGTTTTTTAATAAAATGGACACATACTTAAATAAACTTACAGTTCAAGATCCTGACTCAATTAAAAAATCTGCAGATGTAATTGTTAATCTTTCTCGTCAGAATTATGACATCTTTCAGTATGTAGTTTCTTATATTACTTCAACTTACGAAAGGTCTAAAATAATGGGAATGGATGCTGTTTTTGTACATATGGTAGAAAATTACTACATGACAAAAGAAGTGGATTGGGTAGATGAAAAACAACTTAAAAAAATTGAAGAAAGAGCTGAAAAAATAGCACCTAACCTAATAGGGAGGCCAGCTCCCCCATTCTTAAATCAATTAGGGCAGCCATTTATGAAAAATGAGAAAGATGAGATTAAAAGAATCTACGACTTGGAATCAAAATATACACTTTTAGTTTTTTACGGCCCTGATTGCGGTCATTGTCAGAAGGAACTTCCTAAAGTAAAAAAGGTTATTGATTCACTGTCAGCAAAACCACTATTACTATCAAAACATAAACAAATTGATATAAAAGTATACGCAGTTCAAACTGAATTTGATAAAGAAGTTTGGATTAATTTTATTGAAAAATACGGAATAGAAAGCTGGACAAATGTTTGCGATATACAAACTGACCCTGAAGGAAATCCAGCCGCTAGTAGTAACTGGCGTGATGAATATGATATTTACTCAACCCCTGTTATTTATTTACTAGATAAAAACAAGAAGATTCTAGCTAAGAGAATTTCTTATTCTCAAATATCAAAGGTGATTAAAAGATTAGAAGAAATCGATAACTAAAGCATAACTTCTGTAGAACCTCCGTTATTAGATTCAAAAAAAGAGAGATTATACATTTTCAGAAGTTTGTGTACTTCAGATTTCAGAACTCCCTCTCCTATCCCATGTACTATTTTCAAAGAGTGTTTTGATTTAAACATTGCCAAATCTAACTCCTTTTGACAATACTCCATTTGAATTTTGATTATTTCCGAATTTTGCATATGATGGTAATAATTAGTAAGTTGTTCAATATGTAAATCAATTTTGACCCTACCACTGGAATCCGTTTTATTTAACTTTAATTTCTTTATATCCTTTTTAGGAAGATCATCTTCTTTTATATCAAACTGATTTCCGTAGGATTGTGAGTTGTCTGTATTTGTATCTAAAGGAAGTAAATCCGAGTTATTAATAATATATTCAAAACCATCTTCATCTTTAATTTTCACTTTTTTATCTCCAAGATTAAGTAAAATTGTAGCTTTTGTCCTTTCTTTTTTAAGGACTACTCTCTCTCCTATATTAAATATTTTTAACATAGTATAAAGTAATTTAACCTAATAAAGTTTTTCTTGTGTCTTCAAGTATGTCAAAACATTTTTCCTGAGATGAACTTTCTGCATATGTTCTTAAAACCGGTTCGGTACCAGAAGCTCTAATCATTACCCATGTATCATCATCAAAAAAGAATTTAAATCCGTCTGTAGTTTCGATTCTCTCTACATTGTATTTTCCGAATGATGAGTAATTTCCATCTTTACAATTTTGTATAATAGATTGTTTTATATCTTCATCTATATGTAAATCAATTCTTTCAAAAGAAAAAGGACCAACAATTTCATATACTTCACTAATTAAATCATGTAAAGATCTCCCAGATTTTGCCATAAATTCAAATAAAATAAGTCCCATCCAAATTCCATCTCTTTCAGGTATATGTCCTTTTGTAGCAATTCCACCACTTTCCTCTCCACCAATTAATACATCTTCTTCAATCATTTTTCCAGCAATGTGTTTAAATCCAATCTGAACTGTTTCTTGTTCTAATTCATAATGTTTGCATATCTGTTCTACTTTTACAGAACAAGAAAATGCAGTAACTACTTTACCGGACCATGATTTATATTTTACTAAGTAATGAATTAACAACAAAATAATATGATGAGAATCAATAAATTCACCTTTACTATTATATAATCCTATCCTATCTGCATCTCCATCAGTAGCCAATCCACAATCAATATTCCCTTCAGATTTAATTAGTTCTGAAAATTCTATTAGGTTTCTATGGATAGGTTCTGGTGCTTGACCATGAAAACCAGGGTTTTCATCAGTATGAATCTGTAATGTTTCAGGAAGTAATCTGCTAATTACATTTTTTCCTGCACCAAACATAGAGTCATAAGCAAGTTCTAAGTTAGAATTTCTGATAGAATCTAAATCAAATGAATCTTCTGCATGATTACAGTATTCATCTTCTAAATTAATATATTCTATTTTCCCTTCTGACATCAAAGACTCCAAAGAAATAGAATCAATATCAACTGAATTTGTATCAGGAATTCTGTTTTCAACATCAGTAATATCATTGGGAAGTAAAGGACCTCCAAAATCACCTTTTAACTTATATCCGTTATAGGAAGGAGGGTTATGAGAAGCAGTAATTACAACTCCTATATTTGCTTTATGATTTACAACTCCTAAACTTACCATTGGTGTAGAAACAAAATCTTTTGCTAGTAATACCTTTACTCCTTTAACCGCTAATACTTTTGCTGCTGTTTCTGCAAATAATTCTCCTGCATATCTGCAATCATGACCAATTACAACTGTCGGATTTTCATTATTTTCATTTAAGAATTCTGCAACAGCTAAACTAACTCTAGCTACATTATCGGTTGTAAATTCTTTAGCGATAATAGCTCTCCATCCATCTGTTCCAAATTTAATTTTCGTCATTTCTTATTGGTTTTTTTTAGGAAAACAAAAATAACAAAATTTTTTAGATATAATTTTAGTTTAAACCTTGGTACTTTTTATACTTACCTTTATTCTTATTATGTTCTTTATTTGAGGATGTAAATTTATGATAACCATCTCCATTACTACCAGCACACATAAAATAATAATCATGTTCTTCGCAATTTAATACCGCATCAATTGCATTAATTGATGGAATACAAATAGGCCCTGGAGGTAGCCCCTTATATTTATAAGTATTATAAGAACTATCAAATCTTAGATGTTTATTTAGAACTTGTTTTATTGTAAAATCTTTATTTGCGAACTTAACAGTAGGGTCTGCTTGCAGATAAGGAAAACTTAACGGATTATTTAATCTATTTAAATACAAACCAGCAATTTTAGGTCTTTCATCAATTCTTTTGTCCTGTTCTTCCTCAACAATTGATGCTAAAATAGAAACTTCTACAGGAGTTAATCCAACTGAATCACAAAGAGAAAGTCTAGAATTATCCCAAAATATATCATATTCTCTTTTCATCCTATCTAAAAATAATTCTACAGATAATCCATCATAAATTTGATATGTATTTGGAATGAAAAAAGCAGGAAGAGTTTCTATTGTTAGATTATTATCTTCTAAAAAAGAAGAAGTATCTAAAAAAGATTGAAGTTCTCCCCTATTAAATCCTGCAGAATCCTCTAACAATACAATCATATCCTCAATCAAACGAACATTCTCTGGAATCTGAATATCAATCACTCTTCTTTCTGGGCTTCTTAAACTATTGATCAACTCATTATTGGTATATCCTTCTTTTAGAGTTACTATTCCTCCTTTAATATTACTATCATATCTTTTTAATGTCGATATAATTTTAAAAGACCAAACATCTTTTAAATCTCCGATTTCTTTTAAAATTAAAATAATATCTTCTATTTCAGAATCATCTCCAATTTCAATATTTATTTCAGTATCTGAATCAGAAGAAACTTTAAAATTTTCTCTGATAAAAAGAGACCATGAAGAATATAAAGATAGTAAGAATATTAGTAGTAAAATATATCTTCCTATAGATGGTTTCTTTTTATTCATTCTTATTTATATAATTTAAATTCTCTATTGATAGTTTATAATCAGGATTTAGAGAAATCGCCTTCTGAAAATACTCTTTTGCTTTATCAATATCCTTTTCTACATTTAAGTAAATTAACCCCAAATTATAATATGCTTTTTCATAACTAGGATTCATCTTTATAATCTTAAGCAATCTGTTTTTAGCAGTTTCAAAATTAGACATTTTTATTTCTAATACTGAAGTTTTAAGTTGATAATCTAAATTTGCTGAAGAATAATCCAAAGAAAGTAAATAAAACTTATAAGATTTTTCAGAAAAACTGAAATGATTATAAGCTTCCGCTATTCTAAAATAAACTAACCCTAAATCTCTATTTATAAGTTTATTATGTAATTTATTTAACTCAATACTTTCAGAATATTGTATAATATTTTTATATTCATTTTTAAGATAATAATACTGAATATAAAACGGAGATGACTCCTGTTTATCACATCTATCTAAAAACATTTTTGCCGAATCTAGCAAAATAGAATTCTTATCAAAGCTTTCGTAATGCTTCAGATAAGCTTTTGCCTTACTTAAATCAGACGGATTAGGATTATTTACGCAATATAATGACAAGAAGTCCCCCTTGTCTTTTTTATCAGAAAACTGAACAGAAATCTTATGATCAGTAATAGATACATGAGGAATGTCTGAAGAAGAGGATTTTGGCATATGACAACTAATACAATCTAAATTCTCTTCCTTTTCTTTACATATTTTATGACAATCTAAACATTTATTATTAAAATAATCATCTGATAAAGTGGTAACACTTTTATGAGGATTATGACAAGAAACACAAGTAACACCTCCCTTTTTGAAACATTCAGACTGCTGCAATCTATCAACATGAGACGCCATAATGAATGACTCATCATTTTCATATCTTGGTAAATAAGTTTCCATTGTTTCAGAAAGTAAAGTTCCTGCTTTAAAATCATTCCAATTTTTTCCGTTTTTCAGGACAGTTGTACCTTGTAAATGACATCTTCTACACACATCAAACTGCAACTCCTTTTCTAGTTTTCCTGGATTTACAATGGAATAATCTATATACTTTGAAGTATCAATTATTATTCCAGACATTTTCTCATTAACATGAATTTCTCCAGGCCCATGACATCTTTCACAATCTATTCCATCTGGTATTAAGTTGTACTTATTTAAACTACTTTCTACATGATTTGGATACGCATTATGACAACTCATACACTCCAATCCTATTTCACGAGAAAAACGACTATTATTCCCTTCTTCATATCCTGGAGGTAAGTCCGCTTTTGAGCTTTGCGTATAAAAAGTATATGGCAATTGATGTAAATAACCATTAATGGAATAAATATGAGAATTAGTATGATGTCCTGAACCAATTACATAATCTATTTTCTGAAGAAGTTTATGTGTTGTGTCATTATTTACTAATCTGAACTCTAACAAGAATAAAGAATCATTTTTCCAAATAGGTTTATAATAAAAATCTTTAATATTATCGTAAATAAGTGGATTGTCGTTTTCATCTAAAACAGATTTTGTTTTTGAAGCATGTGAAAAAGATTGCCCCATTCCGGTTTCTAAAAAAGAATTGTAAATATCCAAATGACAATCTTTGCATTTCTCTTTCCCTACATAAGAAACACTATCTTTATGATTTAAATAAACATTTTCAGAACCTTCTTGATAAGTCGTAATCTCTCCAGAATTACAAGAGAAAAGAAGTGTGAAAATTAAAAGAAAAAGGTATTTCATTGTTGTTCAAATATATAAAAATTCAATTTATTTTCCGCTTTTAAAAATTTGTAAGAAGCTGATAAAAAGAGTTTATTACTCTTAACATTGTCCTTACCTACACTGCAACTGAGTTGATTTAATCCTAAAACATTAAAACAATAATCAGACAATAATTTTAAGGACTCCTTAGCAAATCCTTTATTTTGATGTTTTTCGTTAATAATAATACCTACGGAAGCACTCTTTTTTTTATAGTTGAATAAATCTACAAATCCTATAGGAGTATTATTGTAATCAACAACAAATCTGTATTGTTTTGCTGTTTTCAAGGGGGTATTAGAGTTTTTTATATACGACAACAACTCTTGTTTTGTGTAGATTTTCTGTTCACTGCCAAACTCCCATAAGATGGGATTGTTTTCAATATTTTGTAAAAAATCTATATCTGATTCTTTTAAATTTCTGAGAGATATATTTTTACCTTTTAGCATTCAAATTCTCCTGCATAAACCATGGAAGCTTCTCCAGAAAGCCAAATATCTGTGTATTTACTTCCATCATGATTAAAAGAAACTTTTAACTCCCCTCCTGTTGTATTTATAACAACATCTGTTTCTTCCCATTTTCCTATTTCATATAAAGCAATAGCAGTAGCAACACTTCCCGTTCCGCAGGAAAGAGATTCCATTTCATCTCCTCTTTCATAAGTTCGGATAGAAACACAATCATTTACTTCTGCAAAATTTACATTTATTCCGTAATCTCCAAATTCTTTCGAAAACCTTAGTTTCCTTCCTTTGTTAAGAACATTTACTTTTTCAACACTTTCAACTAATTTAACTAAATGCGGAGAACCTGTATCTAAAACTACAGAATCCTCTCTTACAGTTACTTCATTTACATCTGACATTTTTAAGGAAACCATATTTTCTTTAACGCTACCTTCATGAAGACCGTCATAAGCTATAAACTTAGATTCATTCTCAAAAATATCCAACATATTAGCAAATGCCAAAACACATCTACCTCCATTACCACAGAAAGTAGATCTTTCTCCTGTTGAGTTAAAAAATACCATCTCAAAATCATATTCTTCATGATTTTGTAGTAATATCAAACCATCTGATCCAATTCCGAATCTTCTTTCACATAACGATTTAATAAGCAAGGAATCATCCATATCAAATTCTCTTTCCCTATCATCTATCATGATGAAATCATTTCCGGTACCTTGAAACTTATAAAAATCTACTATCATCTGTCTATTTTAGTTAAGTGTAAAAATACAGATTAAATGCTATCTGTATTCATCAGAAATACTATTTTTGCAAACAATTAAAAACCAAAAAACTAAATAATATGTCTTCAGTGTACGAAAATCAGTTAAATGATTGGGTAAACAAAGAGAAATTAGGAGTAAATTTATTAAATTCTGTAGGTACTTTAATGTACGATAAAGGTATCGAATTAATTCTTTTCAGAAATCAATTACTAGAAATAGGAGTTTCTGAATTAATGAATTATTTTTCATACGCCAGAGATGTAGTTGGCAGAGAAAATAATGTAGAAACTGCAAACATGCTTGCTTTAGAAATGTTAAACATGAATTTATCAGCTAGTAAAATTGATATAGGTTTATTAACTGCTGAATACATAGAAAGTGGAGCAACTGATGCTAATACTTTTTTATCGGATAAATTAAGCCATGTTGTTGGTGCTGATACTAGTTCAAAACATGCAAAAGATGTAATATTATATGGTTTCGGAAGAATAGGAAGATTAGCTGCCAGGGAACTTATAAAACAAGCTGGAAAAGGACAACAACTTAGATTAAAAGCAATTGTTGTTAGAAGATTAACAGATGCGCAAATAATTAAAAGAGCAGATCTTTTAAGAAACGACTCGGTACACGGAGCATTTAAAGGAGTTGTAGATGTTGATTTAGATAATAGTTCAATAATTGTAAACGGACAAGTAATTAAATTTATTGACGGAGGAAATCCTGAAGACATTGACTACACAGTTCACGGAATAAATGACGCATTGTTAATTGATAATACTGGAGCTTTTACAGATAAAGAAGCACTATCAAGACACTTACAAGCGAAAGGAGTTAATAAAGTTTTACTTACTGCTCCAGGAAAAGGTATTCCTAACATTGTTTATGGTATAAATTCAAAAGAATTAGATATTGAAAATACAAATATTTTCTCAGCTGCATCTTGTACTACAAACTGTATTGCTCCTATTCTACATATTATAGAGAATAAGTATGGTATAAATAATGGTCATTTAGAAACAGTACACTCCTACACAAACGATCAAAACTTGTTAGACAATATGCATAAGAAACCAAGAAGAGGTAGATCGGCTGCCATCAACATGGTTATTACTTCTACTGGTGCGGGCAAAGCGGTTACTAAAGTTATTCCCTCTTTAGAAGGTAAACTTACCGCAAACGCAGTAAGGGTTCCTACTCCAAATGTTTCCTTAGCTATTTTGAAACTTAACTTAAACAAAACTACTTCTGTTGAAGATATGAATGAAACTATGAGAAACGCAGCGCTTCACGGAAATCTAGTAAATCAAATTAACTACCAAGTAGAGCCAGATTTAGTTTCTTCTGATATCATTGGAACTACTTGCTGTTCAGTTTACGATAGTAATGCTACTATTGTAACAGAAGAAGGAAATGATGCTGTACTTTATATTTGGTACGATAATGAGTTTGGTTACACAAAACAAGTTATCAGATTAGCAAAATACATTGCTAAAGTTAGAAGATTAACTTACTACTAGTAGAATAGAGTTATGAAGTTAAATAGGAAATTATTTTTATTATACAAACTTTTTAACTCCTCTTTCACAGGTTTATCAGTAGGTATCTTATTTACAATTTACAAACCAATTGAAGACCCTTCAATCTATTCGTTAGGAGGAATTGTATTAGCTACTTCCATGCTATTAATTGCTTTGTTTTATGAAAAGATACTCAACATAAAAAGTTTTTACTACATTTCATTACTAGTAGAAATTGTAATGTTTGCTTCATTAGTAACTTTTCTACTATTAAAGATTTCATTTATTTCTGCTTTAATGATTTATTGTCTATATCAATTTACATTTATATTTGGAGGATATTTAGTTCGAGCTGAAACTTTAGTTGCACACGAAAAAGAGTTTTTATCAAAAATTGATGTATTTAAACAAATAGGTTATTTATCTGGACTGTCCCTATCTTATGCTTATTATAAAGTAATAGAACATATCTTCAGAATAACTGAAGCGGAACTTCAAATAGAAACATTACACTATTTATTAATTATTCTTCAATTATCGATAATCTTTCTTTTAGTGTTTTCTTTTAAGAAAGGAAACTAACAATCTTTACAACAATCTTCAGTTTGTATTAGTTTACAAGCAAAAACTGAAAGAACAGCTCCTAAAATTGTAGATACAATATAAATCCACAAGAAACTCATATCTCCAAAAAGTGCAGGAGCAATACTCCTAGCAGGGTTCATAGAAGCTCCGCAAATAGGACCTGCAAATGTAGCTTCAAAAGCAACAACTGCACCAATAGCAGTTCCGGCCATGATTCCTGTTTCTTTTGATCCGGAAGAAACATTTAAAATAACAAACATCAGAATAAAAGTAAGTATAAACTCTAAAATAAAAGATTGCTTCCAATTTCCATCTTTTACTAAGGTCTCTCCCATTGTGTTTGATTCTGGGAAAATATAAAACAATACTGCAGATGCTAATATTGCTCCAGATATTTGAAATGTAATATATGGTATTACTTCTCTTCCGGGAAATTTTTTAGCAATCCAAAAAGAAATGGTTACTGCAGGGTTTATATGTGCTCCGGATATTTCCCCAATAGCATATATCATTGCCATTACCACAAGTCCAAACGAAAGTCCGACCCCCAGATGAGAAACAGTTCCTCCACTAATCTCATTTATTATAATAGCTCCCGTACCAACAAAAACAAGTATAAATGTCCCTAAGAATTCCGCCCAATATTTCTTCATATCTCTTTAAATTTATCAATTAATATATCTGGAGGTAGGCAAGGTTTTCCGGTATCAGAATCTACAAAAACCAATGTTGTTTCTGCAGTATTTAGCAAATCTCCTTTTTCATTTATTGTTTTATAATTAAATACTATTTTCACTTTCGGAATTTCATGTATTGAAGTTTCAATTGTAAGTTTATCATCATAAAAAGCAGGTTTTTTATAATCAATATTATAATTCACTACCGGAAGCGCAAATCCCATTTCCTCCAATTCTCTGTATGTAATCCCTAAACTTCTTAATAGCTCTACTCTACCAACCTCAAAATACTGAGCATATATACCATAATAAGCAAATTTCATTTGATCGGTTTCTCCGTATCTTACTCGTAATTCTGTTTTGTGTGTGTACATAAAATAATTTTAACAAAAGTAAATAAATATATTTCAGAAAGTAAAAATATTCTTAAAATTGTAAATCAAATGAAAAAATCAATACACATTATATATATAGGAATAATTTTATTGTCCGCATGTACCTTACAAAACAATATTACAAGTAAAGAAAACAAAGTAATTGCTGTTTCTGCAGAAGTAGACTCAATAATCACATCAATTACTTATCCTTATAAAATAGGAATTGATTCGGTAATGAATGAAGTTTTGTGTGTTTCTGAAATTGAAATGACAAAAGGAAAACCTGAAAGTCTGTTAGGGAATTTCGTAACTGATTTATGTTTAGAAATGTATGACAGTATAGCTGATATATGCGTTATGAATAACGGAGGATTAAGATCTTCTCTCCCTTCTGGAAAAATTACTAGAGGTGATATTTATAAGTTAATGCCATTTGAGAATGAACTAGTTGTGTTAGAATTAAATGCTGAGGAAGTTTATGAATTAGCAGAATATATTACTAACAGAGGAGGAGAACCATTTTCTGGATGTAATATATATTCATCTGGAGATAGTATGGTAATTCAAAATTTAAAGAACAGTGATATTATTCATAAGAACGAATTTGATAATGTTACTATGAGTCTTATAGTATGCGGTACTTACTCTGAATTAATGGAAGATGATTTGTATACATTTAGAGTATTAACATCAGATTATTTAGCAAATGGAGGAGATAAAATGAAATTCTTTAATAATAAAGAACAATATAAAGTTGGAATAAAATTAAGAGATGCTATAATTTATTATTGTCAATCAAAAGACACTATCTCATCTAATCTTGACAGTAGATTAATTTTAAATAATCATGACAAATAGAAGAGAATTTATTAAGAAAACTGCCTTAGGAACTACAGCTCTTAGCATCTTCCCTAATAAAATGTTTTCAAATACCTCAGAATTAAGGCAACTAACAATCTTACATACTAATGACATGCACTCTCACATACATCCTTTTGATAGCGGAAGGAATAAAGGAATTGGAGGCATGGCTCAAAGATCAACTATTATTAAACAAATTCGAAATGAGGGAAATCAGGTTTTACTTTTAGATGCTGGAGATATATTCCAAGGAACTCCTTATTTTAATGTTTATGGAGGGGAATTAGAGTTTAAATTGATGAGCGAAATGGAATATGACGCCTCAACTATTGGTAATCATGATTTTGACAATGGATTAGATGGACTAGTAAGACAATTGCCACACGCAAAATTCCCATTTATTGTATCAAATTATGATTTTTCTGATACTGAAATGGATGGTAATTATTTGAAGTACAAAGTATTTAATAAGTCCGGAATAAAAGTTGGAGTTTTCGGAATTGGGATAGAATTAGAAGGATTAGTCCCTAAAAAATTGTACGGCAATACTTTACACGAAAACCCTATTGCAAAAGCTAATTATTATTCTAGTTTTTTAAAAAACTCACTAGGTTGTGACTTGGTTATTTGCCTGTCTCATTTAGGGTATAAGTATAAGGTAAATAAAATGTCAGATAAAATACTAGCATCAAGTACAAATAACATTGATTTAATAATTGGAGGACATACACACACTTTTTTAAACAAGCCCGAAATTGTTGAAAATTCAGACAAAAAACTAGTCCAAATTGCACAAGTTGGCTGGGCAGGAATTAATATTGGAAGAATTGACTATTTCTTTGACCAAAAAATGTGTGTAAAAAACTTTAAAGGGAACTCAATTTTTATAAAAAGGAGATAATTTCTTCATCAAAATAGTGTCAATTATTATTTTTTAAAAAACTCCCCTACTAGCATTTTACTGCTGTAAAAAAAAGTTTAAAGTCAAGTGTAAATTTTTAATCTTTTTCAACTTTTGTTTGTTAACATTTTCTTAATATTGTTTCTCAATTGAAATAATATTTTCATTGACACAAAATAATTATTAACAAAACCACAATAATAGGAGAACCAAAATATGAACACACTTACATGTCATGAAGTATGGGATAAATGTCTGAATGTTATAAAAGACAATGTTAGCCCCCAAAATTTTAAGACATGGTTCGAGCCAATCGTTCCATTTGATGTTAAAGACAAAACACTAACCTTACAAGTACCTTCTTCATTCTTTTTTGAATACTTAGAAGAACATTATATCACTTTAATCAAAAAGACCATTAAAAGATTTTTAGGCAAGGACGGAAAGTTAGACTATAATATTGTTGTAGATGGAGATCAGAATAAGAATCCTTATATTACTAACCTACCTTCTAGTCATCAAACATCAGTAAAAAATAAACCAATTAACATACCTATTGGCAATAGTTCTCCTTCTATCAGAAATCCTTTTATTATTCCTGGGTTACAAAAAATTGATATAAACCCTCAACTTAACCCAGCTTATACATTTGATGCATTTGTAGAGGGAGAATGCAATAGACTTGCACGTTCTGCAGGATTTGCTGTAGCTCAAAATCCAGGAGGAACTTCTTTTAATCCATTATTAATATATGGATCAGGAGGACTTGGAAAAACTCATTTAGCAAACTCTATTGGATTAGAAACAAAAAGACTTTTCCCAGATAAAACGGTACTTTATGTATCTTCAGATAAATTTCAAACACAATTTGTTGACTCTGTAATGGACGGAAAACTAAATGACTTTATGCATTTTTATCAGTCAATAGATGTTTTAATAATTGACGATGTACAGTTTATGTGCGGAAAAGAAAAAACACAAGATGCATTCTTTCATATTTTCAATCACCTGCATCAGAATGGGAAGCAAATTATATTAACTGCTGATAAAGCTCCTGTTGATATTGTAGGAATGGAACAAAGACTATTGTCTAGATTTAAATGGGGACTTGCTGCAGACCTACAATCTCCTGAACTAGAAACAAGACTTGCTATCTTAAAAAAGAAGATAAAGAATGACGGTATTGATATTCCTTATGAAGTAATTGAATATATAGCTTATTCTATAACAACAAATGTAAGAGAACTAGAAGGAAGTTTAATTTCTTTATTAGCTCAAGCATCCTTAAACAGAAAAGAAATTACAATTGATTTGGCAAAAAACATGCTAGATAAATTTGTAAAAAACACTGCCCGAGAAGTTTCTATTGATTATATACAAAAAGTTGTTTGCGATTATTTTGATATCCCAGTAGAAATAATGAAGTCAAAAACTAGGAAAAGAGAGATTGTACAAGCAAGACAACTTGCAATGTATTTTTCAAAACAACTTACTAAATCTTCTTTAGCTCATATCGGAAAACATTGCGGGAATAAAGACCATGCTACTGTGTTACACGCTTGCAAAACAGTAAACAATCTTGCAGATACCGACAAACGATTTAAAGGATATGTATCTGATATAGAAAAGAGATTAATTCATTCGTAAACCCATGAAAATCTTAATGGTTTGTTTAGGAAATATCTGTAGATCTCCACTTGCAGAAGGAATTCTTAAATACAAAACAAGAAATTCAGAAAATGTATTTATAGATTCTGCCGGAACAGCATCATACCATATTGGTAGATTACCTGATAGCAGATCAATAGAGATCGCAAATAAATATAACATTGATATCAGTAATCAAAGAGCTCGGCAATTTTCTGTTAATGATTTTGATGATTTTGATAGAATTTATGCAATGGACACTTATAATTACGCATCTATTATTTCACTTGCTAGAAACCAAAATGACAGAGATAAAGTAGATTTAATTTTAAATGAAATTAATCCAAAGTCATTTGATAGTGTACCAGACCCCTATTACGGAGAAGGAGATGGATTTCAGATAGTTTACAATCTACTAGATGAAGCTTGCGAAAAAATATATTCTGAAATATGAATAAAGGTAAATTGTATTTAATTCCCTCTACTTTAGGAAACGAAACTGAAGAACAAACTCTTCCACCTACAATATTAAACTCAATAAAAAATATTGATATATTTATTGTAGAAAATATTAGGACTAGCAGAAGGTTTATTAAAAGAATGTACAAAGAAAAAGACATTGACAATACATTGTTTTACTCTTACGGAAAACACGATAAAATAGATTTGCAAGAAGAATTTCTTCCACACATATATAACGGAAAGGATGTTGGAATCATTTCGGAAGCAGGACTACCATGTGTTGCTGACCCTGGAAACAAGATAGTAGATTTCGCTCATAAATTTCAGGTTGATGTTGTTCCACTTGTTGGTCCATCCTCTATTTTTCTAGCATTAATGGCTTCTGGATTTAATGGACAGAATTTTGCATTTAACGGATACTTACCAATTGACAAATCTGAAAGAAGTAGAAAAATTAAAGATTTAGAAATTTTAAGCAGAAAAAGTAACCAAACGCAAATATTTATGGAAACTCCATATAGAAACCTTCAACTTTTTGAGTCAATATTAAAAGTTTGTTCAAAATCAACTAAACTATGTGTCGCATCAAACATTACACTTGATTCTGAAAACATAAAAACAAAAACAATTGAGGAATGGAAATCTTCTAATCCTCCTAATATACATAAATCACCAACAATCTTTCTTATATATTCAGAATAAAAAAATTACTGATAGATAAAAAAAACCACTGAGGAATCAGTGGTTTTTTTGTGTTATTAGTGATTATGACCATCATGATTATCATGATCATGACCTTTATCTCCACTAATTTCTAACAACTCTACTTCAAATATCAAAGTAGCATTTGGTCCGATTCCTGCCTGAGGAATACCATTTGCTCCGTATGCTAGGTTTGATGGAATAATAAAAGTCCACTTATCACCTACTACCATTAACTGAACTCCCTCCGTCCAACCAGGAATAACTCTATTTAAAGGAAATGTTGCAGGCTCTCCTCTTTGTATTGAAGAATCAAAAATAGTACCATCCATTAGCATACCTGTATAATGTACAGTTACTGTGCTATTTTCTTTCGGATGAACTTTTCCATCTCCTTTATTAATTACTTTATAAGCTAGTCCACTTTCAGTTAAAATAGCTCCTTTTGTTAA
>ENA-ORDR01000763-ORDR01000763.1-marine-metagenome-genome-assembly--contig:-NODE-763-length-16090-cov-4.663336_pt1 | contig 16090 bp, 16 predicted proteins | sample MGYA00240993_ERZ508538 | MGnify/ENA primary metagenome ERZ508538 (study PRJEB26207, sample SAMN05421999) | marine metagenome | isolation source: Monterey Bay, California, USA | place: USA:Monterey Bay... | reverse complement strand
TTAGCTGTTGAAATTCAAAAACCAACCATAGTCTCAGGTAAAGAACATTTTTTTACTGATCATGAAAAGTTATCTTGTTTTGCAAGTCCAATTACCAACTATGATGGTAAAATTATAGGAATTATTGATGCTTCTACAGATGCAAGATCAAGAGAACAACACACTTTGGCATTAGTAAATCTTGCAACAAGAAGTATAGAAACAAAACTTTTTATAAATAAATTTTCTAATGAGCTAATTTTATCTTTCCATCCTAGACAAGAATATCTTTCAACAACAAGTGTTGGGTTGCTAGCAATTAATGGAGATGGTTTGATTATTGGATCTAATACAAATGCAAAAATAATGTTACATGGTCTCGTTGATTTAAAGAATCAAAATTTTAACAATATTTTTACAAGTTCATTTTCTTCAATTGCTTCAGATCTTCTAAATAATAAAGTTTTAAAAATAACTGATTATTTAGGATCATCAGTTTTTGTAATTAAAAACCAAAATTTAAAACCTAATCAAACGCATGAATTGATAGCCAAAAATAAAACATACGCTTGTGACAACTGTAAAGATACAAAAATAAAAAGAGAGAAATGTGTTTTGATTAGATCTACTTTTGCAGAGACTAATAATATTTCAGTTGCTTCTAGAAAACTTGGTGTATCTAGAACTACAATATACAAACACTTATCATAAATTAATTTATCTTAACCTTTCTTAAAAAAAACAAATAAGAAAGTAAAGATGTGATGAGCACAAAAGTCATTGCTAATTTAAATGAATCTATTTCTGATAAATTGAAAGCAATTCCTGCATCAATGATTAAACCAATTATCCACTGAATAAAAAAAGCACCAATAAAAATTAATAAATTAAATGAAGTGAGAGCTTTTCCTGCATTAGAAAGTGAAAAAGCCATACCAACAGCTGGTTGAGTTAGTGATAAAAAAATAGAACTAACTATAAAAAGAGCCCAATGTATAGATCCTGCTTTTGGACCTAAATAAATTATTATAATAAGTACAAGTAAATTTAGTGGAGCGCCAATTTTTAATAACCTAATAGCATCATTTACATTTTTTGAAAATTTTGGAACAAAATATCCCCAAACTAAAAATGAAATCAACATACAAAAATAGATTATGAAAAGCCCTTGGGCACTTTCCTCGGGAGTATATCCAGATACTCTGATCATCCACGGTCCAGCCCACAAAGTTTGAATAGCAAATAAACCTCCATAGCTGAAAAAGCCCATTGGAACTAAACTCTTAAATAGAGGATTTTTCCAAACAGTACTTAACTTACTTTCATTTAAGTGTTTGTTATCAATGCTTTTTGATTGCCACTTTGGAATAAAAATTATTATTAGCAATATACAAACAAAAGTAAGAAGCGCTAAAGATAGAAATATAGCTCTCCATCCAACTAAAGGTAAAAAATATTGAACAGGCAAACTAGATGATAGCATTCCTATAGCGCCAACCATCAACATCCATGAATTTGCTCTTTGCTGAGTTTCATCTTGAAACCAAATTCGATAAGCAGTCAATGGTCCCATCAAACACGCACCAACTCCAACTCCAATCAAAACTCTTGAAATTAAAAGCATTGTTAAGTTTTGAGCAGTTGCAAATAGAATAAGTCCAACGATGGATAAAGACAAAAAGTATGAAACTATTTTTCGAGGACCTTTAGAGTCTAATAAGTATCCTAAAGGAATTTGAACACTCGCAAATCCTAAAAAATATCCTCCGCCCAGAAGTCCTAATTCACCTGATGTAAGGTTAAATTCTGAAACTAACTCTGGTGAAATGGTAGCTGTAATTGCTCTTAATAAAGTTGAAATAAAATAACCTAAAGCAAAAACTATAAAAATTGTAATAGCTTTGGATTGAGCTAATACAGGCTTATTCATAAATAAAGATTTAATTTACTTTATTTTTACAATTTCCCGTGTTGAAAAATTCATCAATATTATCTATTGCCAAATTAGCCATTGCAGTTCTTGTATCTTTAGTTGCACTTCCAAGATGAGGTAAAATAAAAGCACTTTTAATTTTTAAATATCCTGGATTTAAATTTGGCTCATTCTTATAAACATCTAAGCCTGCTGCATAAATTTTTCTTCTGTTTAAAGCATCAATTAAAGCTTCATCGTCTACTATATCTCCTCGTGCAACATTTGTAATTACTGCACCTTTAGGAAAATATTCTACAGTTTCTTTGTTAATCAAATTTATAGTTTCTTTTGTAGCTGGACAGCAGATTGATAATACATCTGAAACTGAGAAAAGACTTTTTAAACTATCATGATAAATAGCTCCTTGTTCCTTATCTTCACTTAGTTTAGAGCGATTATGGTAATGAATTATCATTCCTAAAGATTTAGCAATTTTTGCAATTTTTTGACCAATTCTTCCCATACCTAAAATACCTAGTCTAGAACCTGTCAATTGTTTTCCGATTAAATAATCTGCAGACCATTTCCAATTACTTTCTTTTGCTGCTTCAATTCCTTCAGCGGCTCTTCTACACGCTCCCAAAATAAGAAGAATACCAATTTCAGCAGTAGCATCTGATAAAACTTCAGGTGTATTGGTTACTGCTATGCCTCTTTTTTTGGCTGCTTCTAAATCTATATTTCCAAAACCAACTGCAAAATTTGAAATGACTTTTACTGTGTCTGGTAGTTTATTGATTGTGTCTTCATCCATCTTATCTGTTAAAGATGTTAATACTGCATCACAACCATTGCTTAATTCAATCAATTTTGTTTGGGAATAAAGTTCATCATTAGAATTTAATTTAGCATCAAAAGTTTTTTGGGCTTTATCTTCACACTCTTTAAGTAACTTTCTAGTGACTAATATCTTTTTCATAACTAATTCCTTTGTAATACTTCAGGTTTTGGGCCTCCCGTATACCAATCTAAAACTTCAATTGTGTGCACGATAGGAACTTTTGTACCATGAGAAATTTGGGTAATACAACCAATATTTCCTGTTGAAATAAAATCAGGGTTTAAACTCTCAATATTATTAACCTTTTTTGATAGCAATTGTTTGGCTATTTCAGACTGTAAAATATTGTAAGTTCCAGCTGAACCACAACAAATGTGTCCTTCCGGAATTTCAAGAATTTCATTATTAGTTTTCTCTAATAAAGCCATAGGTTGAGAATGAACTTTTTGACCATGTTGCATAGAGCATGCTGAATGGTATGCAACTTTATATTTCTTATTTTTTGCTTTGATATCTAATTTTAAGCTTTCAAAAATATATTCAGTGATATCTCTAGTTAAACTAGAAATAACTTTTGCTTTTTTGCTTAATTCTTTATCGTCTCTAAAAATAAATCCATAATCTTTCATTGTAGTTCCACATCCAGAAGTGTTAGATAAAATTGCATCTAAATTACCTTTTAGGTGTTCTTCGTACCAGATATTAATATTATTTTTAAAGTCCTGGTGAGCGTCATCCTCTTTTCCCAGGTGATGATTTAAAGATCCACAGCAACGAATTTTTTTTGGAACCACCACTTCAACTCCATGTCTGTTTAACAGTCTAATTGTTGACTCATTAATTTGTGGAGAAATTTCTTTTTGAACACAACCAGTTAATAACGCCACTCTTGCAATTCTTTTTTTACCTTTAACTTTATAGATTTCTTTAGTTTCAAGTTGTTTTTTTGGAAAATGCATTGGCATTAACTCCATCATATCTTTAATTTTTGATGGCATTAAGAATTTAAAAGGTTTACTCAGCTTTACTAAAAAACTTGATAATCTAAAAATTTTTGTATTAGGTAGTGTTATTGATAAAAAATGTCTGATTAATTTTTCAAAAAAAGACCTTTCATAATTTTTTTCAATATATTTTTTTCCATGATCAATAATGTGCATATAGTTTACGCCTGCAGGGCATGTGGTCATACAGCTATAACATGAAAGACATCTATCAATATGTTTAACAACTTTGTCTGTTGGCTTCCTATTATTTTCTAGCATATCTTTGATAAGATAAATACGTCCCCTAGGACCATCTAGCTCATCACCTAAAAGTTGGTGAGTTGGACATGTAGCATTACACATTCCGCAATGAACACATTTTTTAAAAACTTTTTCATTTGCAAAATTATCAGGATCTTTAAGCTGTTCTTCAGTAAATTTTGTTTGCATTAAATTCCTCGATACATTTTACCTGGATTTAAAATTCTTTTTGGGTCAAAACTTTGTTTTATTTTTTCCGAAATCATTAAACGTACTTTATCAACTGTAAAGATAGCTTCACCATAATCATATTCTGATGAAGTTTTAATTACTGTTAAATATCCCCCAAAATCATTTGCCATTTTTTTTAAATATTTAATTTTTTCCTCTTTTTTACTATCAACTTCAATCCAGAATAACGACCCACACCAATCAACATAGTAGCTATGCTGGTTTTCTAAATATTTGCATAATTTTGAGCCATTTGCTGGCGGTATCACCATTCTTACTAAATTGTGTTCAGTTTTTTCAAAGACTTCTAAATTATTTATTTTTTTCCAAAATGGTTCTGATTGATAAACATCAAGAGTAGAAGTATCCGAATTATTTAATTGAAGTTCTTTTTTTAAATTATTAATTTTTTCTTCAATTGAAATTTTATCTCCTTCAACTCTAAACGCTATGAATGAAACGTCTGATTTAAGATCATTAAATTTAAAAACAGAATTTTTCTTACCTATAAAATCTTTATCTTTTGATTGTTCGGGAATAAAAACAGCTCCCGAAATTTCACTGCTTGAACTAGATAGTTTATTAAACAAATCATAAATTTGTTCAAAATTATTAGAATAAATTATTACAGTTTTAGAAGAGTTTTTTTTAGGCAAAACCTTTAATGTAATTTCAGTTAAAACAACAAGAGTACCAAACGAACCAGCTATAAGTTTTGATAAATCGTAACCTGTAACATTTTTTACAACAGTACCTCCTGATTTAATTATATCTCCTTTTCCATTTACTCCTTTAAAACCTAGAACATGATCTCTCACACTACCAACTTTAAATCTTCGTGAACCTGCATAATTACAAGATAAGTATCCTGCTATTGTTCCTTTATTTGACTTACCATCTTTAATATAACCAAAGTCTATTGGTTCAAAAGCTAGCTCTTGATTATTTTCACTTAAGACTTGCTCGATTTCATTAACAGGTGTGCAAGCTTTTACTTTGATATACAATTCTTCTGGTCTGTAATCGATAATACCTGAGATTTTAGATAAAGACGTAGTGTTAGCTGACTGTGTTTTATTTCCAATAAAACTTTTTGAGTTATTGCCAATAATTTCTGTCGGAGAGTCTTGTTTGTACAGTTCTCTAATTAAATCTGAAACTTCTGCCTCATCTTTGGGATAATAGATATTGTTAGAATCTTGGAAGATCTGGGAATTTATCTTTATTTTTGTGGACATGAACCCTTCCTTCCTCTGCACATTTTCTAAGTATAGGATAAACTTTTCCAGGATTTAATAAATTTTTTTCATCCAATGACTTTTTAATACTCAACTGTTGCTGAATATCATTATCATTAAACATTTCACACATAAGTTCACGTTTTTCTATACCAACTCCGTGCTCTCCTGTAATTACTCCACCAAGTCTCACACATGTTTTTAATATTTCAGAACCAAATTCTTCAGTTTTTCTAAGTTGTTCTTTATCATTTCCGTCAAACATAATAAGTGGATGTAAATTTCCATCACCTGCGTGAAAACAATTTGCTACTGGTAATTTATATTTTTCTGATAATTTTTTTATTTCTAGCAACGCTTCTGTAAGCTTGCCTCTAGGAATAGAACCATCCATACAATAATAATCAGGTGCCATAGCTCCACACGCTGGAAAAGCAGCTTTTCTTCCTGCCCAGAATGAGAGTCTTTCTTTTTCACTATTGCTAAGTTTAAGACTTGAACAATTATTTTTTTTGCAGATTGCCTCTACTTTTTTAATTAATTCATTAACCTCTGAGTCTGTACCATCAAGTTCAACTATTAATAATAATTCTGCATCTCGTGGATATCCTGCTTTACTAAAATTATCTGTTGCCTCTATTAAAGCTTTATCCATTATTTCCATTCCTGCTGGTACTATTCCACTTGAAATAATTTCTGAAGCTGCATCGCCTCCTTCTTTAATTGACGGAAAGCCAATTAAAGCGGCTCTTACCACTTCAGGTTTTTTTAAAATTTTCACTGTTACTTCTGTGACAACTCCCAATAAACCTTCTGAACCGCAAATTAAGCCCATAAGATCATATCCCTCTTGATCAAAAGATTTGCCTCCAAATCTACAAACTGTTCCATCCATCATAACCATTTCTACGCCCAATATATTATTTGTGGTTGTTCCATATTTTAATGAGTGAACTCCTCCTGAATTTTCAGCTACATTTCCCCCTATAGAACATGCTAACTGGCTTGAAGGATCTGGTGCATAGTAAAATTGTTTATGTTCAACGGCATGAGTAATTCCAAGATTTGTCACTCCTGGCTGTGTAACAACACATTGATTATAAAAATCAATTTCTAATATTTTGTTAAATTTTCCTAAACCAAGAAGAATAGCATCTTGAAGAGGCAGTGCCCCACCTGATAATCCTGTACCCGCGCCTCTTGGTACAACTTTAATATTTTCACTATGACAATATTTTAGTATCTCACTAACTTCCTCAGTATTTTCTGGAAGCACCACTGCTAATGGTGTTTGTGTATATACCGACAAAGCATCAGTTTCATATGGTCTCAATTCATCAGCTTCACTGAGTACGTTTTCTTTATCAGTTAATTTTGAAATCCTTTTAACTATTTCTTTTTTTCTATTTAAAATTGAGCTGTCAATTTTTGGCAAAGCTATTTCAGACATAACTTAACCTAACATTTTTTTGATATTTTCCAATGCGTTAGATATGTTATCTTGTGATGCTGCAAAGCTAAATCTTACGTAATCTTTGCATGTTTTACCAAATGCAGTACCTGGTACTATTGCAACTCCAGCTTCATGCATAGCTCTCTTACAAAATTCTGAGCCATCCATTCCAGTTCCTATGACTTTTGGAAATGCATAAAATGCTCCACCAGGCAAACTGCATTCTACACCCGGTAAGCTATTTAATCCCTCATGAATTAATTTTCTTCTTTGAGTAAATTTTTCCATCATTAAATCAATTGAGTCATCAGGGCCATCAAGCGCTGCTATGCCTGCAAATTGAGCAGCTGCGTTAACACATGAAACACTATTAATTAATAATTTATTTACATGTTCAATTAAATTTTCTGGCCAAAAGCTCCAACCCAATCTCCAGCCAGTCATAGAATAAGCCTTACTCCAACCTTCAAGAACAATTAATCTATCTCTTAGTTCTGGATAATTGAAGAATGTTGGCATTTCTTTACCATCAAAAATTTGTCTACTATAAATTTCATCACTTAAAATAGTGACGTGCGGATGTTTTTTTAGTCCTTCAGCTAATTTATCTATTTCAGATTTTTCAACAAAACTTCCAGTTGGATTATTTGGATTAATCAAAATTAACAATCTAGTTTTATCAGTTATTAAAGATAAAATTTTATCTGCACTAAATTTTAAATCTTTGTCTTCTGTTAAATCATAAGGAACTGCTGTAGATCCAGTATAATTAATCATAGACTCATAAATTGGAAATGCAGGTGTTGGATGAATAATTTCAGCCCCAGGTTCTCCAAAGCATTGTATGGCATAGTGCATGGTAGGTTTACCCCCTGGCATAATTGTAATTCTTTCAGGATCTACATCTGCGTTGTAACGTTTTTTAATCCATCTTGTTACAGCTTGTCTACACTCTAGAATCCCGTTAGATAAAACGTATCCGTGATGACCATCGTCTAAAGCTTTTTTAGCTGCCTCAACTACATGTTTTGGAGTTTTAAAATCAGGCTGACCAAGTCCCAGATGTATCATTGGATTTCCAGCAGCCTCTATTTTTTTTGCTTCTGCTAAAACACTAAATGCTGACTCTGTTCCTAAACGATCTAAACTTGACGCTAATTTCATGTTCAATCTCTCCTTATTACCTATTTTCTATAAATTAATTTTGATCTATTTAATTCTTTAATATTTTTACAACCCATTAATACCATATTTCGATTAATTTCATCATGCATATTCTGCAACAGACGTTCAACACCCGGTTGACCTCCAGCACCTAACGAAAATAAGAACATTTTTCCAAAGCTACATGCAGTCGCACCTGCTGCTAAAGCTTTTAAAACATGTGTTCCTCTTCTAATTCCACCATCTAAAATAATTTCAAGCTTATCACCTACTGCATCTGAAAGTTCTTTAACTTGATCGAATGGAGATCTTGATCCATCTAGCTGTCTACCACCATGATTTGAAACCATTATAGCAGTACAACCAATATCAATTGCTCTTTTTGCATCTTCAACTGACATAACACCTTTTAAAGCAAATGGTTTATTCCATTTTTTTACACAATATTCTGCATCTTTCCAATTCATAGCAGGATCATATTGTTCATTAATATATTCAATTACTGACTTTGCAATATTAGTTCCTTTATCTGTTTTCTTTGCAACATTAGATAATTCAAATTTTTTATGAGTAAAATAATTAAAAACCCACTCAGGTCTCATTGCAAAACTCATTAAGCTTTGAAGTGTAAGTTTTGGAGGAGTAGTAAAACCAGTTCTGTGATCTCTTTCTCTATTTCCAGCAACCAATGTGTCTACAGTTAAACACATTCCATCAAAACCAGATACCCTACATCTTTCAATTAAATCATCTGTAATTGATTGGTCTTTATGAACATAAAGCTGAAATAACTTGGGACCTTTTGAAATTTCAGCAATTTCCTCAATTGTATTATTTGCCATTGTAGACATGCTGTAAAAAGTTCCAAATTTTTCTGCAGCTCTGGCCGAAGCTTTGTCTCCATCATAATGATAAAGTCTTTGCATGGCGCATGGAGATAAAAATATTGGCATACCAATTTTTTTACCAAAGACAGTTGTTGATAAATCTGGTTTACCTACACTTGCTAGAATATTAGGAATTAAATCACAATCATTAAATGCATCGGTATTTCTTTTTAGTGTAGCTTCATCATCTGCTCCACCATCAATATAATGAAATATTGGCGAAGGTAATTTTTTTTTAGCTAATTTTCTAAAGTCATTAAAATTATGACAATCTTTCAAATTCATAAATTAAATTAGAAGTTTTTAAAAAAATTAAACATATAACTATTTGCACCAGGATTTTTGTCTCCTAAACTTGCATTAGATAAATGGTTATATGAAAAACCTAATTCAGTATTTTTTGATAAATCAAAAGATATTTGAACTTCACTTTTAAATTCAAGCATATGTCCAAGATCTTTGCCATCGCCCTCATGATACAAACCCGGGGTAAAACTTGGGGTAATATTTAATATTCCTAATTTATACTGAGCCTGCACACCTGTATAGATGTATCCAGCACTATCTGCTGTAATTAGAAAACCTGTGATAGGTGAAAGATTTCCTAAAAAAGTATCTCTATTAAGATTTTCATTTTGATGCTGAAATCCAATAAGTGTAGACTTTTTACCATCATCACTGAAATCAAACATACCTGAATAAAAACTAAATTCAGTTTTTTTTTCAACACCTCTTAATTCTTCTGCATTAACTGAAAATACAAAAAAAATAAAAAATAGAACTGAACAAAAATTTTTAAAAATTATTTTCATTTTATTAATTTTTTTTTAATATTAAATTTCTTATGATTATCGCACCTCCAATTAAAAATATCAATATTGGTAATAACCACATAACATAAGTGTTTTTATTTAGTTTAGGATCATATAAAATCCACTCACCATATCTTTCTCTAAAAAAATCATAAATTTGAATTTCAGTAAAACCTTCCTCTAATTTTTTGTCTATTAATACTTTCATGCTAATAGCAAATTGAGAGTCTGAGTCATAAACAGATTGACCTTGGCAGACTAAACATCTCAAATTTTTTGTTATTTTACTTTTTACATCATCATTACTAGCTTCTAAGTGATTAAAGGAAGAAATTAAGTAAATGACAAAAAATAATTTAAATATTTTCATTTTATTATTGATTTAATTTCTTTAGCTGTTTTTTCATCTAAAGGTCCAATATACCTTTTAATTATAACCTTATCTTTTATTAAAAAAGTCTCAGGTACTCCATATGCGCCCCATTCGATTGCTATAATACCTTCCTGATCAAAAATTATTTTTTTATAAGGGTTTCCCAATTCAATTAAGAAATTTTCCGCATTAATCTTTTTATCTTTATAATTAATTCCAACAACCTCTATTTTTTTACTTTCTTTAAAGTTCATTAAAAAAGTATGCTCTTTTCTACAAGGCACACACCATGACGACCAAACATTTAATAAATAAAATTTATCTGAATTAAAAAAATTTGATGAATTTATTGTTTCATCTGAATAAAATAAATCACCTTTAAATGACGGTATTTTATTACTAATCTTTGTTTCTGGAGTATAAATATTTGTATTCTGCAACCCTTTATAAAAAAGTATAAAAACAATTATAAAGATTAAAGATATAAATATTAGTAATAATTTATTTTTCATGTTCTTTTTTAAAAAAACTTAATAATCCACCAAAACTAATCACTATTACTGATATCCAAATCCACAACATAAATGGCTTAACTTGATATCGAACATTAAAGTAATCTTGATTTTGAACAATGTTGATCACTATAAATTTATCTGACAACAATGTGGTTTTAATATCTGCTTCACTAGTCACAATATTTGGCTGATTATAAATTCTTAACTCAGGTGATAAATCTTCAATTTTTTGATTTATATTTTCAATACTAAAGTTTGCTATAATAGATTTATAATTTTTTTCTTGTTTTTGATTAATGCTTTTAAATACTATTTTTGTTTTTGATGATGTAAATGTTTCCCCCACTTTTAGATTTGTAATTATTTCACTAGAAAATAAATTATTTAATAAAATACTTAAAATTAATAAACTAAATCCAAAATGAGCAATGTTCTGCGAAATGTTACTATATTTTCTGATAAAAAAATCTCTCAAAGTTATAAAAAATAAATAGAGAGCACTTGATACTAAAATTGTATTTATAAGTAGATTGGTGCTAAATTTTTTGACTATTAAAAAAGATAATACAATTGAAATTGCAAAGAATAATACTAAATAGAATTTGTCTACTATATTTGATTTGATCCATTTTAATTTAGGTCCAATAGCCATTGCCATTAAGAATGGGATTAAAAATGGAATTATTAATTTATGATAAAATGGTGGTCCTACAGATATTTTTTGAGATGATAAAACTTCAAGGAAGATTGGATAAATAGTTCCTATCAGCACTACAGATAAAAAATACATCATAAACCAGTTGTTGATTATTATTGATGTTTCTTTACTTAACCAAAAAAAACTATTTGAATTATTTGGACTACTTTTGTGAAAAAAGAAAAAAATGAATAAAGAGATAAAAATTAAAGAAAACAAAAATACTAAAATAAATAAACCTCTCTCTGGGTCATTTGCGAAAGTGTGAACAGAATTAAGAATTCCAGATCTCACTAAAAAAGTTCCACACATACTTAATGTGAATGTAGAAATTGACAAAATGATTACCCAAGACGTTAAAACCTGTTTTTTTTCTAATACGATGATGCAATGCAAAAGAGTTGTTAATGCTAACCAAGGCATTAAAGAAACATTTTCAACTGGATCCCAAAACCAAAAACCACCCCAACCTAGTTCATAATATGCCCAAATAGATCCAAGTAAAATTCCTAAAGTTAAAAATACCCATGAGGCAATAATCCATTTTTTTATATGTGAGGCCCATACCTTTGAAACTAGATTAAGATAAGTGGCAGCTAAAGCTGATGAAAATATAATTGATGATCCTACATATCCTAAATATAAAATTGGTGGATGAATTGCTAAAGCAGGATCTTGGAGTATAGGATTGAGGCCCATTCCTTCCTCAGGGGTTGGAAAAATAAAATTAAATGGATTTGATGTTTGAATTAAGAAAAGAAAAAATCCTATAATTATAATTTGCTGAAAAATTAAAGTTAAAAGTTTATATTTAAGTGGCTGATTTTTAGTTTTTAAAAAAAAGATTAAAATAAATAAAGTTAATACTAACAACCATAGCAGTAAACTCCCCTCATGATTTCCCCATGTTCCAGCTATTTTATAAAAAAGCGGTTTTGTAGTATGAGAGTTGTTAAAGACTGTTTCATTACTAAAATCAGATAATACAAAAGATATAATTAAACATGCAAAACTGATCACAACTAAAAAGAATTGTAGAAAAGTAAAAGATAATATCCTTGTATTAAGTGTTGAAGAGTTTTGAAAATTTTTGATTGAAAAATAAACAAGTATTAAACTAATGCCTAGCCCTAAAATTAATGCGTAGTATCCAATAGAGCTATAAAGCAATTTATTTATCCTCCAATGCTGCTTTTACTTCTGGAGGCATATAATTTTCATCGTGTTTTGCTAAAATTTTTGTAGCAGATAAAACATTTCGATCTTTTAAAAAACCTTCAGCAACCACTCCTTTTTCCTCTTCAAAAAGATTTGGTACTGCTCCAGTGAAACTGACATTTATTTCATTTTTAAAATCAGTAATAATAAAATTAATTTCGTTAGAATTGATGGAAATTGAATTTTTTTTAACCATACCACCCACTCTAATTTTACTCTTATTAAGTTCTACAGAAGAATTAATTTCTGATGGTGATTGAAAATAAACAACATTTTCTTCTAGTGATTTTAAAACTAAAAAGACAGTTAATACTAAAGTTAAAAAAATAATTACTACAAACAAAAATCTTAATTTAACTTTACGACCATACATGGTTTAAAAGTTAATTGTTTGTGGCGTTAGCTAATATTTCTTTATTAATTCTTTGTGATTTTGCAGAATTAGCTTTCTCAGTGTTAAGAGATCCAAATTTAGCAACAAATTTATTTTGCTCTTTAACAAATTGAATTTTTGTAACTAAATAAAGAGCTGTGAAACTCAAAAGAGTAAAGCTGAAAGCAGATAAAACGTAAACACCGTATCCGTTCATAAAAAGTAGTTCATTAATCATAATCTATCTAAGCCTTTATTTTTAATTTTTATCAGTTCTGTATTATATTTCATTAAAAAAATTAGCAATGAAAAAAGAGCAAATGCCGCAGTCATTATTAGTAATGGAAAAAGCATCGATGAGTGAATTGAGCTTTTTGACAAAATATTAATTGAAGCTGGTTGATGAAGTGTGTTCCACCAATCAACTGAATATTTTATAATTGGAACATTAATAATTCCTAAAATTGTAATAATAGTACTGATCTTAAAAACTTTTTCTTCATTTTCATAAATTCTCCAAGAAATTAAATACATTGCATAAAATAGAGCTAATATTAACATTGAGGTAATTCGTGCATCCCAGGCCCACCAAGTTCCCCACGTTGGCTTACCCCAAATGGAACCCGTAACTAGTGCAATAATATTAAAGACAAAACCAGAGGGAGCTAAACTTTTAGCTATTAAAAATAAATTTTTGTTCTTAAAAATAAATCCACTAATTGATAAAAATGTTATAGAAGAAAAAATTCCTAAAGAAATCCAAGCAGCTGGAACATGTACATACATAATTCTGACAGCATCACTTTGTTTATAGTCTTCTGGCGATAAAACTAGAGCTTCTGTCAATCCAACTGAAATCACAATTACAAATAAAAATAAAATATATTTTGGTGCCTTGGAAGTTATCTGAAAAATTTTATTTGGTTGAAAGAGTTTAAACATATTTTTATTAATGTTTATTATGAAAAGGATTTCCGATCAAGAATGCAGAGGGAGATAATAATTTGAAATTAACGATTAACATCCTTGATCAGAATATGAATTATATTGCCAAGCTTGTGTGGCCTAGATTTGAGCTAAATGTGTTTGAAAAATGATGTCTTTAGTTAGACATCTTGAAATAACTTGAGCCCTTTTTTCCTGAAAAAATCTCCTCAATTAGAGGATGTTTAATAGGTTCATCTGAATCATCCATAAGAAGGTTTTGTTGGGAAACGTATGCCTCATAAGTAATCTCATCATTTTCAGCTAGTAAATAATAAAAAGGTTGGTCTTTTCTTGGTCTAACATTTTTTGGAATAGACTGATACCATTCTTCAGAATTATTAAATTCAAAATCTACATCATAAATTACACCTCTAAACTCAAAGTGTTTATGTTTTACAATATCTCCAATTGAGAATTTAGCTTTTTGAATTGGCATAGCTTTAGTATGGGTATTTAAAAATAAAAATCAATGCTAAAAATATAAATGTTTTGTGATGTGGCAAATATGTTAATATCTTTTTAGTGAATAAATCATTTTTAAAATTTGTCACAGATTTTGGACCATTAGCAATATTTTTTTTTTATTACTACAATAGTGGAAAAAATTTATCAGTTGCTATCCCTCCACTTATAGTTGCAACTTTAATTGCATTAGCGATCGTTTGGTTTTTTGAAAAAAAAATACCAATGATGCCATTAATAAGTGGAATCTTAATTACATTTTTTGGAGGACTAACTATTTATTTTAATGATCCAATATTTATTTATGTTAAGCCAACAATTATTAATATTTTATTCGCTTTAGCTTTATTTTTTGGAAAATATTTTACTAAGGAGCCTGTATTGAAAAAAATTATGGGTAAATCAATTCCTTTAACAGATATTGGATGGGAACTATTGAATAAAAGATGGATGTTTTTTTTCTTTGGTCTCGCAATACTAAATGAATGTGTTTGGAGAACACAAACTGAGGAATTTTGGGTAAATTTTAAAGTATGGGGAATGTTGCCAATCACTATAATTTTTACTGGTTTTCAAATACCTTTAATTAATAAACATAAAATTGATGTCCAGTAATTTAAAGCTTGTAATCAATAATGCTCACAAACAACTTGAAGAAAGACAATTTTTTGAAAGAGATGAACTAAAAGTTATTTTAGATTTATATGCAAAAATGGTTTCTGAAGGATCGTGGAAAGATTATGGTCTAAGTATCTCTAGTAAACAAGTGAGCTTCAGTGTTTTTAGAAATGCAGCCGAAAATGCTTTGTACAAAATATGTAAAAATTTTAAGCCTAAAAATAAAAATCTAAAATATTTAATAACAGATACTAGTGGAAAAATTTTAAAAAACTCTTTTGACCTTAAGATTTTACTAAAAAATACTAATTGGAAAAAGTTACAAAAATAAAATTATCTTCTTTGACCAAATAGTCTAAGCAACATTATAAATAAATTTATAAAGTCCAGATAAAGAGTAAGAGCACCCATCACAGCTTTTTTACCCATAATCTCACCAGTGTCACTTGCAGCGTACATATTTTTGATCTTTTGGGTATCGTAAGCTGTTAAACCAACAAAAATTAAAACACCTAAGATTGATATTACAAAATACATCATTGAAGATTTCATGAATATGTTAACTATCGAAGCGATTATTATTCCAATTAAACCCATCATTAAAAATGAACCTAATTTTGTTAAATCTCTTTTAGTTGTGTAACCATAAATACTCATTGCACCAAACGTTGCTGAGCATATAAAGAAAACTCTTGTTACACTCATGCCAGTGTAAACTAATAGAATTGAAGATAATGATAAGCCCATTAATCCTGCAAAAACCCAAAAAGTTGTTTGAGCTTTTGATGCACTCATTTTATTAATGCCAAAACTCATATAAAAAACGATACCTAAAGGCGCCAACATAACAAGCCATTTTAATCCTGACATGTAAATTGCGTTACCTACTGATGTTAGACCTACGATTGATCCAGCATCGTTTGTTACTACCGACATTTTAAAGGTAATTAATGCAACTATTCCTGTTAATAAAATTCCAGTTGCCATGTAATTATAAACTTTAAGCATGTAGGCTCTTAAGCCTTCATCCATTACAACTGCTGTTTGTTGAGCTGCTTTAGCTCTGTTTAATATTCCGTT
>ENA-ORDR01000761-ORDR01000761.1-marine-metagenome-genome-assembly--contig:-NODE-761-length-16114-cov-3.133753_pt1 | contig 16114 bp, 16 predicted proteins | sample MGYA00240993_ERZ508538 | MGnify/ENA primary metagenome ERZ508538 (study PRJEB26207, sample SAMN05421999) | marine metagenome | isolation source: Monterey Bay, California, USA | place: USA:Monterey Bay... | reverse complement strand
ACCGTTGATGTCACGGGAGGCATTGGTCTCGATCTCCAGAACTGGGTCAAAAAGAAAGACGATGACGGCAACCCCATCCTCGATGGGGAAGGCGAACCCATCCTTGAGAAGGCCTACTCGGTTGACACAGGAAACGTCCTCACCATCAACACCAAAGAGAAGAAGCTTTACCAGGGTGAAACAGAACTCATTGATATCTCAAAAGCTTTTACGCCACAGAAAATGGAATTTATGAAAGCTGGTGGATCCTACGCCATCGTCTTTGGCAAAAAGCTCCAAACCTTTGCGGCTAAAACTCTCGGCATCGAAGCACCCGTTGTCTTCTCACCATCCCAAGAAATCTCACACGAAGGACAAGGCCTTACCGCAGTAGAAAAAATCTTCAATAAAAACGCTGTCGGCACAACCCCCGGTATCACCCTACATGCTGGATCTGACCTCCGAGTCAAAGTTAATATTGTCGGCTCACAGGATACCACTGGGCTCATGACGATGCAAGAGCTTGAAGCAATGGCTGCCACCACCATTTCACCAGTCGTCGATGGCGCCTACCAGTCGGGCTGCCACACCGCTTCGGTTTGGGATAAAAAAGCACAGGTCAACATTCCAAAACTCATGAAATTCATGAATGACTTTGGTCTCATTACTGGTCGTGACCCCGATGATAAATATCATCCTATGACGGACGTCATTCATAAAGTCCTCAATGATCTTACCGTGGACGACTGGTCTATCATCATCGGTGGCGACTCTCACACCCGAATGTCAAAAGGCGTCGCTTTCGGAGCTGACTCCGGCACGGTCGCACTCGCCCTCGCCACCGGAGAAGCATCCATGCCAATTCCCGAATCAGTCAAAGTAACCTTTAAAGGCGCTCTTAAAGAACACATGGATTTCCGAGATGTCGTTCATGCCACACAAGCGCAGATGCTTGATAAATTTGGGGGCGACAACGTTTTCCAAGGCCGTATCATCGAAGTTCACCTCGGATCGCTTCTTGCTGACCAAGCCTTCACTTTTACCGACTGGACCGCTGAAATGAAGGCCAAAGCCTCAATCTGCATTTCACAGCCCGACACACTCATTGAGTCACTTGAAATCGCCAAGTCCCGTATCCAGATCATGATCGACAAGGGAATGGACAACCAAAAAGAGGTTCTCAATGGCCTGATCGAAATCGCCAACAAACGCATTGACGGTATTCGCTCCGGAGAGACCCCCCCACTCACCCCGGATCTTAACGCTAGTTATCACGCAGAGATGGTTGTTGATCTAGATATCATCGACGAACCTATGATCGCCGACCCTGATGTTCACAACAACGATATCTCTAAGCGTTACACTCACGACGTCATCAGAGAGCTCTCCTACTACGAGGGTAACAAGGATATCGATCTAGGCTTCGTCGGCTCCTGCATGGTGCATAAAGGGGACCTCAAAATCGTTTCGAGGATGCTGAAAAATCTTGAAGACACCCAAGGCAAAGTGAAATTCAACGCCCCTCTCGTCGTCACTGCCCCAACTTATAATATCATCGATGAACTGAAGGCCGAAGGAGATTGGGATATGCTTCAAAAATACTCTGGATTTGAGTTCGACGATAATGCTCCCAAAGGTGCCGCCCGTACTGATTACGAGAATATGATGTATCTAGAACGCCCCGGCTGTAATCTCTGCATGGGCAACCAAGAAAAGGCAGAAAAAGGTGACACTGTCATGGCGACCTCAACCCGTCTCTTCCAAGGCCGTGTCGTAGAAGACTCGGATCGTAAGAAAGGGGAATCACTCCTCTCCTCTACACCAGTTGTTGTGCTTTCTGCCATCCTAGGAAGGACTCCCACGATGGAAGAATATAAAACAGCTGTCCAAGGCATTCCACTCACCACCTTTGCACCACCGGTGGAAGCAATGAGCGCCTGAGAACGTCAGCGGGTGTGAAGCCTGCAAAGACAAAATTTCAAAAAGCAGCGCCTGAAATGGGCTCTGCTTTTTTAGCAGCTAATTTTCCATGCTCTTCTCAGCGCGATAACTTTCCGGATAATAGGTGAACCACTTTGGTAAAGTCCGGAATGCCACTGGGGCCACTTTCTCCAAAACTTTCATCCGCCCTCGACTCCAGCTCGTCGACTCCAATCCCAGTTTTTCACGGATCAAATCCGGCACCGTCTCAATCGGCAAAAAATCTCCCGCCTTCCCAAGCAACCGGTCCCGCCACGGCTTCTGGGGTGAAACAACCGCCGCCGCCATCTCCGCACAAAGCGGATGACTGCCAAGCAGATCTCCTGATAGCATCTCATCGTAATATTTTACAAATTCAAGATAGTCCTGCGGTCCCACGTCCTCCCCAAGACCAAAATAAGTCCCAAACCTCCGAAAATCTCGGTAAAAATTCTCCCTTCGCTCGCTCGAAAGTGGCTCCCATACAAATTCATATCCTTTAATCGAAGCATCGATCAAGGTCGCCAAAACCCACATCAACAAATCTGGCTCAAAGGCGGAGTACTTTTTCGGTCCAGCCATTCTGTCCGATATCGCACCATTCACTCCACCGTGCACTTCCTTTAAACGAGCACGCATTTTCTCGGCCGCCTCTTTCGTCCCAAAGGCAATCTGATTCACGGTCGAAAGTGTTCGCCGTAGCCGCCCCAGTGCATCATCTCGAAAATCTGAATGATCCGCCACCCCTTGTGCCACTCGCGGATGCGCTACTTGCAACAACACGGCCGCAGGCCCAAACAGCAAACCATTTGCATACCGATTCACCAACCAGAGCTCGCTGTCGGGGGGAAAGGTGAAATCATCCGCTGTCATCGAACTGGCCACAACTCACACAACAATCAATTCACTTCGTTGGCAAATCAAGAACCGCTAGTAATGACAAGTTATTGACGACAACGAACCCTCCTAAACACCTTTATTAAGCTCGTCTAGCAATTTCCGCCAAGCTTTCATCGAAGCCGTGAGATTGACTCGAGGATCACCTTTGATGGCATAACACTGAAGGCCCACCGGACCTTTGAAATCCATCTTTCTGAGAGCTTTTAAAAGGCGAATCTGTGGAAAATCACCTTGATCAAGAGTCTGAATTAAGTGGCCCCAGCTCTTTCCATCTATATCGGCTCCGCAAGTGCTCACCGCAAACAAGCGATGAGCTGCGACGCTCAAAACCTTCTCAAGGTCCTCCGCTTTTTCATTTTTTAAAAAGTGACATAAATTGAACATCACGCCCAGATTTGGATGACCAACCTTATCGATCAAACTCATAGCCTCCGGCATCGTCGCAACCGCGTTTCCAACGTGAGGGTACAAGGCCACTTTAATCTTCAAATCTTCTGCCATCATCGCAGTTCTTCGAATCGACTCAACCACCTCCGGAGTAATGGTCTTTACAGTCAGCTCAATCATGCCACCCCGATTAGCCAATCCCTTGACCGCCTCCTCCTTGATCGAGTCTTTAGTAGCAGATAGATAAACACTTAGAACCCGCACCCCCGATTTTTCATACGCCGCAACCCGTTCCTCAAGTTTCTTCCCCGTCCCATTGGCATAGACCTGACTGATTCCCGCATAACCAGTTTCTTTAAAGAACTCGGCCTCCTTTTCGAAAGGAACCCTAGGTGTTCCATTGAAGAATGCATAAAGCTCGGGTGAAAATTTTTCCTCGGCGGCCAAGAAACTGCAAATCGACAAAAAGAACGTAATAATTAAGGCGACACCTTTCATCCAAATCAGAACGAACCAAGATCACCCCTTCTATCAAGAGTGCTCTAGCCCCCTCCCCAAATAGACCTACGGTCATCTTTTCAAACAACACCAAATCTTATTTCCAGCGCAACAGCTCGGCCGGGTCACGCAAGACGAGTTTGGAGAAATCAGGCTGCTCCGTTTTGAATTTTACTAGAACCGACGCCTCAAACTTTTCGCACAGCGGATGTCTCCCTTCCAAAAATTCTGCGAAACCTCCAACGCCTCCGCAGCCTTCCGGTGGCCCGTGCCCTTCGCCACCGTGAAGATGTGCGATCATTTTTCCCGAGGTGCCTTTTATTCCAGCCTGCGCGAAATCTTCTATGATTACCCTGTGGCGCCAGTTATCTTCAAAATCATAAAGATAGATAAACTCCGAAATACTCTCACGGAAGAGATCAAGAACTCCATTTTCGATTTCACAGTAGTCGTCGTCTGAGGGTTCGTTTTCCCGTCCAAGACTGAAGGTCAGTTCTCGACGACCATTCTCCCAGATCTCAAAGCGATGGAGATGCGAATTCTGCCATCCAAAAGAATCCTGAATGGCGCAATGAAGGTGAAAATAGGCACAATCGGCAGGTAAGCTGAAGCGGCGCCACACCAACGGTTTGGTCCCCGGCAATTCGATCCTGAAAATCAAGCGAGCGGGACTTTTTAGTTTAAGATTTGCGTGCTCTGCCTCCTCCTCCTTGAGCATGGTATCAAGAGGTCCTCCATCGGTGATCTTTCCAGCGAAATCTCGAATCAACTCTTCTCCTCCAGGAGTGGATAAGACCTGCTCAACAAAGGCGTTGATCTCTTCCTTCGGCGCATTTTCGTCGGGCATGCTATCAAGGAGATCATCAAGCGACTTGTTCATGAACCTAGGCTAACGCACACCTAAATTTTTTTACAGAATTTTGAAGCCCAGCACTTTATGACCCAGGGGTGCGAAGTCATTTACGCGAAGTCGTCCGATTGGGTTGGGGCGGGGCAAAATCAAATATTCTACCCGGCGCAGTGCTCTGGGCGATTGGATTGGGTCTAGTAATTTCCTACTATCAAATCCGTCCGGTCGCAGAGATTCTCGATCAACTTGGAGATTTCAAACTAAAATCTTCACCCTGGTTCGCCATTCTTTCGACAGCGCTTTTTGGTAGCCTCATCCCATGGTTGGTGCAAAATTTGTTCTTAAAGGGCGGCGAGAAACAACCTTTTCGTCATGTTCCATGGCTCCTCCTTTTTTGGGGTTTTCACGGATGGCAGGTGGACTGGCTTTATCGGATCCAAGCGGAGCTGTTTGGTAACGAAATTAATTTCCAAACGATTCTAAAAAAGACCTTAGTCGATGAATTTATCTGGGTGCCTTTTTTTGCGGTCTGGCAATTGGTCTTAGGATATTTGATTATCGAAAAAGACGGATCAGTGAAGGAATTTAAAGCCGCCCTAAAGCAAAAACCCTTTTTTGACCGTGTGATTCCACTTATGATTGCAAACTGGGTTGTTTGGATTCCGGCAGTATCGCTCATCTACCTTTTTCCACTCCCACTTCAACTCCCTCTGATGAATATTATCCTAGCCCTATGGTGTCTTATCCTCACCTTCTTTGTAAAAAACGCCTAAGCCACTGAAAAGGCCATCCATCATGGATTTTGAGGCAATCCCTCAATTTCAACGTCGTAGCTTGCGGGTCCCTTTTCCACTGGCACCAAAGAAAGAGTTAAAACTCATTCCGATCCAGCGATTCCTCTAAGCCATGAGGATTAATTGTGTCAGGAATTCGAAGTGAGCGGATGAATAGCTATTTCGGCTCAAAATCTCGCTCTTTAAAAACACGAGAATTACGAACGTATTTCTTGGCCCAACTTTTGATGTTCTGTTGATCTTTAAGATCGAGCTTCTTGACCACTCTAGCCGGACTCCCCAGCACAAGAGATCCCTCGGGAATAATCATTCCTCCAGTGACAAGGGAATTCGCACCGATAATGGAACGTGGCCCGATTACCGCTCCATCAAGAACACACGCTCCCATTCCCACAAGCACCTCGTCTTTCACTTCGCAAGCATGCAAGATCGCTGAGTGCCCTACGGTGACCAATTCTCCGACATAACATCCATAATCGTCGGCAAGATGAATTACAGCGTTATCCTGAACATTACTGCGGGGTCCAATCACGATTTCATTAATATCGCCCCGGAGAGTCGTATTATACCAAATACTTGATTCTTCACCTAGTGAAACCCTGCCGACGAGGTCAGCGCTCGCTGCAACAAAGGCGGATTGGGGGATTTTGGGCCAAATTTCTTGAAAAGGTTCAATTGCCATGGCGAAAACATAGAAAATGGTTAAAGTTTTCGCAAGAGAAGCGACGAAACCGCTGGCAATCTTCTGAAACTGTTCAATGATAGGAGATCGGAAGTGTTTTTCGATAATACCTTAACCGAATGCAAAATTTTCTTACTGTCTTGGCTTGTGTTGTTATAGGCTTCGCCTTGCGCTCATGTCGGACTCTGATTTTGCGAAAGCCCGGTGCCCTAACCTTCCTAGTTGCCTCCTTCCTGACGTTCTGGCTGGCTTTTGGCAGTATTTCCGCCGGTCTCCTCGGAGCGGCTCTTTGGTTCCTTCTCCCATGGTTTGACCTACTCACACGGACTCGACTAATGCGGCTACCGATTGAAAATCGTCTCAAGCTACGCACTCCTCCTTCCGAGGACCACTTTCCAAATGCTTCGCGCTTAATCCACGAGATTGAAAAAGCAGAATTCGATCACGTCACCGACAGTGGGTGGAATTGGGCAGGCATGCAGCAGTACTTCCGGTTTTTCTGGAATCCCGAGGCCAAAGCTATCGCAGCCGTTTGCCTCTGCGAGCACGACCAAGTCGCGTTTGCTTTCGTGACTATCTCAGCTCGTGCTCCAGACGGTCGCACCGTGCACACCACAAATTATCCGTTTTCACCAACCCTCAAGCACACCCCGGAGGCTCACTGGGATCATCTTCCCTGCGAGCGTAATTGCTTTGAGTCAATCTATACGGATCATCAAAGACATCTCAACAAGTTAAATATCCCTTCTAAAGAGCTGCTCATGCCTGATCCAGAAGAGGTTCTAGAACAGGTCGAATCTGAAATGAAGCGCCAGATCGATCACAATCTCGCTTGCGGACTCATCAGGATGACCGGGGACGGTTGCTTCCAGTATTCGACGAAGGGACTTTTTTTCCTTTGGATTCAATCCGTGAAGGACATGATCCGGCTCTGTTGAGCCATGTCGATCAGCGAATTATTATCCACCACCAACGAAACCCTACTCGAAGGCTCTTTCTCTGCGCAGGTCCAGAAGTGCACCGAAAAAGAAACAAAGAGCGGCAAACCGTATCTGGAGTGGGATCTTGCCGATGCCACCGGCGTTATCACCTTGAAAATCTGGAATAATCATCCGCAATTTCACTCTGCGGCTGAAACCGCTCCGGAAACCCTTCTTCAATTCTCGGGCCAATGGACTCAAAACAAATACGGAGTCGATGGAAAAGGATGGAAGTTTCGAGTTCTCACCAGCGAAGAAAAAAGCGAATTCCTCGCCGGAGATCCCACGACACGCGAAAAGCAAAATTCCGACTGGGCTGACGTTGTCGCTTTCCTCTCCCAAATAGACGATCTACGCCTCAAGACCCTTTGTAATGAATTCGTAAAGCAATTTGAAGATCGCTTCCGGCGCACCGCCGCCGCTCGCAAAAACCATCACGCAAGACGCGGAGGATTAGTCGAACACGTGGCCCAGATGATGCGCAGCGCCAACGCCATTTGCGGAGTTTACCCTGATCTCAATCGCGACCTTATGATTTCCGGGGTTCTTTTTCATGATTGCGGTAAGCTCTGGGAAAACACCTACCCTGAAGCCGGTTTTAGTCAGCTCCATCTGATACACGGCGAGATGCTAGGCCATATTCCTCTTGGGCTTGAACTAGTCAACAAACTCTGGCGCGATCTTCCTCTTGAAAGCTGGCGTGAAATCGAGCCTACAAACGAAGACGTCCGGTTGCACCTGCTCCACTTGATCGCGTCCCATCACGGTCAGTATGATTTTGGGTCTCCTACCCTACCGCGCACCCCGGAAGCCTATGCCCTCCACTACGTCGACAATCTTGATGCCAAGCTCGAAATGGTGAAAGATGCCTACGCTAACGCTAACGAGACAGCACCCGGAATTTTTGAGCGTAAATTCCCCCTCTCCGCGCCACTCGTCACCCCGCTCCCATCAGTAGCAGAAACCGAAGAAGACGAAGCTGATTGGAATTCAACTCCTCCTAACGAGCTATTCTGAGTCGAGCTACCTGATCAGAACGCAAGGCCCTTACTTGTCTGGCGCAAAAATAGACTCGAACGCTTCACAAACTCTTCAATCGAAGGATCAAAAAGACCCACCGTCCGGCAGGGGAAATTTTCGCCGAGGTTCTAATATTTTTCACTTCCGATATTTACGCAAGACCCAGGGGCCACAAAGAAGTGTGGCAAGCACGATTGTCATTCTCCACAAAAAATAATAGCCTACCACGTATGACAATTTGGCTAACAGGGTGCACCTCGGGACTAGGTCGGGCTCTTGTTCCTGAATTCCTTCAAGCGGGCCATACTTTAGTCGGTTGCGGACGTAACGAGATTGCGCTCGAAAATCTCAAAAATAAGTTTCCTGAAGGCCACTTCATTCCTTGTGATGTCGCAAGCGACCTCATGGTTTCCAATTTTTGCGAAAAAGCCCTCAAAGCTGCCGGAGCCCCTGACCTGGTCATTAATAACGCAGCCATTATCAATTCACCTGCGCCTCTCTGGGAAATCTCTCCTCAAGATTTCGATCAACTCACGGCCGTGAACATCAATGGCACTGCTAACGTCATTCGCCATGCTATCCCGGTCATGCTATCAGAAGGAACAGGAATTATCGTCAATCTCTCATCAGGCTGGGGTAGATCCACCTCTCCAGAAGTCGCACCTTATTGTGCGAGCAAATGGGCAATCGAAGGACTCACGCAATCGCTCTCCCAAGAATTGCCTCAAGGAATGGCTGCTATTGCACTCAACCCAGGCATCATCGCAACTGACATGTTGCGCAAATGTATGGGGAAAGAAGCTGAAAGCTTCCCCACCCCAGAAACCTGGGCCCTGACAGCCGCTCCTTTTCTGACCTCGCTTACACCGAAGGACAACGGCCAGGCTCTAACCGCACCATGATTCTCGAAACACCAACCCGCAAAATCTCATTTCCTCGCCGCCCCCTTCTGATGGGGATCGTCAACATCAACGACGACTCGTTCTCCGGAGATGGCACCCTCGACCCGAAAAAGGCTCTCGCACAAGCAAGGAAACAAATCCAAGGGGGGGCGGACATTATTGATATCGGCGCCGAATCTGCGCGCACCAACCGCGAGGCCATCTCAGTCAAAGAAGAAGTTCGACGTCTGAGGTCCTTTCTTGGTGGTTGGGCGCGAATTCGGGACGAAACGAAAGCCGCCGATGACGAACAAATCTCACCTGCTCTTCTTTCGGTCAATACATGGAGACCCGAAGTTGTCGAACAAATCCTTGGACCCGAAATCGATTTACTCAACGATATGTCGGCTCTTCCAGATGACCGAAATGCGAGACTTTGCGCAAAACACCAGGTCCCCCTTCTTATTATGCATTCCGTGGGTCAGCCCAAGGTATCCCACACTCACGAACGTTGGGGTAATCTTATGGTATCGATGATCGATTTTTTCAAGGGAAAGATCGCAATAGCCAAATCAGCGGGTTTGAAATTGACCCAAATTGTAATCGATCCCGGACTGGATTTTGCAAAGCAAAAAAATGATAACCTGCTCGTCCTTCGTGAGCTCAAAAAGATACAAAATTTCGGGTGTCCAGTCCTTCTTCCTATTTCACGCAAGACAATCATTGGCGATGTCCTTAATCTTCCCGACCCGCGTGAAAGGGATCCAGGTACAATTGCTCTTCTTACCCAAGGCATCCTTGAGAGCGCCAATATTTTTCGTGTTCATAACGTAAGGGCATGCTGGGAAACATTAAAAGTCATCTCGCCATTCCAGCCCAGATTACGCGTCATTCTTAATCTTGCTATCTCGGCCGACGGGAAGATTTCTACGACTGGAAAATCCCCGGCCCACTTCACTTCAAAAGCAGATCTTGAACGACTGCTTGAAATCAGAAAGCAAGCAGACGCCATTCTTATTGGACGTGCTACTTTGGAGGCTGATCAAATGACTATGACAGTCGACGGCAGAGCCCCATGGCGTTGCGTTATTTCCGAAGCGGGTAGGTTTGATAAAAGCCATCCCTTCTTTCACACAGACGGTGGACCCCGCCACCTCATTATTTCAAGCACTACCGAGACGCCCAAACTTCCAGCAACAATTCACCGTACCGATCTAGTTGGCTTTCTAAGGAAACTAAAAGACAATCCCGAGGTCACCACCCTTCTCTGTGAAGGAGGAGGTAGCCTTGCGAGGAAACTCTTCGAGCTTGATTTAGTTGACGAAATAAATCTGACCTGGGCACCCCACACTCTTTTGGGAGGGAAGGATGCACCAACCATTACGGGACTCTGTGGTGATTTTCTTCCCTCATCACGACACTACGAACTAGCTGAAATGAAAACCCATCAGAATAACGAGGTGTTTTTGACATATTATAAATCGCAGCTTGAATCCTAATCACAGTAAGGGACATTGATGCCAACTCTTGTTGAAACACCGTAATGTCTCGACGCCGACGCCGCATCCTTCTCGCGATACTCCTTTTGGTATTCGCTTACGTTGGCGCACAGCTTTGGGATATCCATCGTGTTGGACATCTCAGCCGTGACCGCAGTACGGATTGCATCATTGTTCTGGGGGCTGCAGCTTGGCACGACAAACCTTCACCCGTCCTCACGGAGCGACTTAATCATGCCATTGAGCTCTACAAAAACGGGAAGTCTAAATTCATCATACTCACCGGTGGATATGGCAAAGGAGCAAAACATGCCGAGTCCGAGGTTGGGTCAGATTATTGTCTTCGAATGGGTATTCCCGAAACAGCTCTGCGTGTAGAAAAAGAATCGAGCAACACTTTTGATAACTTGCGCGAAGCTAAAAAGATCATGACTTCCGAACAGTGGAACTCCGCCCTCCTTGTCAGTGATCCCTGGCATCTCAAAAGAGCGCGCCGTATGGCAAATGACTTAGATCTTATTGTCTATGTTTCAGCGACCACTTCTTCAAAATTCAAGTCACTTAAAGCAAAATCTAAATTTCTCCTCGGGGAATTCCTACTTTACCATAGCTACCTTTTTACCGGTAAATAATACTACGAGAGTTTCCGGTGCAGCCAACTAAAGGGCAAGATGCCAGCAACAGCAGCCGAACTCAAAAGCTTTCGTCCCACCTCATGCGTGAGACATCGATGGAGTTGGAGCGCAAGCCTAACTCTCTTATGAAATCGATCGTTGAGTGATTCTTTTACCTCTTCGGTCACTTTTTCCCATGTCTCGACACCCTCGCAATAACTCAAGAGATGCGGTAACGCGCACTCCGCTGATTCAAATGCCATTGACATCCCATTTCCGGTGAATGGGGGTATCATTCGCTCGGCATCTCCCAGAGAGCAAAAACGGTCTAGCACCCGCTGCCCGCCTAATTGGAAACCACTAATTCCGGTGAGGGAAACGGGATCCATCTGGGCTCCCTCAAGCCTATCAGAAAGTGCACCAAGACCGCAGTTTCGAAGAGCATCCACGATTGGATTCACACCCTTGGCTCTTGGCCCTTTTTTAAAAAGTCCGCACACATTGACCTTGCTCCCATCCGATGTGATCGAGGTGAGCCCAACATAAGCTCCCACTCCGATATGCATTTCTAGGAATCCATTGAGATCAACGCCTTCAAAATGAGCTTTGAGCCCAAGAAGTTGGCTTTCCTTTTCTAGGCGACGGCCAGCAGCCCACACCAAACCTTCTCTGAGTTCGGGCTGAACACGATCTTTTGTAAGCAACCTCCCGCCAATACTTTCGAACCGAATTCGCAATCGTTCATCCATTTCCCAACGAGACATCCCCAAAGCCGGGCGGGTGAGCCGGGCTTCTAAGATCTGTTTCGGCCCCATCCACCACCGGGTAGAGTGGTGACTAAGGGCATCGTGAAAAATATCGGCAATCCCAAGATTTCTGAGAGTATCTTCGGTCACCCCATTAATAAACTCACCACAAACTCGATGACGGGGATAGCAACTTGCTTCACGAAGAGTGACAGGAACACCCCGCTCTCTCAAAGCAATACCTAGAGAGAGCCCGGCAAGGCCACCTCCCGCAATTTCGATTAACTTCATTTTCGCCACGCTAGCACACGAAGCCCCCCTAGCAATGAGACCTCTTCTTTCCATTCCCAATCATCTCCCAAATCCAAAAGTTTGCGCAATTCTCCATTTCGGAATCCCGCCCGAATACTTACAATCATATCGTGTTTGGTGATACGGTTAATCAATGGCCAAAGCATATATCCTTCGGCAAGCGAGATTCGGCTGCGCCATGGCTCAACTGCGATCAAGGAACGACGCTCTCGAATCAATTTTCCAAGTTGGGCCAATTGATCATCTCTAAAATGATGTAGAATAAGATTTGCGACTATGGTTTCCCCTTCTACCTCGGGAAGGTTTTGAAAGAGATCCCCCGCCAGCCATGGGATCTCAAGATCATCCGGTCGCTCTTGAAAATCCAATCCAACCACCTGCCCTCGCTCCGCGAGTTTTTGGGTTAACTTCCCCTCTCCCGCGCCGAGTTCAATCACGCCACCACAATGATTTTGCTTTAGAATCCAACGTTCATTTCCCATTAGGAAATTGATAAGCCGAAGATCACGACGACTCCTCAATGCTCTCGGATCGTCTCCTGGGAGGGAATCGAGGATTTCAGGGGCCAGCTGCCGTTTCACGACTCTGTGATAAGCTCCCATTCGCGATGGTCAAGCAGACGCCAAACCTTTAAGATGTTTGTTATGTCAACTGCAGCTGAAAAAGCTTCCGTCCTCATTAAGGCTCTTCCTTATCTCCAGCGCTTCCGAGGAAAGACTTTCCTGATTAAAATGGGGGGCTCTGCCATGGATAACCCAGATTTAGTTCGCGAAGTGATGCGTGACATTGTTTTCCTTGAGGTTGCAGGAATTAAGCCGGTGATTGTCCACGGAGGTGGGAAAGCGATCTCTGCAGCGATGGAAAAGTCTGGCCTAGAGGCAAAATTCGTCGGTGGTTTACGTATCACGACGCCACAGGCCATAGAGATTGTAGACCAAACGCTCCACGGTGAAATCAATCAAGAACTAGTTGAAACCATTAATGAGTTTGGAGGGCGTGCAACCTCGATACACGGCACCTCTGTTTTTCAGGCTACCCCACTCACCGGAAAGAATGAATCTGGTGAGGAAGTCGATATCGGTCAGGTCGGTCAGGTGCATCACTGCCTCACCGAAGAAGTGCTTTATGCTCTTTCCTCCAGGCTGGTTCCGGTCGTCTCCCCACTTGGCCGACACAGGGAAACCGGCAAAACGCATAACATTAATGCAGATCTTGCCGCCGCGGCCCTAGCCTGTGCTCTCAAACCCGCCAAATTAGTTTACCTCTCCGATGTCCCCGGTCTTCTAAGCGACCCAGCAGACCAGTCATCGCTCATCGAATCGGTTACTGGAGACGAAGCAAGGGATCTCATGGCAAATGGAACAATCTCCGGCGGAATGATCCCAAAAATCACTTCGGCATTGGAAGCTTTGGAAAGCGGTGTCGAAAAGGTCCATTTTATCGATGGAAGGATGCCACACACTCTTCTGCTAGAAATTTTCACCAAATCCGGAATAGGTACTGAAATCCGTTAACATTTAACACTGCTGACTCCACACCAAGTTCTGGTGCCCTCCAAAAATAGACCGTAATTGAATCGTAGTCCCGCGACGAAAATGAGTGAGGAAGATTTGTGAAAAAATCTCCCCCATCTTTTTGAATAGTTCAAAACAACAATCTACCAAGCGAGCGTCAGTCCCGCATAAACCGCCCTCCCCGGCCCTTCAATTCCAGTTCCTTCTCCAAAAGTATCAGGAAACAATTGGTAGTCCTGATCAAATAAGTTTTCGATCCGGATATGAAGTGAAAGCGAATCATCCATTTGATAACGGCCATATATCCTGCTCAGGCTACGGGAATCAGTTTTCTGATTCCCCGGAGCTAGATAGGCCGCCTCACCTGTATAAGAAATCCCTCCTCCAACGATCCAGTTATCCTTACTGTAACTCAAATCGAGGGAAATAAGCTGACCGGGAAGATCAATCACTTCTTCATCAAATTGAGAGGTAAACGCCATGCGATAACTCAAACTATCGACAATCAATTTACCGCTTGCTGAAATTTCCAGTCCACTAACCGAGGATATTCCATCCTGGTTAACGCGCTGGGATGTTCCAGGAGCAGGAAAGCTCGTAACAATTGCATCTTCCAATTCCTGTTGATAATAAGTCGCGGAAATTTCGTGATCACCGAGTTGGTGGGTCACGCCAGACTCCCAACCGAGAATTTGCTCAGATTGAAGGTCTGGATTTGCCAACTGATTAGAAAAGATTGAGCGAAAGAACTCAGAATCTAACCGACTGGGATTACGATAAGCTTCGCTTGCTCGGGCATAAAGACGTGTCCCTGATTCGGCGAAAGTATAAGCAGCCCCAACATTCCACGCGACATCACCACCAAATTCATTATTTTCATCATATCTTGCTCCAGCCTCCAGAAGAAGCGTTTCGATCGGCCGATAATACAAATTGGTATAGGCGCCAAAGATACGTTCGTCGACGCTCCGGTCACTTGAATTATCAAAGCTGCTTACAGAACTCTCGAATCCGCCAACCACAGTCAATGATTCACGAAGCACAAACTCATTATTCCAATTGGTAGTCCATCGCTCTTGGTTTGTTCCATAGAGACTTGTCTCAAAATCCCCTCGATAATTCTCGTAATAAACACCCGTAGTTAGAAGTGATTTCCAAGCGTGATTAGGTTGGTAGGAAAGATTTGCCGCAAGCAAGGCCGTCTGGGTTTCAATCTCCGCATTCGAAATACCAAAAACATTAGATGCTCGGGTTCGGAGCAAGTTATCAGTCCCCCGATAGCTTAACTTTAAGCGAAGATCACGATCCAGCTGCCATTCCAACGCCAAATTAAGATAAGCCTGGTCATAATCATGGAGCGGAAGAGCCTCATAGGTATCATTCCCAGAAAATTGGGAGCCTACTTCAATACCATAAGAAAAATTCTCGAGCTGTCCGCGCGAACTCAACGAAGTCCGAAATGTATCGAAACTGCCACCCTCGGCAAACAACTGGTGCTTGGGATCTCCAGAGCCCACCGAAGTTTCATATCCGATCACGCCTCCACCAGCACCTGTCCCATAAAGAACACTTTGCGGACCACGCAGGACTTCAATCCTTGTAATCTGGCCTAACTGCCCATTTCCAAGAAAATTTCCTAATGAACTGGCACTATCGGAAACCCGCACTCCATCCACCATAACTTGCTGGTATCGACTCGGAAGACCACGAATGATTGCCGATCCAGTATTCCCCATCAACCCGGCAGTCGAAAGCAGCTGCGTTCCCGGAATCAATTCAAGCGATTCCAGCAATCGATGTCGTTGCATCCTTAACAATTCATTCCCAGTAATGATGCCCACCGATGAAGTGTTTTCATCACTCGACGATCCAATTCTTCGTGCAAGCACGGTTAATGGATCCAGTTCTTCGATCTTTTGGCCGGATGATATTCCCACACCAATAAATCCCGTCAGCCCAATACGGGCGAATTTTTTTATGTTCATTTACTGCTTCAAGACAGGAACCTGAACTCCGCAGGATCCTTGTTGTCAAAAGACTTTAGGCTGGCGATCTGGCTCGCTCAATCTCTTGAAGAAATGAACTTACAGTGGCGGGACCGCTCCGGAATACGTCGAGATCGACTTCACCGGATTCCCCATCAATTTCCTGCCCGTGCGACGGGCTTCCCAAAATCACCGGCAAACAAATCACCGGCGGCCGGAAGATAAACTCATAGTTCAGCTCATGAAAGTTAAAATGACACTGATACAGGATCTCTATGACTGACCCATCACCTTGATGCCACCCTGGACTCTGAGTTCGAACTAGGAATCTTGGACTCATTGGAGCATCTTTACCTAAGGCAATTTTTCGCGTTTTCCATGGATGACAGATCGACAAGGGTCCACCCTTAAGTTACCGTATCGACTATAGCGATCTTTTACGATTGCGATTACCTCCAAAAAGACATTCTCCCTCAATGAGCCTGCGCATTTGTATCATCCCCTGTTTCTTGTT
>ENA-ORDR01000759-ORDR01000759.1-marine-metagenome-genome-assembly--contig:-NODE-759-length-16142-cov-4.155369_pt1 | contig 16142 bp, 16 predicted proteins | sample MGYA00240993_ERZ508538 | MGnify/ENA primary metagenome ERZ508538 (study PRJEB26207, sample SAMN05421999) | marine metagenome | isolation source: Monterey Bay, California, USA | place: USA:Monterey Bay... | reverse complement strand
GAGGGCAACGCCACTGATTTGAATATCGAGGATTTTTGGTATTTGGCACCGCTTGATAAAGCCTCACAGTAATTTTGCGAAAATTTGGTTGCGCAGAAAATTGGCGCAACCAATTCCTGTAGATGGATTAAATCAATGCAAAATCGAGCCTTCATATTAAAATTGTTTTCTGCTTTTGCCCTTTGTTTCGCTTGGGAAATTGCAGGAAGAGTGCCTGTAAGCTACGCGTTTCCTACGTTTTTGGAATCAATGTCGGCGCTTATGCAAATGACCGCAGATGGAAGGCTGTTCGAGGCATATGCAGAAACATTGCGCCCTTTAATAATTGGTATCGCCATTTCTGCCGTTGTTGGAATTATCGTGGGATTATGGGTCGGTTTGAGCCAATTTTTTGACTGGCTGTTTTCGCCAATCTTTATCGTCATGCAAGCCGCGCCATTAGCTGCTTTGATCCCGCTTCTTGTTTTGGCATATGGCATTGGTCTCACGTCAAAAGTGATTGTTGTCTGCATCATGGCAATGCCCGTGATAGTCTTGAATACCAGCGGCGCGGTGAAAAATACCCCAGAGTCCTTAAAAGAAATGGGCATATCCTTTCTTGCTTCGCGGCTGTCTGTCATATCTCGTATCATCATTCCGGCGGCATCTCCGGTCATTTTCGCGGGCCTCCGCCTTGGTATATCGGCAGGGTTTATTGGGGCTATTTTAGCCGAGCTTAAAATCACCCCCACTGGTGTTGGTGATATTATAACTTACAGCCGCTCGATCGCAGATTACCCGTCCATGTATGCTGCTATTTTTTCAATTATTGTGCTGTCAGTTCTTTTTTTAAACCTCTTGGATAAAGTAGAAACCCTTCTCTTTAAAGGAAACGAGCGTGGTTATGTCTCAGATTAAAAATGTTGATGAAGACCTTCAAAACCTTGAAAAACCAATAGCCGTTTCTGTCGATAATATTTCAAAAAATTATGGAAATGTTGAGGCTCTGAAGGATATGTCCTTAAAATTTCCAAAGGGGGAATTGACCTCACTTTTGGGTCCGTCGGGATGCGGTAAAACAACCTTATTGAAAATCATTGCGGGATTGCTTGAGCCGAGCGCTGGAACTGTAATGGTGAATAACAAGCGCGTCACCGGCCCAGGCACAGACCGCGCATTTGTATTTCAAGATTTTGCGCTGATGCCTTGGGCGTCCGTTTTGAAAAATGTCTCATTCGGGCTTGAAATGCGGGGTGTCGAAAAAACTGAACGCGAAGGAATTGCTCAGAATTACATCAAAGAAGTGGGTCTACAGGGTTTTGAAAATAGTTTCCCGCATGAATTATCTGGCGGTATGCGTCAAAGGGTCGGTTTGGCCCGCGCGTTGGCTGTTGATGCAGATGTGCTATTGATGGATGAGCCGTTTTCAGCCGTCGATGAGCAAACGCGCCGCAAGTTTCAAGAAGACTTGTTGCAGCTCGTTGAAAGCAAAAACAAAACATTTATTTTCGTGACGCATTCCATCGAAGAAGCAGTTTATGTATCGGACCAAATTGCTATTTTATTGCCTCGCCCAAGCCGCGTGTCTAAAATTATCAGACCATCAAATTTTCGGGCAAAAGGGGTAGATGCAATACGACGAGACTCTGAATATCTTGATATCGTTGATGATATTTGGACGTCTTTACGCAGTTACGTTGAATAGGAAGGCCGCGCATGCATTTATTTGGATATCGCTTACCCGGCATGTCATCCCTGCTTTTATGGGGGGCTCTCTGGGAATTTATTGGGCAGGCTAAGGTTACGTTTTTTATTCCTCCATTAAGCAAGGTTTTGTCTACACTTTATGAAGTTTTGGGGACAGTAGCCTTCCAAAATGCACTTAAAGAAACGGCTTATGCGTTTTGTTCCGGGGTGTTTTACGCCGTGATGATCGGAATAATTGTTGGAATATTAATGGGTAAGAACCGCCTGATTGATGAATTGTTACTCCCTTGGGTAAACGTATTCCTTAGTGCCCCCCTTACGGCTTTAGTGCCCGTGTTAATGGTGCTTTTTGGATTTGGTATGAAGTCTATCATTATCACCACGTCTCTTTTTGCTGTTTGGATTATTATCTTAAATACCCGTGCTGGTGTAAGACAGATCAACCGCTCTCTGGTAGAAATGGCGACAAGCTTTGGCGCCACGCCGTTGAAAGCATTTACAAAAATATATTTTTGGGCCGCGTTGCCAGAAATTTTAGGAGGCGTCCGGATCGGTATTATAAGGGCAGTAAAAGGCGTGATTATAGGCCAATTACTTATTTCTATTGTGGGTTTTGGTGCTCTATTTGAACTCTATTCCGCAAATTTTCTCATGAGTCACTTTTGGGCGGTTTTGATTGTTTTGTTTGCACTCGCTTTTTCAATTTCAGAGTTTTTGGCTTATTTAGAGCGGCGTGTAAGCTATTACGCCGCAAAGCGGTAAACCGGCAATCTGCTTAAAACCTTAAATGCCGTTTCAAAATTTATGGGTTATTTTTTTGTTGGCCTGCGCAAACTTTATCCGTTCTTCCTGCCTGTGCGCGTTGTTAAGGGTGGGTAGAGCAAGCCCACAGGTTTTGGCTTATTGGCAAAGCATGCAGAGTCGCCGCGTGATTGAGGCTATTAAATGGTTAGGTTTTCCTATGTACTGGCATCCGGGAACCCGCCGCATTTTTGTGGGATGAAATATATTTTTCAAATATCTGCGCGGCAGTGACCAGCCTCATAGCGCCAAGCAGGGTTTTGATATTCCGGGCTCAGTAAACCTATATGTGCTTGTCTAGGCCTAGCCAGGCCTCAGTTCTTGAATCTGCCATAAGCCCTTGAAAAGGGGTAAGCGTCCGCTCAGATTGTTTTACGCGCTTATATTCAAGCCTGTTAATGTTGATCTTTATTATTTCCTAAGAGCTGAACGATGATCAATAACCCGGATGAAATGATAATCAAGATGGTCGAGATCGCGGCGATGGTCGGATCGATTTGATCGCGTAAGGCTAAGAACATGCTTCTTGTAATGGTTGAATTATCTCCACCGGCGACGAACAGGGAAATAATGATTTCGTCAAAAGAGGTTAAAAACGCGATTAAAGACGCAGAGATAATGGAGAATTTAATCTGTGGCAGTGTAATTTCGCGAAACGCGCGGAACCGGCCAGCTCCCAAAGATCGTGCTACTTTTTCTTGGTTCATATCATAGTTTTTCAAAGCTGAAAAAACGATAATTAAAACCAGCGGCAACGCCACCAAGGAATGGCCGATAACCAATCCAAGAACGCTTCCGACCAATTTAAATTGTACGAAAAAGTAAAACAGCCCAATTGCAACCAATATAATTGGAACCATCATCGGTGAAATAAAAATCGGGAAGAGTATTTTGCTGGTTCTCGAACTGCTATTGACCAGACCATAAGCGGCCATTGTGCCGATAGGGACCGCCACAAATATTGTAAGAACAGCGACTTTGATGGAGGTCCATGTTGCCGCCATCCAATCATTAAAGCCGTTTTCAACCTTCCAAGAGAAAAAATAATTTTCATACCATCTGAGTGACCATTCCTGAGGCGGAAACTCTAGATATTGACTGGCAGAGAAGGACATTGGGATCACAACCAGCGATGGCACAATCAACAGAAATAGGGTGATAAAAGAGAAAATATAAAGCCAGAGCCGGTTTTTAAGCCGGATTTGGGTTTCGGACACATTCTTGTTCAAAAAACTCATAGCGTTATTTATTCCCGAATTGGTCAAGCGATACGAGTTTTGAGGCGATGTAAAGAATGATTGCGGTCACAACCAGCAAGACCACGCCCAACGCGCTTGCAGCCCCCCAACTGAAATAAAGCTCAATGTTGCTCGAAATTTTCATTGCAGCCATGATCACTCTGCCACCACCCAAAATGGCAGGGGTCACGTAAAACCCGAGGCACAAAACGAAAACAATCAATAAGCCAGCAAATAGGCCGGGCAGGGAGAGTGGAAAAAAGACAGTCCAAAAGGCGCGGGTTGGTGTGGCGCCGAGACTAGACGCTGCTTTCAAACAGTCTTTATCAATCGCGCGCATATTTGCGTAAAGCGGCAAGATCAAAAATGGCAGCATAATATGAACCATGCCGATCAATGTACCCGTTGTATTATGCACGATCTTAATCGGCTCGCTGATCAAACCCAAATCCAATGCGATATTGTTTAGCAACCCCTTTTTTTGCAACAGCACTAACCACGCATAGGTGCGCACCAACAGGCTGGTCCAAAACGGAATTAACACGCCCACCATGCAGATATTTGCCCATTTTCGCGAGAGTTGGGACATGAAATAGGCCAAGGGATAGCCGATAAGCGTACAGATGATCGTCGTTAGAATGCTAATTTTAAAGGTTGTTATGAAAATCCGCATATAGGAGCGGCTGGTGATCATCCGCTCATAATTTTCAAAAGAAAACGTGCCATCCCTGCCGATAAATGAGAGATAAAACAACCAGCCGACCGGAATAACGATCAGAAAAGCAACCATCAACAAATAGGGTAGAGTGAGGCCCAAGAAGGTGAGGTTTTCCCGCGCGGCCAGTTTTTTCAGCCCGTCTTGATTGAGGTGATCAGAGGTTGAAGACATCGCGTTAACTCACCAAGTAGCTGTCAGCTACTTTGAGGCCAATGGTTACAGTTTCTCCGACAGCGGGCAACGCCTCCTGTGTGATGCTTCCGTTGGGAACTCTGACCCGTAAAGTTTGTTCTTCGCCTTCCAAAGGCGCCAATTTAACAACCAGTAATTGGCTTTCCCCCTGGAAAATTGAGTCTAATAAGACACCGGAAAAGTAATTCACGCCCTCTTGTTTGTCGGTGGCCACAAACGTTTTTTCTGGGCGTACCACCAAGAGGAATTTGCCATCCTGTGCAGGGGGGCTGGATGTTTTTATTGTTTCGGGGCCAAAGCTGATTTGCGACTTGTTAACGCTGACAGGCAAAAGGCTCGATTCTCCGATAAAATCAGCAATGAAAGCATTGCTTGGATTTTTATAAATCTCATTGGGTGTGCCCAGTTGCATCAGTTTTCCGTCGTTGATCACCGTGATCCTATCCGACATTGTCAGAGCTTCTTTTTGATCATGGGTGACATAGACAGTTGTCATATTCAGCGCATCATGCAGCTGGCGCAATTCGATTTGCATCTCTTCACGCAGTTTTTTATCCAAGGCAGATAAGGGCTCATCCATCAAAAGAATTTTAGGCTTGAACACAATCGCACGCGCCAGTGCAACGCGCTGTCTTTGTCCGCCTGATAACTCATGCACTCCGCGATGGCCCAAACCATCCAGTTTCACGGTGCTAAGAGCTTCTTTAACGCTTTCTTGCGTTTCTGCTTTGCTCACGCCTCTTAATTTTTGTGGATACCCAACATTTTGTTCAACGCTCATATGTGGAAATAACGCATAGTTTTGGAAAACCATACCGATGCCCCGTAAATGCGGAGGTTTCAAAATAACCTCTTCATTTCCGAATTTTACGCTGCCACAATCTGGATTTGTAAAGCCTGCAAGAACCATCAGCAAAGTGGTTTTACCGGAACCTGACGGCCCGAGAAGTGTCATGAACTCACCCGATGTTATCTCGAGGCTTATATCATTCAGAGCATGGAATTGATCGTATGATTTTGAAACATTTTTAATCGATATATTGAGTGATGTATTTTTCATGTCAGGGTAAATTTCCGATTCTTGGGCTTGGAAAGCATGGCTCTCCAAGCCCTGAACTGTCTGTTATAAAGATATAGAGATTATTCGGTCATCATATCTGTATACATTTCAGCTGCAATTGTGCGCCATTTTGAATACCAATCGGTTTTCAACGTTAGCTGATATTGTGCGTTATCTGGATGGCTTGGCATTTGTTTTGCGCGTGCCTCATCCATTAGACCCAACTCATAGACTTTGCCATTTGTTGGACCATACGTGATGTATTTTGCAAATTCAGCCATGTATTCTGGCTTCATCGCCTCCGCGATAAACTGCATCGCTAAGTCTTTGTTCTTTGCACCTTTAGGAATTCCATAACCTTCCCAATCCATGATGCCTGAACGCCAGTCATATGCCACTTTTGCGCCATCAAGTTTTGCAACATCAAAGCGTCCGTTCCAGCCCGTTGTCATATCAACTTCGCCATCTTTCATCAGCTGGGCATGTTGTGCGCCTGAAGACCACCATACAGCGATATGCGGTTTGATGCTTCTGATCTTATCCAGTGCACGCTCGATGCCGGCTTCGCTGTCCAGCACTTCGTAGATTTGATCCATCGGAACGCCATCCGCCAATAGGGCTGTTTCCAATTGCGCATCCACTTTATTGCGCATGGCGCGGGTCCCAGGGAATTTTTCTACATCGTAAAAATCGGCCCAAGTTTTTGGCCCGTTATCGCCATAGGTTTCTGTGTTCCAAGCCGCTACAACAGAGAAGATATCTGCGCCGGCGCAATAGTCACTATACATTCCGGGCAAATGGTTGCTGACATCGATGACGGAATAGTCAAGTTTTTCTAACACACCTTCTGCCGCACCCGAGGCGCAGCTACCAGCACCGCTTGAGAAAATATCAAACTTATCCGCACCTGACTTCACCATCAGCTTAACGTCGGAAATACCACCATAGGTGTCTTCTTTGACGGTGATGTCCATGGCCTTTGCTACTGGCTGAAAAATACCAACAGACTGGCCTTTTTGGTAGGCGCCACCCCAAGATACAATCCGCAATTCGTCTGCGTAAGCCATTGAACTGGCAATCAATACTCCGGCTGCAGCCAAAGAGCTTGTTGCTTTCATCGCTGGTTTTAAATTCATTTTTTTACCTCCCTTGATTTTGCTTATAATTCAACAGTAGCCAGAAAGTTTGTTAACGCAACAAGAGTCTTATTTCGCGCGTCTCAATTTACATTTTTTTGATGTGTCCTTTACCGCGTCGACATTTGCATTTGGTCACGCCAGCGATACCAAGATACGATGGCAGGTAAAAACCAAGGCCGACCAGTATAGGCGGGCCGCGTTGGAAATGGCAGATCGTCAAAAGCTGTTTTGCCCTGCGGCAACCCCAACAGTTTTTGCCCCAAACGCATACCCAGGTAACTGGCCATCGAAACACCCGAGCCGCAATAGCCCATCGCGTAATAAATGCCTTGATGGCATCCGGTATGAGCCAGTTCATCAAATGTATAAGCCACCGTGCCCATCCAGGAATGTGAAATTTTTGTCTCTTTTAATTCAGGGAAGATGCGGCACATATCATTATGTAGTTTTGGGCCGCTGGCCGAAGGATCGGTTTCCCGCGCTGAAACGCGGCCACCGAATAAGATGCGTGTTTTATCTGGAGAGGGACGATAATAATACACAACTTTGCACGTGTCGCTGATAATTCGATTGGTTGGAAAAAGTTTTTCCATCAACTCTGGCTGCAGCGGTTCGGTGGCAATTATGTAGCTGCCAATTGGGATAACACGCCGTTGGAGCCAGGGCGTCAAATTACCCGTGTAGCCATTGGTTGCAACAACTACGTCCTTACAAGTCACTTGGCCCTGCGTTGTCTGTATTTCAAAGCCCGCGCTCGTTTTGTTAATTCTTTCAGCGCGGCACTGCCCTACCACATGCGCTCCTGCCTCCAGGGCCAATTGTAGCAAGCCATGGTGATATTTGGCTGGATGAACAGAGGCATGGCGGGGATAGACCACGCCACCATGGTAGAGATCGCTGCCCAACTCTTTTTTTTGGTCAGCTTTGGGGATAATCTCGACAGCGATGTTTTCAAATTTGGAGAGCGCCTCGGCATCTTTCGCGAGCGTTTGAAAATGGGCTTCTGAATGCGCTGCGTGAAACCTGCCGCAGCGTTCAAACGCGCAGTCGATTTTTTCGCCAGTGATAAAGTCTTCAATCCAATCCAGAGCAGTTTCGCCTTCTTGGCGAATGGCGGTTGCCCGTCGTGTACCAAATTTGCGGGCCAGCTTGGCTTGGGAGGGTTTTATACTGGTGCTGATTTGTCCACCATTACGGGTGCTGCACCCAAAACCAGGGGCCCCAGAATCAATGATCATGACTTTTCTGCCACCTCGCAATATTTGAATTGCCGCGTGCAGCCCCGTATAGCCAGAGCCCACAACCAAGACGTCAACATCTGGAATAATTGTTTGGCTGATTCCGGACAGCGCCGGCTGCCCGTCTAGCCAGTAGGAAGTGTTTTTCCAGTCTTTTGCCCACATTGATTTTTTCCTCTGACAAGACGCTTAAACCGCACTGGGCTATCTTGATGGAGATTTCTTATTTCGCAATCAAAGATTAACGGCATCGGATAAAAAAATAGCAAGTTGTTCTTTACAACGCCCCTTTCCGAAGGCGATGACCCGAGCGTTTGGAGCTGGGGTGCAAACTGCACAAATTTGTTAATCTTGGCATTATGTATAACAGCTATAGGTAAAATCAGGCCAAATTTTGATTGTTTAAATCAAAGCAAAGGTAAGCCGATGGCACCGGTGTTTAGCCCATCAAAGGGGGGGTAACGAATTTAACCGGCGCTGTTTTGTGACGCAGGCCGCTCTTTTAGGACGTAAATCCGCTTAAGTTCGTACAACCAATTAGATATTTTGCGCTGCGTTGCGCTTTCAGATCATGGGTTTACTTCAGCCAGAACATCCCGCATCGGTTTGCAAAGCCCAGATGGTTTGGCTGCGATAGGGTGACAAACTGCGTTACGTTCCTATCCACAGGCAGAGGTCAGTATCATGGGGTATCAGTGCACTGAATAAAGCTGTCAAAAATGAATATTTGTATAATCGAATGAAAGTTCGATTAAGGTTTTTGGGTTTTTAGAAAATGTCGGGCGGTTTCGGCGTTTATCGCCCCGTGCTCAATCATTTTCTGTGCAATTTGACTAACTTGCTCAGGGCTTGCCCCCGCCGTTATCGCAACCGTTCGCGCATGAAGGCGCATATGACCTTTTTGAATGCCCTCATCTGCAAGCGCGCGCAAAGCTGCTAGGTTTTGCGCCAAACCCACAGAGGCGATGACCTCTGCCAATTCCCCGGCGGACCCGACATTGATCAATTCTAATGCAGCTTGCGCAGCGGGGTGGGCCTTTGTTGCACCGCCAATAATACCGACGGCCATCGGAAGTTCAATTTCGCCTTTTAAATAACCCGTTGAGGTAATCGCCCATGTGCTTAATGCCGTGTATCGCCCGTTTCTTGCGGCATAGGCATGCGCTCCGGCCTCTATGGCGCGCCAATCATTTCCGGTTGCCAGAACAATAGGGTCAATACCGTTCATAATGCCTTTATTATGCGTTGCCGCACGATAAGGATCTATTACGGCCAATGTTGCAGCTTCAACAATGCCAGAGCACAGCTCATGGCCGGTGATTTGTTCTCCGTCAAATAGGCTTACATCTAACGACACATGCGCGCGCACCAAACGCAAATCAGCAAGGTTTGACAAAATGCGCAGGCGAACTCTGCCTTGCGTAATTTCTTCGATTTTAGGCGCTATTTTTTCCGCCATTGTATTTACAGTATTGGCTCCCATCGCATCACGTACATCCACTAAGAGATGCAAAACCAGCATATTGCCCAGAGGTGTATCTTTGAAAACATGACCTTCTATTTCAAAACAGCCACCACCCAAGGAAACCAAGACAGGATCGCAATCATTCGCGGCGGCAATCAATTGGCCGGCATGGCTTTGAATTTTTTCGAGCGCTTCTGCTGGGTCTGAAAGATCCAAGATTTGAATTTGCGCGCGCATAACCGGTCGTTCGGCATTGGCCTGAAATCCCCCACACTTGCGGGCTAATTTTGCCATATGCGAGGCAGCCGCCACGACTGAGGGCTCTTCAACCGCCCTAGGGATCAAATAATCGCGATTATTGATTTTAAAATTTGTTGCAACACCAAGTGGAAGCTCGAACTTTCCAATCACATTTTCGATCATCCCATCAGCGATATGCTCTTGAAGGCTGTTTTTCCCGGCAAGATTAACCCGCGCGGTTTGTGATAATCCGGCAGCGTCAGAAACCAAAGCGCGTCTGGTTTCAATTGTTAGGTCGCGAAGGCTGGGGAGCCTTGAATATTCTGCTGATGAATCTGACATAGGTGCCCTTTCATATGCACAGAAAATCATGGCATAGCCGGTTTTGCAAATATGATGTTTCAAATTTAAGCCCGTTGAAAACGACGAAACAGCAGAGTTGAGCGTTACCATGTTAATTGCTGTTTTAAGCTGTAGGGGTAAACGGGCAAGAGCTCACATAAAAGAAACATTCATAAAGATCCGCCAAGCGAAGGCGGTCTCTATTAAGATCTGTGGGTATGATGTCGCACGGCTAGGGCAATACCCTAGCATCTTGTAGCGGCTGATAAAGTCTTAATTATTTAGGCTTTTTACATGCAAATACAACTATGTCGAAAGTGCTCAAAATCTTTAAGCAGCATATCTTGTATGTCGCAAATTCAATTTTTGGAACTATCCCTTACACCCACTCTTCAAGCTCCACTTTTGCCGCCTTTCCAAAGGTGTTTTTTGTTGAGGGTTTGAAAACAGAAAAGAAAGAGCATTGGCAAAATAAGGCGCGTATGCGCTTTCTTCGACCAGCTTGAAGTTTATCAGAAGACATATTTCAAATATTTATCTTAAGGCGTGTTTTATAGCCCTCGCATAACCAAAATTGAACTTGGTGCGATGCGATAAAGCCTATGCAATCGGATAATTAAGAGTTTCATTCTGAATCCCTACGAAAAAACCTTTGCCTCAAGCGGTTTGCGTATTTTCGAAACTAAACCCATCTTCGAATGCTTGTTGCGCGATAATATTTGGGTCAAACTGAAATTTCGATGTGATTTTGGCTAGGTGCTCAATCAATTCTTTAGGCGTTTGCATCCTATTTTCATTTTTGCGCGGCGGTAAAGAGCATTGCCCCGACTGCCCAATGGCTTGCCAAAACTTCTGAGCACCCGATGGGGTGGTAATATCCTCTAGTTGCGCGTCAATAAACTTAACTTTTGAACCGAAATAAAGCTTATAATAAGCTTGGCGTGCCGCCATTTCGTAACAATACCAAAGGGCGAGCCCAATCCCCTCAAATCGTGAAAATAATTTCGGATTGATGATTTTTTTTTGGTAGCTAGGATGAAGGTACCATTGCCAAGCCGTAGTTATATGCACAAAATCATGTCTCATTACATAACTTGCGCATTGCCGTACAATATCCCGTTTTAAAATAATTATCTTACTTTTTTCTGCCAGTTGGGTGTGAGAAATATTTTCGATCAACCCGCATTTCCCAAGCGTATGGTTTGTCTCAATATGCATGTTTGAAGTCAGCATTGAAAGTTTTCGTTTCCAAAAATCCTTTACGATCGCGTTATTCCCAGTCTCGTTGAAACTACGCATTATTTTGATATCAGGCATTCGATTGCCAAAATCTTCGATACCCAAAGGTTCATGAAGAGCGTCGCACTTAAAGTTTACGGCTAAAAAATCGGACAACCAGGCTGTACCTGTTCTGCCCGCAGAAAGCGTAAAGATTGTTTCTGGGCTCGCTTTAGTCATTATAAAGGCTCAAAAGTGAATGAAGTTTGTAAGCATTTTTTAACATCTTTGAACATAAACCTGCTGTGCTCTGTTTGCCGAAACGTTGCTCTCTAAAATACAGCCGCTGATAAGAATATCGTACCATATTGAGGCTTCAGATAGGGTTTCTAATTGTGTTTTACAACCGTTTAAAATAAAAAAAACGTCTCATATTTTCATGCAATATCTAGCTGTAAAAAGTTTTTATTTTATTGCCTTTTTAAACCGTATCAGTCACTTTTAGCCCATGTTTTTGCCCTTTCGAGATCATAATCCACCCAACCGAAAACCCATCGTCACCTATGGTTTGATCCTTATAAATGCAGCAATATTTTTGAGCTATTGGGGCAGTGTCGATAGCGTAAGAGCCACACAAATCACGTTTGAACATTGGGCGATGTTCCCTGAGGATATTAGCTATGGGGTGAACCTTCATAGCTTGATCAGCTCAATTTTCTTGCATGGCGGGCTGCTTCATTTGGGGGGGAATATGTTGTTTTTATACATTTATGGCGATAATTTAGAGGATGAATTGGGCCATATGCTTTTTTTAGGGTTTTACTTGGCTTGCGGCGCTTTGGCGAATGTGGCGCAGGTTTTGGCTGATCCGGCTTCGCCTATTCCTGTGGTCGGGGCGTCTGGCGCGATCGCGGGGGTGATGGGGGGGTATTTGCTGTTATTCCCAAAAGCCAAGGTTGATATTTTGGTGATTTTCGTTGTGTTTTTCCGCGTTTTTTCAATTTCCGCGTGGATCGTCCTTGGCCTTTGGTTTGCGTTACAGCTACTGAATGGCGCCACCTCCACGGCGGCCAGCAGCGGTATCGCATATTGGGCTCATATCGGTGGCTTTGCCGCCGGTCTTGTTTTGATCTTCCCTTTGTTTATACGCCTTGGAGCAGCCGCATTTTGGCGTCGAACATTGGGGCATCCGCCCCATCCGGAAAAAATCTATGCTGGCTCACTTGCGCGCGTGCCACTGGTCCCCAGAAAGTCAAATACCAGCAAATAGCCATATGAGGCGTGTTGGGTTTATATTTGAAACCAGTCCCTGTGTGAGCTCTTTGTTATGCGCCCCGGATTAAAGCTGCAAATTGGTTAAATTGCAGATCGTTTGCGCATAAAATATCAGCGGTTTCGATAGGATCAGAATTCGCAGCGATGCCTTCTACTATCGCACCTGCTTCGCGCGCTATGATTACGCCGGCCGCAATGTCCCAAACGTTTAAGCGACGCTCCCAATACCCGTCATAGCGCCCTGCAGCCACATAAGCCAGATCAAGGGCTGCCGCGCCCCAGCGCCGCACGCCTGCGCAGGCGGGTAGCAATTGCGCAAGATCTTTCAGTGTTTCAGGCAAATCAGAGCGCCCTGCAAATGGCAACCCTGTTGCGTAAATGCTTTCAATCATCCGTTTGCGGCCCGAAACACGCAACCGGCTGTCATTCAACCAGGCCCCCTGGCCTTTTTCAGCTATGAACATTTCATCTTTTGTCGGATCATAGACCACGCCGGCAACAATTTGCCCTTTATGTTCCAATGCAATGGATACAGCCCAATGTGGCAGACCATGCAAAAAGTTTGTGGTGCCATCTAAAGGGTCAACAATCCAGCGCCGCGTGGGGTCTTGCCCGTCGATTGCTTCGCTTTCTTCTCCCACCCAGCCATAAGTGGGGCGGGCTGCTGTTAATTCAGCTTTGATTATCGCTTCTGCCGCGATATCTGCGCGCGATACAAAATCCCCCGCGCTCTTGCTTGAAACTTGTAAATTTTCAACCTCGGTAAAATCTTTCAGAAGCGATCTGCCAGCTTTACGGGCTGCTTTGATCATCACGTTGAGGTTTGCACTTCCTTGCATTCGCCGGGCTCCTAGATAGCTGTGCCGGCTATAAGTTTATTTGCAGGGAATGCCAAGCACCCATCCGCAGATGGGTATTCTTATCTATGTAAAATATTTTGTTACAGCCACGCCCACTGCTGCTGATGTTCCTGTTAAAACGGCACCCCAAATGACATCAACCATCACCATTTGCGCCGTCCAGCCCTTCAGGGTCGCGAAATTTGTAAACTCATAGGTTCCATAGGCCAGCGCGCCAAGAACAGCTCCGGCAAAAAACGCCTGAGCGATTGAACCAACATTCAAGGCGGGGATAGACACAAACCAGACCACGCCCACAACATAAAACAAGTAAAACACCGCTGCAGGGCCCATGCGAAGGTCTTCCAGCATCATCGGCCCGATATTCGCAGAAAAGAGAGGGTACATCACCTTTTTCAGCATAACGACGTCAAGCGCTAGAAAGACGATTGCGGTACTAATATACAACAAAATATGTATCATTTTTTCTCCTGCTCTTTGATTATACGCTTGTTGACTTACATTGGATCATGAAGCGCAGAAAAATCACTGCCCAATAAAGCCTCTCTATAGAGAACGACGATATCGAAAAGCGGCCGTGATACGTTTTTGCTTTGGTGTTCGCTTGGTTGAAGCGATGATTGAAGGCTTTAATGGGAATGCGCTGCGTCAGAGCGATTTAAGTCGACCGGGACGTCAAGCGTCATTTCGCCGGCCTTCTCAAAAGTTAAGACGATAGAAATCAAATCACCCTGGTGCCAGCTGTTGTGCAACCCCATCAGCATGATGTGATCTGCACCACGTTTAAGCATGGCTTTTTTGCCTGCTTCAATCACAACCCCGCCGATGACGGGTCGCATTTTCATCACCCCATCCGAAGATTGTATATGAGTGTGTAATTCGGCTTTCTGCGCCGCGGTTGACGCAACGCTGACGAGCCGATCATCGGCCGTGCCGTGATTATGGATCATCATGAAAATTCCGCCCGCTTTTGACGAGGGGGTTGCGCGATACGCGTAAGCATCTTTAACCATAATCGTATCGGCGGATAGCAATGCTGGCAGGCCGCAGAGCATGATAGCTGCAAAAAAGGATCTTATTAGGGTCATTTCCAGTCTCTCTTTGTTCGGTCAAAATTTATAAAGATGTGGTTTTGACCTGAGAGGGTGGGGCACGTAGCCGAATAGAGTAAACGGATTTTTGGTAAACATCCTGCTGTCTTAAGGTCTCGGCATAATGCCCGGCGGCTGGCGTTGTTAAGGCAACGCCGCGGATCATATCTGCATCTATGGGATTCAGGCAAGAACATTCAGGGCAGGCGGTCTCATCTGAGATCGGTGCGCCATGGGCATCCACAGCAAGGACAAAAGACGCATCTCCACTGCAAATAACCACATGTCCTGCGATGTCTTGCATCAAAACGCTGCGCGCAGATATTTGCCCGCTAGATAATAGTGCTGCTACCAGCAGGCAAAAACCACAGAATACCCTGAACCGTATTTTCGAACGATAGGGTGTGTTTTTCACCTAAAAAACCCTCGTCAGGCGTTGGTGTCTAGACCGGCATTATCCACAAAAACGCCGCTGCGTTGGTTTGATGTTACGCTGCGGCCGTTTGGGCCTTGGCGATTTCTTTTTTCAATTTCAATGCGTTTGTTGACAATTCGTCATCTTTGGCTTTTGCCAAAAATTGGTCTAAGCCGCCACGGTGATCAACAGAGCGCAATGCGGCTGCTGAAATGCGGAATTTAAAACCGCGATTTAAAACTTCAGACTGCAAGGTCACGTCGTTCAGATTTGGCAAAAAGCGGCGCTTGGTTTTGTTATTGGCATGGCTGACATTGTTACCAGACATCGGGCCTTTTCCTGTAAACTCGCAACGACGTGCCATTTCTCAATCCTCTTGCTTCTGCTTAATGCGCATTTTGCGCCAATTCCACCACTTAAGGGCAGCATGCCACAGGCAGGCCCAAAACTTGAAATGCGGTATTAGGGGCATTGAACCGGCGCGTCAAGCGCCTGACGCCTTGAAAAAGCCGAGTGGGTTCGAAAACCGCCCTAAATTTCCCACTGCAAGTGCCAAGGCGTGATCGCTGCGGTTTTACAACCGCCTAAATATTCGAATCACTCACGTCGGCTAAGGTGTTTCAAAATCTGTTCCGCTGCACGCGCTGGAGAAAGCTCTCCGGCTTCAACTTGCAGGCCCAGACGGTCGATTTCATTTTTAATTTCTTGTCGGTTCAAAACGTCTAAGGCGCCTTGCTTGACGTCTTCCTCAAACCAAAATCGTGCCTGTTGGGCGCGCCGGCCTGCAAAATGGCCATTGGCTTTGCGCCAATTAGTCAGCTCAAGCACCGCTTGCCAAGCCGCTTCAAGTCCCAAAAGCGTTAAGGCAGATACGGTCATCGCCATCGGAAAGTTTGAAGGATCTTGAGGGCGCTTTCGCAGCAACCGCAAGGCACTGGAATAATCTGCGCAGGTGCGATTTGCCGCTGTGCTCAGCTCTCCATCGGCTTTATTCACCAAAATAATATCGGCCATTTCCATGATGCCACGTTTTACGCCCTGTAATTCATCGCCACCGGCCGGAGCCAAAAGCAGCAAAAAAATATCCGACATTTCCGACACGATCGTTTCCGATTGCCCCACCCCAACGGTTTCAATGAACACAACATCAAACCCGGCGGCCTC
>ENA-ORDR01000757-ORDR01000757.1-marine-metagenome-genome-assembly--contig:-NODE-757-length-16195-cov-3.333726_pt1 | contig 16195 bp, 12 predicted proteins | sample MGYA00240993_ERZ508538 | MGnify/ENA primary metagenome ERZ508538 (study PRJEB26207, sample SAMN05421999) | marine metagenome | isolation source: Monterey Bay, California, USA | place: USA:Monterey Bay... | reverse complement strand
GCTCTTCCGATCTTGTAAGAACCGGCAGATCGTCCTTAAGCGGAATATATTCGCCAAAAATCACGAGATGCATTTTCCGGTAAGTCTCGGCACTTAGCGCGAGCGGCTGACCTGGTTTAACGGCCACGATGCTATTGTATTGGCCCCCGCCTTCTTTCCATTTGATCATCTTATCAACGTGCTCGGCCTCAAATTCATTCATCCCAGCAATAAGTGTAAAATTACCGAGCGGCCGTATCTCGTTTTCTAACAAATGTTCAATGTTCCCGTAAAAATAATACCCCTCCTCACCCTCAACATAAAGCAGTGGGTTAGGCAAAGCACTCTCAGGCCAAATCACAAAATCAGGGTGTTTCAGCTCGACCTCTTCATTCGCTGACTCTACAGACTTTTTGTTAGAATCATCCAGCGCCTTGATGGCGAGTTCTGTGCCCTCACGGTAGCCATCCATAATTCGCACCACTTCACTCTCGTCCCATTTCAAGTTTTGCGGGATGTTTTCCTGAACCAGTAGCACACGCACTCGCTGAGTATCCCATGAGTTCACATCGCGAGCACGCCAAACTCCATAACAAAAATGCATCGCCAGCAGCAGTGCTGCCACACTGAAGTCAAGTCGAGCTTTGAGCTTACCTGTCATTGCCTCCTGTCCCAATCTCCTCCCAGTCTGGATCAAAACAGCACTCATCAACACCGGCATGAATGCTAAGCCAGTAACCCCAACAAGGTCAGCCGCTTGAGCCAGAACAGGGGTGTTATGAAACGCTACACCGAGCCCATTCCAACCAAATCCAGTGAATAGCCATCCGCGCAACCACTCAATCCCCACCCAAGCAGCGGCGTTAACGAAAGCAAAACGAAGTGAACGAAATGAATCACCAACTGCGCTACCAAAATTTGCCCCGGATTTAGCGGCAGCTTGTTTATTGGCAATCTTTTCTTGGATTCCCTCCCGCTCGTTAGGATCATCATTATTTTTAGAAAGTTTTTTTCGCCAAGGATTTCCTATACTAACGGCAATAGCACCCCACAAACCGAAGTAGAGTGCGAGAAACGCGGCCATAACCAGCGCACCTAGTCCACTCACTGTCCATAGCCACTTCAGGTTAATAAGCCAAAACGTAACACCTGATAGATAACAGATAAAAAATCCATACCATTTACTCTGACCACGCCAAACAGCGGGAAGCAGTGGCAGCATCCACAGCCAAACGAACCCAGAAAGATTCCAGCCAGGAAAACACATAGCCAGCAACACTCCGCTGACAATTGCCGCAATGAATGGCCAAAGGACTATTTTTTTTTGATCGCTCATTTTGGGCCACAGCTTGGAAGACGTTTATGCAGAATGTTTTTTTGATGTTTGAAGATACAATTTACGCCATACGTGATTGAGCATCCTCTTCCAGTGCTGACCACAGCGATTCCAGACCCGCAGCCACACTGGCTTTACTTGCCTCTAAGTCATCCGATGGTGCGTCTTTTCCAAACAGGTAATATTTAATCTTCGGCTCCGTTCCAGATGGGCGCACCGCACAGGACCTACCGTCATCGAGGTCAATGATAAGCATTCCCTCTTTCGGAATAGGATCACCTTCCACATCTTCAAAGTCATCTTTAGAAAAATCACGAATGCGACTGACAGATGCCCCGTCAATTTCGGTTGGTGGGTTTTGAGAATATGATGCTGCTAGCGATTTGATCTGTGCCGCACCGTCAGCACCCTCCATGACCATCGCTTTCCCCATCTCTAAATGATAACCGAACTCGCGGTAAAGGTCATCCATCAGCGCGGCCAGGCTTTTGCCCTCGCTCTTGGCGTAGGCAGCAAGCTCAGCAAACATAACCGCAGCACCGTTTCCATCTTTGTCACGGATGGTATCGGTTCCCAAGTAGCCGTAACTTTCCTCGCCACCAAAGATGAAAAAACGTGAATATTCGAGGCGTATGTCACGGCTTTGCTCAGATGTGAGCTTACGGTAATCGCCTTTTTTGTCAGCTGGAATAGCATCCTCATATTTTTGTAGCTTGTCGGCAATATACTTGAACCCAGTCAGCGTGTCCACGATACCAACACCATACTTTTCAGCAATAGCACGCTGAAGCTCAGTCGTGACAAATGTTTTGATTAACACCGCACGGCTGCGGTTTGAGTCGTTGATGACACCTTGCTCAAAAAGTGTTTTAGTTCGATACCATGCCATTAGCGAACCTATCTGATTACCCGTAAGCAGCTGCATCTTGCCCTCGTCATTTCTTACCGCCACCCCCATTCGATCACAGTCGGGGTCGGTGCCAATGACGATTTCCGCTCCCTCTTTTTCCGCCAGTTCAATGCCCATAGCTAGCGCAGGTGCATTTTCTGGGTTTGGAGAATCAACCGTTGGAAACCGCCCATCCTGCACATCCTGCTCTGGAACCGTAAACACCTCAAAGCCGAGATCCGTGAGCAGGGGCACGATGCAATGACCTCCGGTTCCGTGCAAGTTCGTGAAAACCACCTTGGTGCCGCCGCCTTCTAATAAATCTGGCCTGAGCAGCAGCATCTTGGCATCCGTTTCATAAATGCGGTCCATGTCTGTGCCGAGCACATGAAGATTGCCTTGGTCGGCCACAGGATCGTATTCCTCACTCACCAGTGCGTTCACCTCAGTGATCACGCCTGTGGCGTTTGGCTCTACAAGCTGCGCACCTTGATTGAAGTATGCTTTGAAGCCATTGTCATGCGCTGGGTTATGGCTAGCTGTGAGAACAACGCCAGCATCGGCATTGAGCGCCCGGATGGCGTAGGAAATTTCTGGAGTGGCACGTGGGCCATCAAACAAATACACGTCGCAGCCGAGATCGTTGCAAATTTTTGCGCAAAACTCAGCGAAATCTCGTGAAAAGTGACGGGTGTCGTGGCCGAGCACAAACGCCGGTTTCCTATCTTCTCCTTGCTCAGCAAGATAGCCCTTCAGGTAGATAATCATACCGCGGATTGCACGGCTGACATTGTAAAAATTCATTGATGCCGTTCCCACACATGGATGCTCGGGTCGCCCGTTGGGTCCTCCTACCCCTCGCTCGGCTGACGTAATCACACGCCCAATCGTCCTGCCTCTGAGCCCACCGGTTCCAAATGCGAGGGTCTTAAAAAAACGATCGTTCAGTTCTTTCCACTCAGCATTTTGAACCAATTCATCGATTGCAGCCGCCGCCACTGGACTGCTCGTGCCATCAAGTAAGGCAAGTATGTTGTCACGCGACGATTCAAGCAGGTGATCCGCCGCAACCGCTTCGTTCAAGGAGGAAGATAAATCAGACATTTCGGCTGGATGGTTATTGGTCATTGGCCAATAGTCAATAGCCATCAGCCCCATGACAAAATCACTCGCACACGCTATCCATCAGCGAAGTCACCTACTCAATGACCACACCAATGCATTGCGGCTCGTCGACGCTGCGGGTGATGGTCTGCCGGGTTTGTTCCTCGACACCTTCGCGGACAGGTGGCTGGTCTCCACGCGCACTAATTACCTCGATCGCGAAGTCAAATCATGGCTCATCAAGCAAGAAAAATCCTGCTACTGGAAACAGCTCGATCAGCACGAAAAAGAATCCCCTAGCCACATCGCGGGCCCAATGCAGAACGAGGCATTCATTGCGCGCGAGAATGGCGTGAACTACCGCATCAATTTTCAAGCAGGCTACTCGCAAGGCATTTTTCTTGACCAGCGACTGAACCGACAACGAGTCCGTGAGTTTTCTGCCGCAGGAAAGACCGTGCTCAACACCTTCGCCTATACCGGTGCTTTTTCCGTCTGTGCTGCACTTGGCGGTGCAACCACTACCACGCTCGATCTTTCCCAAGTTTACCTCGACTGGGCACGCGATAATTTTTCCGCGAACAATCTCGATTCAGCCGCCCACTACTTCTGCAAAGGAGACACCTTTCACTGGCTCAAACGCTTCGCACGTCAGGGAAGGAAATTCGATGGTATCATCCTCGATCCACCTACCTTCTCACGTGACGACAAGGGTAAGGTCTTCCGGGTGGAAAAAGACTACGCCCACCTTGTGACTCTCGCCCACGCCTGTCTCGAACCAGATGGCTGGATCCTCTGCTGCACGAATTGCCGCAAACTCGACCCTCACGATTTTGCATGTGCTGTTCATCAGGGTGCAACCGGACAAAACATCACCACCCTTAAAATGCCGGGGGAATACACGGGGGAGGATTATCTGAAGTCGGTTTGGGTCAGCAATCGGTGAAAGAAGAACCCATACGCGTGGTATTTTATGAGTAACTATGCGCATTTTCCTGTTATTGCTGACTCTGTTGAGCTCGCTTCCTATCTCGGCTGCTAATACCCTGCCGACCCACCCACGTATCCTATTTCCAAAAACAGAGGAAGCAGCGGTGAAGAAACGTATTCAATCGGACCCACTCGCTGCAGACATCTATAAGGAACTCATCAGGCGTGCTGATCTCGCAATTGATTTCCCTGTCTGTCGACATCACATTCCAGATGGTAAACGCCTCCTACGCGAAAGCCGTCACGCGCTGGGCGTCATTCTACACACATCCATGGCTTGGAGACTCAGTGGTGAAAAAAAATATTTCGACCGATCAGTTAGGGAACTCGATGCCGCATGTGCATTAAAGGATTGGAATACCTCACATTTTCTCGACACCGGTGAGATGTCGACGGCTGTAGCAATTGGCTACGACTGGCTATATCACAAGCTTACCGAGGAGCAGCGTGATCACTACAGTAATGCATTGCGGATAAAGGGCCTGAATCCCGCACGCTCAAGCTACACTGACAAGAAAAAAGCGTGGTGGACAGATGGCAGAAACAACTGGGCACAAGTCTGCGCCACAGGATTGCTATTCGCAGAACGTGCCTTAGAAAAAAAAGGTGATCCCCTTCACCCAGCGCGTGCTGGTGCGCTAGCGACACTCAAAAAATGCCACAAGTTTTACATTCCTAGCGGCGCCTATCCAGAGGGGCCAAGCTACTGGCATTACGGGTCGAATTTCCACGTGCTAGGGCTGGCACTGCTCCGATCCGACTCAACAAAACCCAGCCTTCCCATCCCGCCAGAATTCAAAACCTCTCCACTTTTCATCGAACACCTTACCGGCCCCACGGGTTACGTGTTTAATTTTGCTGATGCCAACCCGACGAGGAGTCGTGTCACAGCCGCACAATCGTGGATGGCTAGAGAATTTAACCATCCGGCCACATGCTATTACCTGCGCACCAAACTCAAAAAAGACATCTCGGGAAATCCCGGCTACAAATATGGAGGCAGTGACCGGTTATTTCCACTTCACTTGTTGTGGTTGCCTCGAACACCTGAAAAAGAAGTTCCACCATTACCACTCGACTCTGAATGGCTAGGCAGCCAACCCATCGCGACATTCCGAACTGATTGGAGCGACAAAAATGCTCTCTATTTTGCCATCAAAGGTGGTTATCCAGGTGCGAGTCACGGACAAATGGATGTGGGCACGTTTGTTCTGGAATCCGACGGCATTCGCTGGGCGCATGACCTCGGCGCAGATAATTACAATATGCCAGGATACTTTGGGGATAAACGTTGGAATTATTACCGCCTCACTAACAGAAGCCATAATACACTCATGATTGGCGATAGGCTGCAAAACCCCAATGCTGCTCCATGTCCAATAACTTATTTTAGCAGTGAAAAGGATCAAGGCACCACCGGCTTTGACCTAACATCCGCTTACCAAGGGCAAGCAGAAAAAGTGATCCGCGACTGCCTCTTTGATCGAAAAAATCACAGCGTCACGGTAACCGATACCATCATCAAACCAATAGACTCCGTAAGATGGGCAATCGTTACCTCAGCAGAAATCCAGATCGTTGGGAAAACGGCAATTCTCAAACAATCTGGCAAACAACTTCGACTTACTCGTATCGATGAACACGGAGGCAACTGGACTGTGCTCGACGCCAAACCATCGCAAGACATCGAAAACCAGAACAAAGGGAAACGCATCCTCGCATTCACCGTGCCAGCGAGCAAGCAGCTCAACCTGAGTGTCATGTTCGATCGTCCATAAGTTCACTTTTGAATGCACTACTCATTTCGTTGTGCTAGCATATCTCTATGGACGACTACAACCGCCGACAGTTCATCCGCACTTCCTTGCCAGGTTTTTTGGGCTTAGGGATGGCACTTCCCGCTATCACAGCACTCGCGACACGTGCAAACGCGTGTCATGGCCGGATCCCCTCCGACGGGAAAATTAACTGGGATGCTTTCCTAACAGAAGTTGAAAAAGAAGCCGCCAAACAGCACCTCGATAACTGGAGTGAAAAGGCGTATGTAAAAAAAGCCGCCGCTCTGATGGCGCAACTGAATCTTCAAGACCCAGCACTTGCTGAAGCGTTTGAAAACACAAAAAACGGATTAGGAAACAACCGTGTCGATTTCTACAAACTCGAGAAACAACGTGTCTTCGAAGTCTGCATGCTCCAGTTCGAACAAGGTGAGCAGATTAAGCACCACGACCACCCCGGCATGACTGGCGTCATCCTCTGTGCCACCGGCAAGACCGACGTCTGGAACTATGATTTGTTAGGAAAGCGCAATGATAGCAAAAACGTGTTACTCAAAGAAACCTCCCACGCCCTACTCACCAAAGGCAAGGTCTCAACGCTCACATCCAAGGAGCGCAATATCCACCGGCTGAAAGCACAAAACCTAACCCAGCTAATTGATATTTTTGCACCACCCTATAACAAAGAGCGCGCTCGTAATAGCAGCTGGTTCAATGTCGATCCAGAGCCATTTCAAGGCTACAATAAAATTTACGAGGCAACCAAACGCTAACTCACTACCAACATGTCACTCACAGGAAAAATCATTCTTGTAACCGGCGCCTCATCAGGCATCGGCCTCGCCACCTCCAAGAGGCTACTTAAAAAAGGCGCCAAAGTTCTCGGTTTATGCCGTAACACATCTGAATTGATCAACGGCGTCAAACCAATCCAGTGCGACCTTGCCGACGCGGACGCTATCAACACTGTATTCACCGATATTCTCAAACTCGATGCCATCATCAACAATGCCGGATTTGCATTACTATCTCGAATTTCCGATGGCAGCCCCGCGGATTGGGAGGCAATGTGGCGCGTGAACGTACAAGCACTCACAATTTGCTGCCAAAAAGCACTTCCACTACTTCCTGAAAATGCCGGACAGATCATCAACATCTCTAGCATGAGTGGCCACAGAGTACCTCCATCCGGTGGATTCTACGCGCCCACCAAGTTTGCAGTTCGCGCCGTGACTGATGCCCTGCGCTCAGAACTCCGAGCAGATGGGAAAAAAACTCGGGTCGCCTCAGTTTCCCCCGGGTTTGTTGATACCCCCTTACTCAACAACTATTTCAAAGGCCGAGAAAATCACTTGGAAAAAACTAAGGCTTCAATGCAGATGCTCACACCCGATGATGTCGCAGATTCTATCATGCATATCCTAGAGACTCCTCTGCATGTCGAAATCACAGATATTCAAATGCGTAGTGCTGATCAAATTGGTTAGGAGTTCATGCGCGTGGGTATGTAATGGGCATTATGCATATCAACAAATGCTTCTTAAGATTAATACGTCGGGCACACAGATTATGGAAATCCTCAACGATCTCACAATAACTTAACTGTCACCTTTGGCGCATTGCCCAACAGACTCACTGATGCACTACTGCAGGGTCTATTCCTAAAGCCCTCTTGGGTGACGAACGTAATAACCATTTACGCCACGCCGTTGAGGTTTCCATCTTGGCCCAGTTGATCGCCAAGATCCGCCCGTATCAAATCGAAGTCCGGCAATAACAAGAAATACATGCCCTTTGCGCACATATATAGTAACCCATTTACCATATCCTTTTTTACCATAATCAAAAAAGTTCTGTGAGACCAGAGGACGGTCGAGTTTACCACCTGCATGGAGAACAAATGAAGTAGCACCTGAGCAATCGTAACCACGATCATAAAAACTGCGGTGGCCGCCACCATAAATATAGGGCTTTTCAGTGAGTGCATTTGCTGCCGCAATCATGCGCTTAACCCGACGTGGAGCACGTGGTGGTGCCGTCGCTTTACCGTTAGGTGCAATATAAGCAGTATTTCCATAATCAAAGCGATGGGTGAGATACCTCTCACTAGCTCGCATTTGTGATGAACACGAACTCAATGATACGAGCGCAAAGCTAGCAGTAAATAATGTGAGAATAATAGCTGTTAATTGCACATAACTATTTAACCATACTTAACCAATCCAATCAATCTGCAAAAATATATCTTCATCCGCGGGAATCTTACCTGTAGCCTGCGGTATGATCCTAACTCGATTATTCCTTTTATTATTTTGTTTTTCCATCTCATCCATCGCGCGAGATGCCACAGATAAACCCAACGTAGTGCTCATCTACCTAGACGACAGTGGGTTTGGCGATTACTCACATCACGGCAACCCCGTGATCGAAACCCCTAATATTTCACGCATTGCGAGTGAAGGGGTAACCTTTACTCAGTTTTACGTAACCTCACCAGCATGTAGCGCATCACGCTACTCACTTCTCACCGGACGCTATCCCATGCACTCAGGATTCGGGACTTGGGTGATCGGACCGAGCGCCAAACCTCATTTAAAAAAATCAGAAACCACCGTCGCGGATGCCTTAAAAAATCATGATTATGCTACAGGCATATTTGGTAAGTGGCATATGGGAAATCCTAACAAGTCCAACAAGATGACTCCCGAGAGCTTGCCGTTAGCTCATGGATTTGATAGCTGGCTCGGTACCAACGTCTCGCACGACTACGCTAATTCCAAACTACTCAAATCCGACCCTATGGGTACTAACCCAATCCCCGGATACTCAGAAATAGCAAACAACCTACCATCCGATAGAGTCGCCTCCACATCACTAACTGGTCGCTATACCATGGCTGCTGTCGACTTCATCAAAGAAAACAAAGACAAGCCATTCTTTGCTTACATCGCGCACAACCAGCCACACCTAGGACTCTATGTCAGTGATAAGTTCAAGGGGAAATCTCGCCGAGGTTTGTTAGGCGACGTCATGGCAGAAGTAGACGACTCGGTTGGGCAGATCTTAAAAACACTCACAGAATGTAATATCGAAAAAAACACATTAGTCATCTTTTCATCAGATAATGGTCCTTGGGTCAGGTTTCGAAACACCAAACAATCAAAGTTTGGTCATATACACCCCAAGTATGGGGAAGCCCGTATGCATGTTGGCTATGCCCTTCCCTTTCGCGATGGCAAAGGTTCATGTTGGGAGGGTGGCCATCGGGTCCCAGGGATTTTCTACTGGCCTGATTACATTACTCCAAAACGTGAACTTACCCCTGTCAGCACCCTAGATGTATTGCCCACCGTGCTTGCAATCACCGGCGCTCAACACCCAAATACTGGCGTGTTGGATGGTAGAGACATCCGGGCACTCATCGTCCCAAACTCCTCTGCGCCCAAACTCAGTGAATTCGAATTTTATTACAGCCATTCAAAAAACAATATTATAGGTATCCGCAACGGCCCATGGAAGTTGATGGTTGCCATCCCATCTCAAACCGGCAGCAACCACGGCTTTCATGCGAGCCTAGAGAAACCACTGCTTTTCAATGTCGAGCATGATATTAGTGAACGTATCGATCGAGCAGCAGAGCGCCCTAAACTCGTAAAAAAACTGTTAGGTATGCTTCTAATGAAACGCAGCAAATAGTATCATGTCTCATAAACGTTCAAGTCTTGTTCTATGTCATAGCTCAGCCAGTCAGTCTTATCGTTGCCATACTCCTACTTTCTCATTTTGAGCCTTCTTCTCGAGGCGTTTTAATCTGCGCTCAAAGTCGAACCTGTCACAATCACGCGGCATCTTCACTTTTGCATCACCCCAGAAAGGTTCATTCCACGAGGCATGATATCCGTAAACTCGGGCCAAACCTGCCTTCACTAGCGCCTCGTCTAGGCGCTCGCCATCTGCATTCACGATTAAAGCATAATACCTGATTTTTTCTCCCGCTCCACGCGCTTTTTCTTTCCGAGTGTAAACAGTAAATTTTTTCTCCAAGAATTTCTTTGTAAACTTTTTTGCCTTCTCACCCCACAACACAACATCATTTTGTGGAATATCAAATTGCTTAGCCTGTGTAACTAGCCGCTCGAGAAACCGTTTGTCAGTTTCCGCACAGTCCACCCCATATAGACGAAATATATAGGTGCTCTTTCGGTCGGTCTTCACCCAAAAGCTGTCACCATCAAAATATTTCTCTGCTAGTAATTCGCATTCATATGCCTCCCACTTCTTGGCAACCGCTGAGCTTGCCATATAAGTTAAAGAGATCAACACACAGAATAACTTGTATATCATACTAGTATGTTAACTCACCGCAGAGCCTATGTCCACCAACTACCTGTTCCACCTGCGCACGGGTGTACGAGTAAATGGTAACTCCAGTTGCTGCCATTGCGGTCGTCGATTAGGCTGGTATTGTTGGCCGCGCAGTAGACAAACAGCGCGCTGAGTTCTTGATTTGAGAGACTCCATGAGGCATCCAGAAACGTAGATTAGTTTATTCATATGAACAGTGTTCAAAATTACTGTTCACGCGTCAAGGCTACATGTCAAAAAATGCTGATTTTTTCTCCAGATAATCTCGGAGATGCCTAATGGTTGACCCCTTCAGAGCCAGATGTCTGGTTGCAAGAACACCTCGTTGCATCCTCCCTACCCATCAGACGTTCGCATAGAGATACCCACTCTACTTATGCCTACGATACCTACTTCAATTCGAGATCACCACCATCTTTAGGGGCACGGACAATGCGATCAACAGTATGCTTGGTGACAAGGTTCCCTTTGACTGAGCGCCCTTTGAGCGCCAGCTCACCGAAGCCAAACAATCTAGACAAACTGCGTAATCGAGGTGCTGGTTTGAGATGAACCAACACTGCATTCTCAGCACTCTCCTCCTCAGAATCGTGCACCGCAAAGTAGATTACACGTGATCCTTTCGTCCCCTTGGTCAGATCGTATTCCTTGTCACGAGTGACTCCACCTACCTTGAAACGCTTGGCGTAAACCGCACCCTGACGGCCGTCGCGGTAGATCATCGAGTAAACCTTTTCATCGTCCTTACGGAAAACGGCGATGTGCTGGACACGCTTACCGACGAATGCCTTGTCTGCTACTTTAGTCACCCGCATCACACCCTCACCGTCGAAGGCGATGATGTCGTCCATCTTCGAGCACTTCTCGACGCTCTCATCCTTCTTCAACCCCCAACCGGCGAATCCGTCCTTGCTGTTGACGTAGAGGGTTTCGGTCGCAGCAACTACCTGGGTGCGGTCGACCACATCAAAGGTGCTGATCTCGGTACGGCGTTCGCGGCCTTTGCCGTATTTCTTGATCAGGTTTTTAAAGTAGGCAACTGCATAGCGCGTAAGCTGCTTGAGGTTTTTCTCCACCTCGGCTATCTCGTCTTCTAAGTTGTTGATCAGTTCGTCCGCTTTAAAGCTGTCGAACTTGGAAATCCGCTTGATTTTAATTTCTGTGAGCCGGACGATATCCTCCTCGGTAACCTCGCGCTTAAGTAATTTCTTGAATGGTTTGAGACCTTTGTCGATCGCCTCGATCACCGCTTCCCATGTTTCGCACTCCTCGATGTCGCGGTAGATGCGGTTCTCGATGAAAATTTTCTCAAGTGACGAGAAATGCCATTTTTCGTTGAGCTCACCGAGTTTGATTTCCAGCTCCAGCTTCAGCAGCTCCTTGGTCTGGTTCGCCGAGTGCTTAAGCATCTCAGTCACCCCCATAAAATGGGGTTTACCATCGTGAATGACGCAGGCGTTGGGTGAAATGGACACTTCACAGTCAGTGAATGCGTAGAGGGAATCACGCGCCACCTCAGGGTCGGCTCCCGCCGGCAGATGCACCAGAATATCGGCTTGGGCAGCGGTGTTATCGACCACTTTAGAAATCTTGATTTTGCCCTTCTCGTTGGCGGCTACAATGTTGTCCATCAGGCTACCGGTGGTGACACCAAACGGCACCTGGGTAATGCGAAGGATACGCTTTTTCTCGATCTTGATCTCGGAGCGAACTCGGAGACGACCGCCACGAAGGCCATCGTTGTAGTTGCTGCCGTCCATAATACCTCCTGTAGGAAAGTCGGGCAGCAGTTCGAATGGCTGCTTGCGTAAAGCGCAGATACAGGCTTCTAACAACTCAATAAAATTGTGCGGCAGCATCTTGCAGGCGAGACCAACGGCGATGCCTTCCACACCCTGCGCGAGCAGTAACGGGAACTTGAGCGGCAGGGTGATCGGCTCCTTGTTCCGACCATCATAACTGCGTGACCACTCAGTGGTTTTCGGGTTAAACGCCACCTCAAGCGCGAATGGTGTTAGACGCGCCTCGATGTATCTCGGTGCCGCCGCCTTGTCGCCCGTAAGCACATTCCCCCAGTTTCCCTGAGTATCAATGAGCAGTTCCTTCTGCCCCAGCTGCACCATGGCATCACCAATGGATGTGTCACCGTGCGGGTGGTACTTCATCGTGTTGCCCACAACGTTTGCCACCTTATTGTAGCGACCGTCCTCCAACTCGCGCATTGAATGCAATATCCGGCGTTGCACCGGCTTCAATCCGTCCCCTAAATGTGGAACAGCACGCTCCATGATGACGTAGCTGGCGTAATCCAGAAAGTAATCCGAATACATGTCACCCAAGCTCTGGTGCTCAGCTGGTTCTTCTGAATCTGTAAAATCGAGTTCGTCCATGGGGTGAAATCAAAGGGGAAAATGTATTGCCTGCAGGCGACACGTTTATTTAAGCAATCCTAAACACCGATGCAAGAGTGGATTTTACTGAGTAGCGCCCACCACAATTTAAAATAGCATTCCCAGCCCGGCTGTGTTTAAAGTTTCACAGGCAGACTTTCTGACTAAAAGCCGAATTTTCGATTCGCTAGATGAAGGATAACCCCACCAGCGCACGTAGAAGATATCGTTAGCCAAAACTGTTATTATGTCTAAAATACACCCTATTCCTTCACTATGAAAAAAACCATCCTCTATTTTTGCCTCCTTCTCCCTGGAGTAGCCGCCTCAGATGAGGTTGTTCCCAATGCCTCGAAGGGCGTGGCGAACTCCTCCACCTGGATCATGGATCTTGCACCCGCAAATAATGCCGGAGCAAATAAGAAACCCGCACCCAAGGCAGAGGGTGTTTCGATCAAACACATCCCAGCCGATAAAAAAGTCGCCGTTTCTCTCGGAGGTAAACTCTTCACCGAGTACCGCTACGGCAATCCGACGAAACCCATCCTCTACCCTGTCATCGGACCACATGGCATCCCCATGACCCGCAACTTCCCGATGAAAAAAGGCGTGGCAGGTGAAGAAGATGATCACCCGCACCACCAGTCGCTCTACTACGTGCACATCCTCAACGGCCACGATTTCTGGCACGGAAGAGGAGGCGTTCGCGTTCGTAACGACAAAATCGTCAAAGCCAAAATGGTTGGAGATGAAGCAGTCATGGTAAGCCAGAACTCGTGGATGAAAGACAAAACCGTCGTCTGCACGGATACGACCGAGCTGCGATTCGGCGAGACTGGCAGTGCTCGCTACATTGATTTCAAAATCACCATGCATGCTTCTAACGGGCCGCTTACGTTTAACGAAACCAAGGAAGGCACCATGGCGATCCGCACCCACCCGGCACTGCGTTTGAAAGGCGACGTCGCCAAAGGCTCCGCAATCAACAGCGAGGGAATCAAAGGAAAAGCCATCTGGTCGAAACCCGCGAAGTGGGTGAACTACTGGGGGCCGATCGATGGAAACACCGTCGGCATCGCCATCTTTGACCACCCGAAGAATCCGCGCCACCCGACCACGTGGCACGCCCGCGACTACGGATTGATCACCGCGAACCCATTCGGTGGCAAGGCATTCAAAAGTAAGCACGGCGCCATGAAGGTTGACAAAGGATCCAGCATTACCTTTAGCTACCGCTTCCTGTTCCACGACGGCAGCCATAAGGATGCCGGAATTCCGAAGCAGTACCAGCAGTGGACACAACAATAATTTTTCTGTGATGAGTATACAAAATCGACACGAACGCCGCCATCTCGGCAGAAAGATCGAGGGAATGGCAGCATGCCTGCTCCCCTTTGAGGAAAACGGTGACATCGCCGAACAGGCATTCCGTGATGCCGTCGTGCGCAGCGAAGCCGCCGGGCTGACCTGTGCCGTTAACATGGACACCGGCTATGCGAACTACCTGACCGACCATGAACGACTCGAGGTGCTGCGATGGACCCGCGAGGCCTTAGGCGATGGACCACGATTTGTCGGTGGTGTCTTCGTGGAGGGTCTGGAGGGTGATCTGGTTGATCTCTACAAACGTGGCGCGGATCAAGTCGCGGCTGCTGGAGGCACACCGATCCTTTTCCAAACAACTCGCTTCCACGACTGGAAGGCGGAAAAAATCGTTGAGCTCTACGCTGATGTCTGCTCAGGTTACGATGCCGTTTTGGGCTTTGAACTCGGGCGCATGTTCGCTCCGAACGGAATGATCTACTCGGATGATGTTGTGCGCGGCTTGATGGGCATCCCACAACTCAAGGGCATGAAGCACTCGTCTCTGAGCCGTGGTAAAGAGCTGGAGCGATTGGCACTGCGTGATGAACTGCGACCCGACTTCAAGATCTACACCGGCAATGACCTCGGGATCGATATGATTGAGTATGGCTCGGATTACTTGTTAGGATTGGCGGCATTCTGCCCGGAAAAATTTGCCGAACGTGACCGCATGTGGGCCGATGGAGATGAAGGGTATTTTGAACTTAACGACGCCTTGCAATACCTCGGTAACGTCGCATTCCGCGATGCCGTGCCAGCCTATAAACATAGCTGTGCGGTATTTCAAAACTTACTGGGCCGCATCCCGAGCAGCGAACCGCATAGCCAATGCCCAAGGCGGCCTGAGTGGGAACGCGAAATCATGGTCGATTGTGCAAAGCGCCTTGGATACTCGATCTAACAAATATTTTTAACCTGATGAGTTACCCCGAGCTGGCACTGCACACCTTTACCACCCGTCCGTGGTCGATGGAGCAGTGTATCGAAGAATACGCTCGCCGTGGCATCGGGGGGATTTCCGTCTGGCGGGAAACTATCGAAGGGCTGAATCTGAAGAAGGTCAAAAAGCAGATCGACGACGCCGGGCTGAAACCCGTCGCGCACGTACGCGGTGGATTCTTTACCGGGAAAACCCAAGCCGACCGGGATGCTGGACGTGAGAAAAACCGCGAATGTGTGCGTGAGGCAGAAGCACTCGGGTTACCACAGATTGTTCTCGTCTGCGGTGCCACCCCAGGACAATCACCCGTCGAAAATCATGCCCAGATCCGCGACGGCATTGCCGAGATGGCTGGCTGGGCAGCCGATGCCGGTATCAAACTCGCTATCGAGCCCTTGCACCCGATCTACGCCGGTGATCGCTCCGCCATCTGCACCATGAAAACCGCCAACGACCTGTGCAAAGACATCGGCGCGCCTAACCTCGGCGTGGCACTGGATGTCTACCACGTCTGGTGGGATCTGGAGCTGGAAAAGGAAACCAAGCGCTGCGCCGAGAACGGCTGGTTGCTTGGCTATCACATCTGCGACTTTAAACCGGATCAAGATGACGTTTTGTTAGACCGAGGCGTCATGGGCGAAGGCTGCGCTCCACTCGAGCAAATCCATCAGCTTGTCAAAAACACTGGGTTCTCCGGCACCACCGAAATCGAAATCTTCTCACAGAAATGGTGGAACAAGGACCAGGGGGAATTCCTCGACTACATCCTCAAGCAATACGACGCGATCTACCGCGATTAACATCTAACACACTAAACAGCCCGCAATTGATCGCGGTGGTCAAAATGTGGCTGCTGCATCCTGTAGCAGCGTGTGTCTATGGCTTTTGATCTGCCGTAGCTTCACGCGAGAGAGGCTCTAACCGCAGACAGGCCGCTTTGGCCACAACTTACAATTACACCCTTCTGAACAGCCCCAGCGGGGCGATAGCTGGTAGCGCGGGGTGAAACCCCGGGGATTTCATGGCAAGCATCATCAAGCCCCGGAGGGGCGACAGCAT
>ENA-ORDR01000754-ORDR01000754.1-marine-metagenome-genome-assembly--contig:-NODE-754-length-16247-cov-5.866790_pt1 | contig 16247 bp, 15 predicted proteins | sample MGYA00240993_ERZ508538 | MGnify/ENA primary metagenome ERZ508538 (study PRJEB26207, sample SAMN05421999) | marine metagenome | isolation source: Monterey Bay, California, USA | place: USA:Monterey Bay... | reverse complement strand
ATACCTAAAGAAAAATGTGAAACATTAACTATGGATTTTGATTCTTTAATGGCTGAAAAAAGTGGATTAGGAACTGCTGGAATTGTTGTTATTAATAAAGATCAAGACATCATTAAATGTATGGCAAGAATTGCTAGATTTTATAAACATGAAAGTTGTGGTCAATGCACACCTTGTAGAGAAGGATCTGGATGGATGTGGCGTATGTTGGAGCGTATGGCAAAAGGAGAGGCAACAAAAGATGAAGTTGATATGTTAGGCGATGTTACCAATCAAATTGCAGGTCATACCATTTGTGCTTTTGGTGAAGGTTCTTCATGGCCTGTACAAGGTCTTTTAAGACACTTTAAAAAAGAAATAGAAGAAAGAAATAATTTAGATCCTGTTTATGAGAAAAAAAATAATATCCCATATTTAGTAGATCAACACTTATTGGATAAAAAAAATGCTTAAATTAAAAGTTAACAATATTGATGTAGAAGTTGAAGAAGGTTTAACTGTTCTTCAAGCATGTGAAAAAGCTGGAGTTGAAATTCCAAGGTTTTGTTATCATGAAAAACTTTCAATAGCAGGAAATTGCAGAATGTGTTTAGTTGAGATGGAAAAGTCTCCTAAACCAGTTGCTTCATGTGCAATGCCTGCAGCAGAAGGTATGAATATAAAGACAAATACAGCATTTGTAGAAAAAGCAAGAAAAGGTGTAATGGAATTTTTACTTGCTAATCATCCATTAGATTGTCCTGTTTGTGATCAAGGTGGAGAATGTGATCTTCAGGACCAATCAATGTTTTATGGTGTAGATAAATCTAGATTTAAAGAAAATAAAAGAGCAGTTCCTGAAAAAAATATGGGACCTTTAATAAAAACTCAAATGACAAGATGTATTCATTGTACACGTTGTGTAAGATTTGCAACCGAAGTAGCTGGTGTGCCAGAACTTGGAGCGATTGGAAGAGGTGAAGACATGCAAATTACAACCTATTTAGAGCAATCAATGCAATCAGAGCTATCAGCCAATGTAGTAGATTTATGTCCTGTCGGAGCACTAACATCAAAACCATATGTATTTGAAGCAAGACCTTGGGAACTTAAAAAGACAGAGACCATAGATGTTATGGATGCTATTGGATCAAATATAAGAGTTGATACTTATGATTGGGAAGTAAAAAGAGTATTGCCAATTATAAACGAGGATATTAATGAAGAATGGATTTCTGACAAGACAAGATATGCTTGTGACGGTTTACTAAATCAAAGATTAGACACACCTTTTATAAAATATAATGGTAAATTTGAAAAAGCTTCTTGGGAAGAAGTTTACAAAATTATAAAGTCTAAATTTGAAAATACATCTAAAGAAAAAGTGTGTGGTTTTGTTGGAGATCTTACCAACATGGAAACTGGATATATTTTTAAAGAATTTTTTGATCGAACTTTAGACTCACAAAATTATGAGTCTAGATCAGATAATCGATTTTTAGATACCAGAAAAAGAGAAAATTACCTATTTAACTCAACCATAAATGGCATTGAAGAGTCTGATTTAATTTTTTTAATTGGAACTAATCCTAGGTATGAAGCAACAATTTTAAATGCAAGAATAAGAAAATCTTATTTAAACAATAATACTAAAATTATTTCACTAAATGATTTGGGAGATTTAACTTATCCATATGAAAGTTTAGATGGAAAGACTAAAACATTAAAAGATATTTTTGATGGTAATCATGAAATTTCTAAAAAAATAATTAGTGCTGATAAACCAATGATTATAATGGGTGAGTCATTATTAAATTTAGGCTCATCTAAATATTTTTTTAATAGTATTAAAAACTTTCTTACACAAAATAAAAAAATTAGTGAAGAATGGAATTCTTTTAATATTTTATCTTGTGATGCATCAACGGTAGGAAATTATGATCTTGGAATAATAAATGAAAGTAATAATTTATTAGAAGATTTGCAAAATCATAAATTTGATATTGTATATTTGATAGGTCAAGACAATTTGAATTTTGACAAGAAAGATGAATTTATTATTTATCAAGGCAGTCATGGAGATAAAGGTGCTGAAATAGCTGATATTATTTTACCAGGTTCTGCTTACACTGAACAAGACGGATATTTTACCAATTTAGAGGGTAAACTTCAAAAAGCATACAAAGCCTCGTATCCACCAGGAGATGCAAAAGAAGATTGGCAGATAATTAATGAACTTGCTGAACTTATGAATAATAGAAAATTGTTTAACGATAAGGAAGAATTAGAAAGCAGCATGCTAAACTATCTAAATTTGCAGAAAGAAAAACAAATTAACGAAGAAGATAAAGTAAATAAAATTGATGAAAATGAATTTCAAGATGAAGTTTTGAAAGTTAATGTTAAAGATTATTACTTTTCTAATGTTGTAGCTAGATCTTCTAAAACTATGATTGAATGTAATAATTCAAAAATAAATTTAAAATCTACGGGTACTGAAGGCTAACATGGAATATTTAAATATTGTTTTTCAAGAAGTTTATAAAATATTATTTTTATTAGTCCCAGTCCTTGTATCTGTTGCTATGATAGTTTGGCTTGATAGAAGAGTTTGGGCTTTTGTCCAAAAAAGACAAGGTCCTAATGTAGTTGGACCATTTGGTTTACTACAATCTCTTGCTGACGCATTAAAGTATATATTTAAAGAAATTATCATTCCTTCCAGTTCAAACAAAGTAATTTTCATTTTAGCACCGATTGTTACTATGACTTTAGCCTTAATTGCTTGGGCTGTAATACCATTTAGTGCAACTCAAGTTTTAGCTGATATAAATGTTGGTATCTTATATTTATTTGCAGTTTCTTCTTTAGGTGTTTACGGAATTATTATGGGTGGCTGGGCATCAAACTCAAAATATCCATTTCTTGGAGCTATAAGATCTGCTGCTCAAATGGTCTCTTATGAAGTTTCTATAGGAGTTATTATTATTAATGTTTTACTTTGTGTGGGTTCATTAAATTTAAACGATATAGTTGAAGCTCAGCAAAACATGTGGTTTGTCATTCCATTATTTCCAATGTTTGTAATTTTTTTTATTTCAGCTTTAGCAGAAACAAATAGACCTCCTTTTGATTTACCTGAAGCAGAGGCAGAATTAGTTGCTGGTTATCAAACTGAATATTCAGGGATGATGTACGCTATGTTTTGGTTAGGAGAGTATGCCAATATACTTTTAATGTGTGCAATGGGAGCTATTTTGTTTTTAGGTGGATGGATGTCTCCAATAGATATTTATCCATTTACATTAGTTCCGGGTGCTATTTGGCTTATTTTAAAAATATTATTTTTATTCATTTTATTTGCTTTGGTTAAAGCTATCGTTCCTCGATATAGATATGATCAGCTAATGAGACTTGGCTGGAAAGTCTTTTTACCTTTATCTTTAACTTGGGTAGTGCTAACTGCTAGTTACTTATTTTATTTCAACCTATTACCAACTAATTAATTATGAAATTATCAAGATTTTTTAAAACAATATTTATGACAGACTTTGTTGGAGGTTTGTTAATTGCTATTAAAGAATTATTTAAATCTAAGAAAACTATCAACTATCCCTTTGAAAAAGGTAAAATAAGCCCTCGTTTTAGAGGTGAACACGCCTTAAGAAGATATCCTGATGGAGAAGAAAGATGTATTGCTTGTAAATTATGTGAAGCCGTATGTCCTGCACAAGCAATCACAATTGAGTCTGCTGCAAGAGAAGACGGTAGTCGAAAAACAACTAGATACGATATCGATATGATGAAATGTATTTATTGCGGTTTATGTGAAGAAGCTTGTCCGGTTGATGCGATTGTCCAGGGGCCAAATTTTGAATTTTCTACTGAAACAAGAGAAGAGCTTTATTACACAAAAGAAAAACTTTTAGATAATGGAGATAGATGGGAAAATGTTTTAGCAGCAAACATTAAAGCTGATAACCCATATAGATAAATCTATGATAGCTCATTCAATATTTTTTTATACATTTTCAATCATAGCTGTCATTTCAGCAATTATGGTAACAGTATCTAAAAATACAGTTCATTCTGTTTTTTTTCTTATTTTAGATTTTATTAGCATCTCTTGCCTTTTTATTATGATAGGTGCCGAATTTTTGGGAATGATAATGCTAATTGTTTATGTTGGTGCGGTAGCAGTATTGTTTTTGTTTGTGGTGATGATGTTAAATGTTGCTCAACAAAAAAACCAATGGTTTGCTTCTAAAGAGAGTTCTGGACATATTCCAGTAGGTTTAATCATTAGTACAATTATTTTTTTTGAATTGATAATTGTTATAGGTGGATGGAAATATAAACCTGATTTATTTGATATAAATAATTCAGTTAATAATTTTAGTGTAAGCAACACTCATTCATTAGGACAAGTGCTTTATACTGATTACATTCATGTATTCCAATTAAGTGGAATGATTTTATTGGTAGCTATGATTGGTGCTATTGTTTTAACATTTAGAAAACGATCTGGAGTTAAAACTCAAAGTTATTTAAAACAAATTTCTAGAGAAAGATCAGAAGGTGTTGAAGTTTTAGAAGTTGAAAATAATAAAGGGGTTAAAATTGATGACTGAAATTGGTTTAGGACATTATTTAACTTTAGGTGCAGTCATTTTTTCAATAGGTATTATTGGTATCTTTCTTAATAGAAAAAATATTATTGTTATATTAATGAGCATAGAGTTAATTTTACTTGCGGTTAATATAAATTTAGTGTCCTTTTCAATTTTCTTGGGAGATCTTACTGGACAAGTATTTACTTTATTTATTTTAACAGTGGCAGCCGCTGAAGCTGCAATCGGACTAGCAATTATTGTAGTTTATTACCGTAACTCTGGAACTATCAGAGTCGAAGAAATCGATAAATTAAAAGGTTAATTATGGAAATTTCAATTTTATTTCTTCCTCTTATAGCGTCAATTATTTCAGGCTTTTTTGGAAAATATATTGGAGATAGAAACTCTGAAATAGTTACTAGCGCCCTTGTTTCAATTTCTGCGCTTTTATCAATCTTTGTATTATATCAAGTAATTGTAAATCAATATGAAGAAAATATTGTTATTGCTACTTGGATAAATTCAGGATCGTTAGATGTTAATTGGTCAATGCTAATTGATCCATTATCAGCCGTAATGTTAGTTGTGGTTACGTCTGTATCTTCTTTGGTGCATATTTATTCAATTGGTTACATGTCTCATGATCCTCATAAGCCAAGATTCATGGCATATCTATCACTATTTACTTTTGCAATGTTGATGTTGGTCACTTCAGATAATTTTATTCAACTATTTTTTGGTTGGGAAGGTGTTGGACTTTGTTCGTATTTCTTGATTGGTTTTTGGTTTAAAAAAGAAAGTGCTAATGCTGCAGCAATTAAAGCGTTTGTAGTAAATAGAGTGGGGGACTTTGGTTTTGCCTTAGGAATTTTTTTAATTTTCTATTTATTTGGAACTGTAAATTATTCAGAAGTGTTCCAACAAATTCCAACAGTCATTGATAAAAATTTATCATTTTTAGGTTTTGAAGTTAAAGCTATAGATTTAATTTGTTTATTATTATTTATAGGTGCGATGGGCAAATCAGCTCAAATTTTGCTTCACACTTGGTTGCCAGATGCAATGGAAGGACCAACACCTGTGTCTGCATTAATTCATGCTGCTACTATGGTAACAGCAGGAGTTTTTTTGGTTGTTAGATGTTCACCAATTTATGAATATTCACCTTTAATATTGAACGTAGTAACAATTGTTGGAATGACGACAGCTTTTTTTGCTGCAACAGTTGCTTTAGTTCAAACTGATATAAAAAAAATTATTGCATACTCAACTTGCAGTCAGCTTGGTTATATGTTTTTTGCAGCTGGTGTAGGAGCTTACAATGTTGCAATGTTTCACTTATTTACACATGCATTTTTTAAAGCTTTATTGTTTTTAGGATCTGGTTCTGTAATTCACGCATTTAAAGATGAGCAAGACATAAACAATATGGGAGGTGTATGGAAGAAACTTCCTTATACTTATGCTTTAATGATTATTGGAACTTTAGCATTAACTGGCTTTCCTTTTCTTTCAGGTTTTTATTCTAAAGATGCAATTATTGAATTTGCATATTTAAAAGGAAACACTACTGGATATTATGCAGCAGGAATTGGAATTTTTACTGCATTTTTAACATCAATATATTCTTGGAGATTAATTTTTAAAACATTTCATGGTTCATATAATAATAAAGATGTAAAAATTGAAGAAACACACGAGTCTCCTTTAGTGATGTTGATACCATTAGTATTGTTATCTATTGGAGCTATATTTGCAGGTTTTCTTTTTAAAGATCTTTTTATTGGTCATGGTGGAGAAAATTTATTTTGGGCAGAGTCTATCAAATTTTTAGAACCATTAAGTACCGAACATCCTCCAACATGGTTTTTATTACTGACGCCTTGCTTGGTATTATTGTCTATTCCAATTGCTTATTATTTATTTGTTAAGAATAAGGAATTACCTAACTCAATAGTCAACATGAATAGGCCTTTATATAAGTTTTTAGTTAATAAATGGTATTTTGATGAATTATATGAAGTCATTTTCATTAATCCTTCAAAAAAATTAGGTTTATTTTTTTGGAAGTTTTGTGATGGAAAATTGATTGATGGTTTTGGACCTGATGGAATTTCATCGTTTATTAAAAAATGTTCAATCAAAGCTAATAAGTTTCAAAGCGGCTTTATTTACCAGTATGCCTTTGTTATGTTGTTAGGCTTTTCAGCTTTATTAACCTTTTTAATAGTTAAATAATGAACTTTCCAATTCTTTCATCTTTAATTCTATTACCAACAATTGGTGCTCTTTTTTTATTTTTTACAAAGGATAAAGAAGGAAATAATTTAACAGCTAAATATGTTTCTTTATTTACATCAGTTGTAAATTTCTTAATTTCTATTTATCTATGGGTCTCTTTTGATCAATCAACATCTAATTTTCAATTTATTGAAGACAGAACATGGATTGAAGGTTTTATTAATTATAAAGTAGGAGTTGATGGAATTTCGATTTTATTTATCATATTAACAACATTTATAACTCCGCTATGTATCATTTCAGTTAATAATTCAGTTAAGACAAGATTAAGAGATTTTTTAATAGCCATATTAATCATGGAAAGTTTTATGATAGGAGTTTTTTGTGCTCTTGATTTAGTCGTCTTCTATCTATTTTTTGAAGCTGGATTAATTCCAATGTTTTTAATTATTGGTATTTGGGGTGGACCCAAAAGAGTGTATTCAGCATTTAAATTCTTTTTATATACACTACTAGGATCTGTATTAATGTTAGTTGCTATTATCTCAATTTATTGGATTTCAGGTACCACTGATGTAATCAAACTTTATGAACTTGGAATAGATGCAAAGTATCAAAATTTATTATGGCTAGCTTTTTTCAGTTCATTTGCAGTTAAAACACCTATGTGGCCAGTTCATACTTGGCTACCTGATGCACACGTTGAAGCTCCAACTGCAGGATCAGTTTTGCTGGCTGCAATATTGCTTAAAATGGCTGGATATGGATTTATCCGATTTTCATTAGGACTTTTTCCAATTGCCTCAGAAATATTTACACCTTTAATTTATACTTTAAGTGTAATAGCAATAATCCTCACATCATTAATTGCCTTGATGCAAGAAGATATGAAAAAGCTTATTGCTTATTCTTCCGTAGCTCACATGGGCTTTGTAACTTTAGGAATTTTTACCATTCAACAACAAGGTATTGAGGGAAGTATAATTCAAATGATTAGTCATGGATTAGTATCTGCTGCTCTATTCTTATGTGTGGGTGTAGTTTATGATAGAATGCATTCAAGAATGATTAGCAATTATGGTGGAATAGTTACCATAATTCCAAAATATTCAATTTTATTCATGTTATTTACACTCGCAGCTCTTGGCTTGCCTGGAACAAGTGGTTTTATTGGTGAGTTTTTAATTTTAATGGGTGTATTTAAGGATAATTTCTTAGTAGCTGTTTTAGCAAGTTTAGGTGTAATTCTTGGAGCTGCTTATATGTTGTGGCTTTATAAAAGAGTTGTTTTTGGAAAGTTAGTGAACGAAGACCTTAAATCTATGATTGACCTAAATAGATCGGAATACTTCATTTTAGCCTGTTTAGCTGTTCCAACATTATTTTTTGGTTTTTATCCTGACCCATTAATTAATACAGTTGAAGTTTCAGTAAAAGACTTAATTAATATGTATAATTTAAATGTAATGGTTAAATAAATGGAAAATCTTAATTTAGTATTACCTGAAATATTTATCTCACTATCAATTATGTTTTTATTGGTTTTGGGTGTGTTTAAAAAAGATAGCTCAAAAATAACTTTTAATATTTCGTTATTAGTACTTTTAATTGCATCAATAATTACTCTGAATGAAACCTTTAGTATTAATCGTGTAACTTTGTTTAATAACAGTGTTGTTATTGACCATATGTCATCATTAATGAAAATTATAACATTAATCGGTGCTTTTTTAGTTTTAGTTATCTCATCAGCTTATCTTAAATCATTTAAAATTTTTAAAATTGAATATCCAGTTTTAATATTAAGCTCAGTTCTAGGTATGATGGTAATGATTAGTTCAAATGATTTAATGGTATTTTATATGGGTCTAGAATTACAATCTTTAGCACTATATGTATTAGCTACTTTTAACAGAGATCAATTAAAATCATCTGAAGCAGGTTTAAAGTATTTTGTATTAAGCGCTTTATCATCAGGATTATTGTTATACGGTTGTTCTTTAATTTATGGGTTTTCAGGATCAACAAATTTTAATGTTATTTCAAGTCAACTTAATTCAAACGAATATGTTTTAACTTTTGGAATTGTATTTATTCTTGTAGGTTTAGCATTTAAAATTTCAGCTGTTCCATTCCATATGTGGGCACCAGATGTTTATGAAGGGTCACCAACTTCTGTTACTTTATTTTTTACGATGGTACCTAAAATTGCAGCGTTAACGGTCTTTATAAGATTTTTATATGTTCCTTTTTTAAATCTAATTGACCAATGGCAAATGATTATAATTTTCTTATCAATAGCTTCTATGCTTTTTGGTGCCATAGCAGCGATAGGTCAAACTAATATCAAAAGACTAGTAGCTTACAGTTCAATTGGACATATAGGATATACTTTAGCAGGTTTAGCAACGGGTTCTAATGAGGGAATTCAAAGTTCTATAATTTACATATCAATTTATGTGATCATGAACTTAGCTTTATTTTCTTGTTTGCTAATGCTGAAAAGGAATGATCAATATTATGAAGATATAGACGATCTGTCTGGTTTATCTAAAAACCACCCTTTATTATCTTTGTCTCTGCTAGTTATATTGTTTTCTTTAGCAGGAATTCCTCCATTAGCTGGTTTTTTTGCAAAATTTTATATTTTTAAAGCAGTTATAGAACAGTCAATGTATTTCTTGGCAATTGTAGGTTTATTATCAACTGTTATTGCTGCATTTTATTATTTAAGAATTATAAAAATAATATACTTCGATAAAGAAAAAGAAAAATATGATGAAGACCATAGTCTTTGGTTAAAATTTTCTCTTACATTTTCTACAATATTAATTCTTTTATACTTCATTTTCCCAAGTCAATTGATTGATGTGGTATCAAGAATTAATATTATTTGATGAGACTTAAGAAATTTAAATTTAAAAAAGTTAATAGTACAAATAATACAGCAATTAGAATTATCAAAAATTCTAATTTTAAATTTGGCATGGTTACTGCTGACACACAATTAAGTGGTAAAGGTCAATACGGTAAAAAATGGATTTCTAATAAAGGAAACTTATTCGTAAGTTTTTTTCATGAGATTAAAAATATCAACATATCTCTCTCCACTCTAACAAAAATAAACTGCTTGTTAGTTAAAAAAACTATAGAAAAATATTATAAAAAAAAGATAGTATTTAAAAAACCAAACGATTTATTAATTAATAAAAAAAAAATTAGTGGAATTTTACAAGAAATAATTTCTGTTTCAGGAAATAAATTTTTAATAGTGGGAATAGGTGTTAATCTAATCAAAAGTCCTAAAATCAAGAATTATCCAACAACAAATTTGTCTGAATTGATTAATAAACCTATAAATAAGATTAATTTTGAAAATGAATTGAAAGTAATTTTTGTAAAAAATTTATCAAGAATGTATAAAATTAATAATAAAGTTAATAAAAAATAAATGCATATACTGGGTGATATTGGAAACACAGATACTAAACTCTGTTTAGTTTCTACAAAACATAAAATAATTAAAAAAATAGCTTTTCCATCTAAAAATTTAAATCAAAAAAAATTAAGTAAATATTTTAGTTTACTTAAACCTAATTACCAAAAAATTAATAAAATTTTATTTTGTAGTGTTGTGCCAAAATCTTTTAATTTAATTAAGAAATTTCTTTCTAAAAAAACTAAAATTAATTGTTACGAAGTAAAAAATTTAAATTTAAAATCTTTAATTAAAATAAAAGTTAATTATAAACAAGTTGGTTCTGACAGAATAACTAATGCAATAAGTCTGATTAATAATAAGAATAATTTTATTATTCTTGATTTTGGAACAGCAACAACATTTGATGTATTGATCAAAGATACTTACTCTGGAGGAATTATTGCTCCTGGTATTAGACTGTCTTTAGATACTTTATCTGATAAAGCGACACTAATTCCTAAAATTAATCTTAAAATGATTAAAAATGTCATAGGGAATGACACTGTATCAGCAGTTAGATCTGGTTTTTTTTGGGGTTATGCAGGTTTAATTGACAATATTATTAAATTAATTAAGAAAGAAACTAGAAAGTCTTTTAAAGTAATAATAACTGGAGGATTTTCTAATTTATTTAAAAAATCAATAAATACGAAAGTTTATCACAATAAAGACATTACAATTAACGGTCTAATCAAAATTTCAAAATTAATTAAATAACATGAAAGATGAATTATTATTTTGTCCACTAGGTGGATCTGGTGAAATAGGTATGAACATGAATTTGTTTGCTTATGGTAAGCCAGGTGAACACAAATGGATAATGGTTGATATAGGTGTTACCTTTGCTGATGATACACTGCCAGGTATTGATTTAATCTATCCTGATCCAGGATTTATAGTTGATAAGAAAGAAGATCTTTTAGGAGTTGTTTTAACTCATGCTCATGAAGATCATATTGGTGCAATAGCACATCTGTGGCCACAACTTGAGTGCAATATATATGCTACTCCATTCACAGCTGTTCTTATTAAAGAAAAATTTAAAGAGAAACACATTGATATAACTAAGCATCTTAAAATAGTACAATTAAATGGAACGATTGATTTAGATCCTTTTAAAATTGAATACATAACATTAACTCACTCAATTCTAGAACCAAATGGCTTAAGAATAGAAACACCAGCAGGGGTAATTTTACATACAGGAGATTGGAAGATTGATCCCGAACCTTTAATCGGAGGAAATATTAATTCCAATAGATTAAAGGAAATAGGCAATGAAGGTGTTCTAGCAATGATATGTGACTCAACAAATGTTTTTAGCTTGGGTAAAGCTGGCTCAGAATTAGATGTTAGAAAGAGCATGCTAAATATTATGAGTGGTTTAAAAAAAAGAATTATTATTGCTTCTTTTGCATCAAATGTTGCTAGACTAGAAACTGCTTTTTATTGTGCAGAAAAAACTGGAAGACAAATATCTTTAGTTGGAAGGTCAATGCACAGAATATTTAAGGCAGCTCGACAATGTGGTTATTTAAAAGATGTTATTGAACCAATTGATCCACGTGAGGCAAAAAATATTTCAAGAGAAAAAATAGTTTACCTTTGTACAGGTAGCCAAGGTGAGCCAATGGCTGCACTAATGAGAATTGCAAAATACACACATCCAGACGTATTTATTGAAAAAGATGATACTGTTATATTTTCATCTAAAATTATTCCTGGTAATGAAAAAAAATTATATAATTTACAAAATCAATTAGTTAAAGATGGGATTGAAGTAATATCTGAAGAAAATGAATTTGTTCATGTGTCAGGACATCCAAATAGAGATGATTTAAGAGAAATGTATGAATGGGTAAAACCAAAATGTGTTATTCCTGTTCATGGTGAATACAGACATATGATTGAGCACATCAAATTTGCAAAAGAAATGAATGTTCCAAACCCTGTACAAGTAGAAAATGGTGATATTGTTAAGTTATATCCAGGAAATCCTGAAGTTTACGACAAAGCACCTAGTGGTAGACTTTATGTAGATGGAAATATTAGTGTAGTAGAAGATGCTCAATCTATTAAAGATAGAAAAAATTTAAGTGCAAATGGATATATTGAAGCCACTATATTAATTACACCAAAAGGCAACATTCACAAAAGACCAGTTTTAACTTTTAGAGGTATTCCAGTTGATGATACTGAAGAATTTGTATACGGTTTAGAGGATGCGATCGAAGAAATTACTAGAACCTTTAAACTAGGAAGCAAACAACAAGAACATAATCTAATTGATGCACTCAAGATTGCTTGTAGAAAATTTTCAAAAGAAAAAACTGGAAAAAAACCTTTTACAAATATTAATTTGATAAGAATTTAATGAGCGTTACCGGTTTAGCTATAATTTATATAATCATATGGTGGATTGTTTTTTTTGCTATTCTTCCAATTGATGTAAATAGATTAAAAACAGTTAAAATAGAAGGTGAAGATCCTGGATCACCAGAAAATCCTAAAATGCTTAAAAAATTCTTATATTGTACGGGAATTACAACAGTTATTTTTATTATAATTTATCTATTAATTAAATTTGAATATTTAAATTTAAGAAATATTATTAACTAAGATGCTTTTATCAAAATCTTTTATTCCAATATTAAAAAATAACCCCTCAGAGGCTAAAATAAAATCTCATCAGTTAATGCTGAGAGTAGGAATGATTAAACAAGCATCTGCTGGTATTTACTCATGGCTTCCACTTGGTTTTAAAGTGATGAAAAAAATAGAAGCTATTGTAAGACAAGAACAAGATAAAATTGGTGCACAAGAAATTTTAATGCCAACAATTCAATCAAGTGAAATTTGGAAAGAAAGTGGCAGATATGATGATTATGGAGAAGAAATGCTCCGAATTAAAGATCGTCAGAATAGAGAAATGCTTTATGGGCCTACTAACGAAGAACAGGTAACTGAAATTTTTAGATCTTCATTTAAATCTTATAAATCATTACCTCAACTTCTTTATCATATTCAATGGAAATTTAGAGATGAGATTAGACCTCGATTTGGAATAATGAGAGGTAGAGAATTTTATATGAAAGATGCATATTCATTCGATGTTACAGATGAAGATGCATTTTACTCTTATAACAAATTTTTCTTATCTTACTTAAGAACTTTTAAAAGATTATCTTTAACAGCTATTCCAATGGCTGCTGACACAGGCCCTATAGGTGGAAATTTATCACATGAGTTCATAATTTTAGCAGATACAGGTGAAAGTAAAATTTTTACAGATAAACGTATTTTTGACTTAACTAGTGAAGGTACTAATTTAGAAAAATCTTCATTAGAACAAATGCGTAAAAAATATGAACAGTTTTATTCAGTGACTGATGAAAAATTTAATAAAGATGAATTTGAAAAAATGGTTTTAGAAGAAAATAGATTAATTACAAAAGGTATTGAAGTAGGACACATTTTTTATTTTGGTGATAAATATTCAAAAGCTATGGACGCTGCAGTTGATCTTCCAGGAGGTAAAAAAGATTTTGTTAAAATGGGGTCTTATGGGATTGGTGTATCAAGATTAGTAGGGGCTATTATTGAAGCTAAATATGATGAAAAAAATGAAATCATGAAATGGCCATTGTCTGTTGCTCCATATGATATTGCGCTTATTCCAATGATAAACAAAAATGATACTTCAGCTCTTGAAAAGGCAAACAATATAAACTCTGAACTAATTAAAAATAATATTGAAGCTATTATTGATGATACAGATGAAAACTATTCATCAAAAATTAAAAAGATGAATTTAATTGGAGCTCCATATCAAATTGTTATTGGAAAGAAATCTGAGGGTGATCTCTTAGAATTTAAAGAAACAGGTGGTGAAACTCAGAATTTGAGTTTAGATAAAATAATAGAAATTATAACAAAACAAAAAGTTTCAAATTGATTTCTACGTTAGAAAAAGAAATTACTTTTAGATTTTTAAAAGCTAGAAAAAAAGATGGCTTTTTAAACGTTATATCTATTTTTTCTTTTATAGGTATTAGTCTCGGTGTTGCAGTTCTAATAATTGTCATGTCTGTTATGAATGGATTTAGGACAGAGTTAATAAATAAGATAGTAGGATTTAACTCACATATAACTGTAAAATCTTACGATAATAATGGAATTCAAAGAGATAAATTAGATAATAATAATTTAAAACTTATCAGTAAAAATTTAATTTTTAGCAACTCAGGTGAAGCTATTATTTTAAAAAATAATACTTCAAAAGGAATAGTTTTAAGAGGCTATCAAGCTGAAGAATTTTCTAAATTATCAATAATTCAAAATGACAAATTTCAAGGAGAAAGTTTTATCTTAGGTAAAAATTCTATCTCTATAGGTAACGAACTAAGTTTTAGTTTAGATCTTAAATTAGGAGATAAAATTACCCTTATGTCACCATCAGGAGTTGAAACAATTATTGGAAGTATGCCAAAACAAAAAACTTTTGAGATAACATCAATTTTTAATAGTGGATTAGCAGATTTTGATAACAATATAGCTCTGATTAATTTAGATACATTAGATGATTTTTTTGGTTTTGAAAAAAAAGATAGAAATTTAGAAATTTATTTAAAAGATCCAAAAAATATTGAAAAACAAAAACAAACAGTCCAAAAAATTTTTGATCAAGAATTTATTTATACATGGGCTGATATGAATAGTTCTTTGTTTTCTGCATTAAAAGTTGAAAGAAATGTAATGTTTATAATATTATCTTTAATAATTATTGTTGCTGCGTTCAATATTATATCTGGATTAACTATTTTGGTTAAAAATAAAACAAGGGATATTGCAATTTTAAAATCAATTGGTGTTTTAAATAAATCAATTATTAAGATATTTTTTTTAATTGGCATCATAATTGGAACTTCGGCAACTATTTTTGGTATTATATTGGGTGTCACATTTTCTATATATATAGAAAATTTTAGACAGTTTTTGAGTTCAACATTTAATATTAGCTTATTTCCAGAGGAAATTTATTTTTTAAGTACTATGCCTTCAGAGATAAATCCATCCTCAATATTACTGATATCAATTTGCTCAATATTAATAACAATTATTGTTTCAATATTTCCTGCATTTAAAGCTGCAAATTTAGATCCAATAAAAGCATTAAAATATGAATAGTTTTTTGCAATTAAAAAATATTTCCAAACATTTTAACACTGATAAGAAAATTAAAGTTTTAAAAAACTTATCTTATAATTTTAATAAGGGAAAAATGTATGCATTGATGGGCCCATCTGGATCTGGAAAATCAACATTACTGAATTTAATATCTTTAATCGATAGACCTAGTCTTGGATCTATTCAATTTAATGAAAATATAGTTAATTTTGACAACAACAAAAAGAATGATCTATTTAGAGCTAAAAATATTGGTATAGTTTACCAACAAAACAATCTACTTCCTGATTTTACTGCTTTGGAAAATGTTTATTTGGCAAACTTATCTATAGGCAATGATAGAGAAACAGCCAGTACTAAAGCAAAAGCTTTATTAAAAAAAATAGGATTATCAAATAGATTAAATCATTTCCCCTCACAACTATCTGGTGGTGAGTGCCAGCGTGTATCAATTGCAAGAGCAATTATTAATGATCCTGAAATAATACTTGCGGACGAACCTACTGGAAGTTTAGACTTAAATACTGCTAAAGAAATATTTCAACTTTTAAATAATCAAAAAAATCCAAATAGACTTATTATATTTGCAACCCATAATAGATTTTTTGCAAATAAGGCAGATTGCCTTTTGGAGATGACAAATGGTAGTGTAAAAACTATTAATGCCTGAGTCATCTACCCAAAATTTTAACCATCTGAAAATTCATTCACAATACTCCATTTGTGAAGGAGCTGTAAAAATAGAT
>ENA-ORDR01000750-ORDR01000750.1-marine-metagenome-genome-assembly--contig:-NODE-750-length-16299-cov-4.298545_pt1 | contig 16299 bp, 15 predicted proteins | sample MGYA00240993_ERZ508538 | MGnify/ENA primary metagenome ERZ508538 (study PRJEB26207, sample SAMN05421999) | marine metagenome | isolation source: Monterey Bay, California, USA | place: USA:Monterey Bay... | reverse complement strand
TTTTCTAATATTAGATACCTTTAACATTATTTATTGGAATTTATAAATCCAGATCTTGGGCTAAAAACAATCTTATTAGATGTAATTGACATATTTTCATATCTCATTTTAGCAGCCCCTAAAAGATGAACATTATCATTATCATAAAAAATAATTTTAGATGCGCTTCCTTCAAATTCGCTAGTTTCACCAATAGATTTTAACAAAGAGGGCTCCCCACTTATTTCTATGATTTTTGAAAAATTATCGTATATTGCTTCATCTGCAGAGATCAACATTAGACCAGAATTAATTATTAAGTTTTTTGAAAAAATAACCTTGTTCGTTGCTTCCTGAACATTGACATTATCAGAGCTAATTTTAATTTCATTATCCACATCAGCCCATAAAGGCATGGCTAAAAGTGCCATTAAAATTATTTTATTCATATGATCCTGGCTTGAATTAGATCATGCATGGATAATATTCCTATTACATCATTATTCGAATCAGTAACTGCAAGAATAAAAATCTTATTATTCTCCATAATTTGAGCAGCATCTATAGCCAACATATCTTCAGATATAGTTATATATTCTTTGGTCATAACCTCTTCAATTCTTGTTTGATTGACGTCAATATTTCCATTAATGCACCTTCTTAAATCCCCATCTGAAAATAAACCAATGGTTTTAGAATTATCTTTTATCAATGTAACGCCAAGCTTTTTTTCAGACATTTCTAGCAGGGCAATTGTCAGAAGAGTTCCCTTATTAACCTTTGGAAGCGCTTTATCTTTATGCATAAGATTATGGACTTTTGTAATTAATTTTTTTCCTAATTTTCCAGCTGGGTGAGAGCTCGCAAAATCATTTTTTGTAAACCCTTTGGCCTCAAGCAAAGCTATTGCAAATGCATCTCCAAGAGCCAATGCTGCGGTTGTTGATGAGGTTGGTGCTAGATCAAGAGGACAAGCCTCATTAGAAGTTATAACTATCGAGATGTCAGATGCCACAGCTATAGATGACTTATTATTACTTGTAATGGAAGCAATGCTATTTGAAAGTCTCTTAATTGACGGAAGAATATTTATAATTTCATCTGTTTCACCAGAATTAGAGATTAAAATTATTAAATCATTTTTACTAATGAGTCCCATATCTCCATGAGCTGCTTCTGTTGGGTGTATAAAAATTGATTTAGTGCCTGTGCTTGATAGCGTTGCAGCAATCTTTTGACCTATATGCCCTGATTTGCCAACACCCATAATTACTATCTTGCCATCAAGGTTAATGGCAGCCTCACATAGCTCCTCAAAGGATGCATTAATTTGATTTGAAAGATCTGAAACAGCACCTGCCTCTATTTCAAATGTTTTCTTAGCTGATTCCAAAAAATTAAATCTTTTCATTGGTTTGTGAATTTTTATTTATTACCAACTGTTATAATAAATCAATGTTGACCAATCATAAAAATTATTTTCTTTTAATCATATTTGTTTTTTTTAGCAGCAAGGTGCCTGCAGAAGAAAACCCATATGTATTTATAGATGATAATGCCCAATTAATGGTCGAAACATTAAAAAATAATAAGCAGCTCTTTTCAGATGATAGGGACCTTTTTGAAGATAAAATCAAAGAAATTTTTGAACCAATGATTGATTTTAGAAGAATATCTGCTTCTGTAATGGGTAAAAAATACTACACCCAGGCGAGTAAAGCTCAGAGAGTTGAATTTGTTAATATTTTTAAAGATTCATTGTTGGATACTTATGCCGAAACTTTAGCCCAATGGGATAATCAGACTATTAACACTATCTTTTTAGATTACAGTGATTCACCTGAATTAAAGAAAATCGAAATCAGGCAAGAGCTCAATACCGGAGATAGTATTTATCCCATCATTTATAAACTAAGAAGAGCTAATGAAAGTTGGGCAATTACCAATATAATAATTAACGGTGTAAATCTTGGCCTTACATTTAGAAATCAATTTAGAGCTTTAGCAGATGACCACAAGGGTGACGTCACCCTAACTATTGATAATTGGGTTTCAGATGCTGGAAATGCAGGCATAGATGAATAAAGAAGATCTTACAAATATTATCTTAAGCGATATGAATGATGCAGATATTGAATTTATTGGAGATTCTTGCAATCTCAAGGTGTCTATATCATCAGAACATTTTAATAATATGACTGTTATTCAACAACACCGAAAGGTTCTAAGCCTTCTTAAGGGTAATTTTGAGTCAGGCGAACTCCATGCATTAAGCTTGGAGACAAAAATAAAATAATATGGAAAAACTTTTAATAAAAGGTGGTAGAAGGCTGTCGGGTGAAATAAATTGTTCAGGCGCAAAGAATGCAGCACTACCAATGATTGCAGCTACAATCCTCTCAGATGATGACATAACACTCAGAAATCTTCCGTATCTTCAAGATATAACAACTATGTTTGAATTGATGGGCTCAATGGGTGCAAAAATTACTCTAGATGAGTCAATGAATTTCATTCTTTCATCTGCAACAATTCATGATACTGAGGCAAGGTACGAGCTAGTAAAGACAATGAGAGCTTCAATTCTTGTGCTTGGTCCCCTCGTTGCAAAATTTGGTAATGCTAGGATAGCTCTTCCTGGAGGTTGTGCAATAGGGTCTAGGCCAGTTAACTTTCATTTAGAGGCTCTAAAGAAGCTTGGCGCAAGCATAGAACTGAAAAATGGTTATATTGAAGCAAGTGCAAAAAGATTAAAGGGCGCAAGTATTAACTTTGAGGGCATTACCGTAACCGGTACTGAAAATATCATGATGGCAGCATCATTGGCAGAAGGTAGAACTGTTTTGACAAATGTAGCCATGGAGCCTGAGATTGAAGATTTAGCTGAACTGCTTAATGCTATGGGAGCACAAATAAAAGGGGCTGGCACCAAGGAAATTATTATTGATGGTGTAGAGTCTCTTAAAGGAACATCTTTTGATATCCCTGCTGACAGAATCGAGGCTGGAACATATCTTGTTGCTGCTGCTGTTACAGGGGGCGATGTGAAGATTAATGGTATAACTCCTTCTAGGCTTTTAAGTGTTATTGATAGCCTTGAAAGTGCGGGGGCATTAGTTAATTCCGGAGATAATTTTATTAAGATTTCTATGACTGGCAAACCAAAACCAGTAAATATTGAGACAGCACCTTTCCCAGGATTTCCTACTGATATGCAAGCTCAATTTTCTGTATTGAATGCTATTTCAGAAGGAAACTCATATATAAATGAAACAGTTTTTGAAAATAGATTCATGCATGTCCAAGAGCTAAACAGAATGGGTTGTGATATTTCAATATCAGGAAATCATGCCAATATTGTAGGGGTTTCAAGGCTCTCAGGTGCTCCTGTAATGGCAACTGATCTAAGAGCCTCAGCAAGCTTAATTCTTGCAGGATTGTGTGCTGATGGCGAAACTATCGTTGATAGGATTTATCATATTGATAGAGGTTATGAGAGGATTGAGGAAAAGCTAAATTATCTTGGTGCCAACATAACAAGGCTACCAAACTAACTAGCTTTTTTATAGCTAGATACCTGCACAGTTATTTTTTGCAAACCTTCTTTATTAATAAAATCTATACTTATTGAGTCGCCTGGAAGGGCATAATTTATAGCATCTGTTAGATTGTTCCAAGAGGCTGGCAAAGAATTTACTTTTATAATTTGGTCATTTGTTCTGAGACCTTCAAGATAGATGCCCTGATTGGGTTCAATTTCCACAACCTTAAGAGAAGGGAATGCCTTATCTTCTAGCAACACCCTTGATGATGTTACGCGAAAATTTCCAATCCAAGCTTTTCTAACCTCACCAAATTTAATAATCTCTGCTGCTATTTGCGTTACTTTTTCTGATGGTATTGCAAACCCTAAGCCTTGGTATGCACCGGTCTTTGAAAATATTTTTGTATTGATACCTATTAAATTACCTTCATTATTAATTAGAGCTCCTCCAGAGTTTCCAGGATTTATAGCAGCATCAGTTTGGATAAGATTCAAATAAGGATTGCCATATTCCCTTCCAGTAGCGCTTATGATGCCGCTTGAAACAGAAATCCCAATTCCATATGGGTTTCCAATTGCCAACACTTCATCTCCAACTCTCAAGCTTTCACTGCTTCCAATAGACACAGGTTCTAATTCTTTATTATGATCAATCTTTAGAACTGCAATATCAGAATTAGGATCAAAACCAATAACTTTGGCATCTAACTCACTATTATCAACTCTTACAATAATATTTTTAGCTCCACTTATTACATGATAGTTTGTTACTAAATATCCATCAGAAGAAAAAATGACACCTGAACCAATACTACTTAATTTATTTCTATACTGAGAATTTTGAAATGACCAAATAGTCACAACTGATGGAATCGCCTTGCTAGATGCATTTACAAACTTATTATTTTCATTGATTGAAAATGTAAACAAACCTATGATGAAAATCGTTATAGTAAAAATAGAGAGAATATACTTCATAATCCTTAATGTTAAGTAACAAAAATATCATCGATGCGCTCAAAATCCAAGGCATAGATCCCGATATTGCTCAGAAAGAGTTTATAGATATTGCAATAAGGTACCAACCTAAGAAAAAACCATTTCTCTCCAAGATTCTTTGGTTAACAAATAATAAAAATACAAATAATGGAATTTATCTATGGGGCGAGGTTGGAAGGGGAAAAACTCTAATCTTGAAGACATTTTTTGAAAATCTACAAATGAAAAAAAAAGAATTTCATTATATTGATTTTATGAACCTAATACACAGCAAGTTGGATGATCTTCAAGGAAGAAAAAATCCCCTTGAAAGCGTAGTAAATTATTTAGACCGTAATTATGAAGTTATTTTTATTGATGAGTTTCAAGTTGAGGATGTTGCAGATGCAATGATTTTAGCAAATATAATTAAAATACTTATTAAAAAAAATACTTATCTATACTTATCGTCGAATGCTCATCCTGATGATTTATATAAAAATGGTTTACAAAGAAAGAAATTTATTGAAGCGATGAAGTTTATGCAAACTAAACTTTTGATACATAAGCTTATTGGTCAAAATGACTATAGGCTTTTAAATATCTTTAAAAAAACCTCAGTTAAATCAACCGCTGAATCAAATGAAGCAATTTCTCACCTAATCAGTAAGAATTTTAGTCATAGTGCAAAGCCAAGAAAAGATCTTCACATAAATAGTAGAAGTTTTACTTGTTCAGATCATGGTAATGAATTTGTTTGGCTATCTTTTAATGAATTTTTTTCTCAACCAACTGCAGCAAATGACTTTAAAGAAATATGTTCTAGGTTTGAATGGGTCTTTATAAACGACTTCAATCTAGTTGATGATTCAAGATTAGATATTGTAAGAAGATTTATTTCTTTTATAGATATTGCTTATGCAAAAAAGCTAAAGATCAAGTTTTTCTTCGAAAAAATAACACCAGAAAACATATATAGTGGCGTCAAACTAGATTTACTTTGGGGTAGATGTTCAAGCAGACTTCAAGAGATGCAGACAAGTGAATATTTAAATAGTAAAAAAAATTAATTTAAATGCATTAAATTATTGCTAATTTTCCCTCTAAACATTAATATTCGCATCTTATTATTATTTGTATATGAAAACATTCGCATTAAAAAAAGAAGAAGTTCAAAGACAGTGGTTCATCATAGATGCATCAGACAAAGTTTTGGGCAGACTAGCAACCAAAGTAGCTGATAGAATCAGAGGCAAAGATAAGCCAACATTTACACCTCATACCGATGGTGGAGATTATGTTGTAGTTATAAATGCAGAAAAAATTAAAGTTACTGGAAATAAATTCAACGATAAAAAATACTATAAACACTCTTTATATCCTGGTGGTTTAAAGACCAAAACTTTTAGAGAAGTTATTGAAAAAAATCCAGAGAGAGTTATTGAAGATGCTGTTAAAGGTATGCTTCCTAAAAATAAACTTGGAAAATCAATGGTTAAAAAGCTTAAAGTATTTCCAGGGTCAGAACATGATCACGAATCACAACAACCTATAGAATGGAATCCCGAATTATGACATCAGAAGTGCACTACGCAACAGGCAGAAGAAAAACCTCATCTGCTAGAGTTTACCTTACTAAAGGAGATGGAGCTATAAGCGTAAATGACAAAGCTCTCGATGTATATTTTGGTAGGAAAGTTGCTCAAATGCTTGTCTTACAACCTCTTGAACTCGCAAATTTAACTGGTAAAGTTAACCTAAACATTAAGGTTGCTGGCGGTGGTAATTTTGGTCAAGCTGGGGCAATAAGACATGGCATCTCCAGAGCATTACTTTCATTCGACGAAGAGCTTAGAGCTCAACTTAAAAAAGCTGGATTACTTACTAGAGACTCAAGAAGAGTTGAAAGGAAGAAGCCAGGTTTAGCTAAGGCTAGAAAGAGTAAACAGTTCTCTAAACGTTAATATTTTTATTAAGTTTACCGAGATTATTAATGTTATAATCTTGGCGATTTTTAAATTAAATTCACAAAGCTACCCACAAGCTTATGCAAGAAAAAGATAAGACAAGAAGAAAAGTTTTAATTGGTTTAACAAGTGCTGTTGGACTTTCCGGCATACCTTTTGCCGCAACCCCTTTTATTGCCGCATGGAACCCAAGCGCAAAAGCAAAAGCATCTGGAGCATCTGTTAAAGTAGACGTGTCCAAAATAAGATATGGCCAACAAATACAAGTTGCTTGGAGAAAACAACCAGTCTTTATAGTAAGGCATACAGAGGAAAGCTTAAGTGGACTAGCAGAGTCTTTGCCAAAGCTGGCTGATCCTAATTCAGATTCAATTGATGAGCCTTATAAAAATTTATCACCAACTAGAAGTCAAAGTAATGAATATTCAGTTTTAACAGGCGTTTGCACCCATCTTGGATGTTCGCCAAAATATTACCCTGAAGTAGAGCCAAAGGCTTGGGATGCTTCATGGTCTGGAGGCTTTTTCTGCCCATGTCATGGTTCAATGTTTGATTTGGTTGGCAGAGTTTATAAAGGTGTTCCAGCACCCACAAATTTAATAGTACCACCACATTTTTTTGATGGTGATATTTTAACCATTGGCGAAGATAACGGAGTTGCTTAATAATGAATCAGATGTTTTCTAATATATTTAATTGGGTTAATCACAGACTGCCAATTGTTAATACATTTGAAAGGCATTTATCCAAACATCCTGTTCCAAAAAAAGTTAACTTTTGGTATCTTTTTGGCGCACTAGCGTCAGTTGTATTAATTATTCAAATCGTCTCTGGTATTTGGTTGATTATGCCTTATGAGAACACTGAAGAGGGCGCCTTTGCATCTGTTGAATACATAATGAGAGATGTTGATTATGGTTGGGTAATAAGGTACATGCACACCACTGGTGCTTCTTTATTTTTTGCAGTAGTTTATTTGCATATGTTTAGAGGCCTACTTTATGGTTCATATCAGAAACCAAGAGAGCTGGTTTGGATATTTGGCTGTACTATATACTTAGCAATGATGGCGGAAGGTTTTCTTGGGTATGTTTTACCTTATGGTCAAATGTCTTATTGGGGCGCCCAAGTAATAATTTCATTATTTGGTGCTATTCCTTATGTAGGTGAATCTCTTGAACTATGGGTTAGAGGCGATTACTACATCTCTGGTATTACAGTGTCTAGATTCTTTGCACTTCATGTTGTTGCACTTCCATTAGTTTTGATTGCACTCGTGTTTCTTCATCTTGTTGCTCTGCATGAAGTTGGTGCTGGAAACCCAGAAGGAGTTGATATAGAAGCTCATTTAGATGACGACGGCATACCCCTTGATAGCGTACCTTTTTTCCCTTACAAAGTATTAAATGCTTTGGTCGGAATAGGTGTTTTTATGACTGTTTTTGCAATAATAATGTTTTTCTTTCCTGAGGGCGGCGGTTACTTTATTGAAATGGCTAATTTTGAGGAAGCTAACCCGTTAGTTACGCCTGAGCATATAGCACCAGTTTGGTACTATGCGCCATATTACACCATGTTAAGAGCTATCCCAGATCCATTAGGCGGGCTTATAGTCATGGGTTCAGCAGTAGCTATATTTTTTGTTGTACCATGGCTTGATAGAAGTAATGTTGCATCAATTAGATATAAAGGAATTTATAGCAAAATCGCGCTAGCTTTATTTGCAATAAGCTTTATAACACTTGGCTACCTAGGAACTGTTGGCGTTACCGAGGTAAGAAAAATAATGAGCTTGATATGTACTATATTATATTTCGCTTTCTTCCTATTAATGCCTTTTTATACAAAATTTGAGACTACCAAAACAGTACCTGATCGTTTATGAATACACCCAACTTACTAAGTTTAAATTTATTAAAGATTCTTTCACTTTTCGTGCTGGTTCTTTTTACAGGAAGTATTTCAGCTGCTGAAGGTGGTCCTTGTAAGGACTATGGGGATTGTGATGATTTTAACTACTCTTTAAATGATACAGAGTCTTTGCAAAGAGGCGCAGCAGTTTTTCTTAACTATTGTTATGGATGTCACTCATTGCAATACTCTAGATGGAATAGAGTTGCAAAAGATCTAAATATTCCTGAGGAATTATTTGCAGAAAATCTAATTTTTGATTCATCAGTAAGACCAGGTGATTTGATGAAAGGCTCTATGGATAAAAAAGCTTCTTCTGAATGGTTTGGTGTAGCACCACCTGATTTGACATTAGTGACACGTTCTAAAGGAGATGACTGGGTTTATACATACTTAAGAGCTTATTATGAAGATTCATCTAAGCAATATGGAGTAAATAACCTTGTATATCCAGGAACTGCAATGCCTAATGTTTTAGCAGGCCTGCAAGGAAATCAAAAACTTGTTTGTAAAAATACACCAGTTTTAGGTAAAAATGGTGGTGAGAAAAGAAACGAAAATGGGGATACTATAACTAAAGAAAAATGTGGGTATTTGAAAGTCGCTGATGGTGAGGGGAGTCTGTCTCAAACGGAGTTCGATAGCCTAATTTATGATATTACTAATTTCCTTGTTTATGTTGGAGAGCCGGCAAAAGCAGAAAGGGAGAGGATAGGTTGGTATGTTATATTCTTCTTTGTGATTTTTACAACCTTGGCTTCTCTTCTTTATAGAGAGTATCAAAAAGATTATCACTAGGCATTAGATAGGAAAAAATTATGATTTTATATTCAGATAGAGACGACCATTACAGCCAGAGAGTTAGAATTGTTCTGGCTGAAAAAGATATTACAGCTGAAATTCGAGAGTCCACTCTAGAAGATACACCTGAAGAAATATTGTCCATTAACCCTTATCATAAGCTACCAATTTTAGTTGATAGAGATCTTGCCCTTCATGATCCTTCAGTAATGATGGAGTACCTTGATGAAAGGTTTCCCCACCCTCCACTTTTGCCTGTCTACCCAGTTGCAAGAGCTAATAGCAGAACTTTAATGTTACGTATTGATAAAGAATGGTGCCCAATGGTTGATACGTTGATAGAAGGAAAGCTTTCTGATAAAGAAATGATGAAGCTTCGAGAGGAGCTGCTTCATGAAATTTCGTCAATTGCTCCTACTTTTAAGGAGTTTAAATTCTTTATGAGTGATGAATTCACTCTAGTAGATTGCTGTTTTGCTCCTATATTGTGGAGGCTGCCATCTATCGGTATAAAACTTCCAGTGAATAGACATCTAAAACCACTCCTTGATTATCAGAAAAAAGTATTTGAACGTCCTGGTTTTCTCGACAGCCTTTCTTCACTAGAAAGAGATCTTAAAGAAGAATAGCTTTTAGCTATTTCCGACAGGTGAGATTGATACTATCCTCTCATTACAGCTATTAAGGTCAAATTCAATATCCGATAATGCCGTTTTTATATATGATTTTTTAATACCTGCATCATTCAGTTTTTGTTGAAACAGCATATCTTTCAAGATAGATTTATTAAATTCATCTTTTAAAGTACCTGTTTTTAGATCTTGACTCATAAACAAAGATATCGTTTTTGAATCCAATGGAAAGAATAAGCCTTCAAAGTCCAAAATTTTCTTCGGATCAGTTATCCCATAGAGCAAGTCATTTGTAGCATAAATAGGGAAGTCTAGAACATAATTTTTGAGAATGGGAACAACTGCCTTAGCATCCCGATAATCTAAGATAATAAATATTTTTCTTAAATTCTGGTTTTTTCGTGGCAAAAAAACTAGATTGGTATCCTTATCTAATGCCTGAATAGCATTTTTTCGACCCTTGCTCTCTTGTATATTAAGTACTTCAGTTACAAATTCATCGTAGTTGCTTGATGTAATTTCAGCAAACGATGCAAATGGGAAGTTTAGTCTTAAGTAGGAAATATAGCTTTCAAAATTTTTGCCATAAATAACTAGTATTTCATCTTCCTGGAATCCATCGAATACAACTTTTTCTATTAATGACCTTTGATCCTGAGAATAAGAATTACAAAAACCATAATGTACAGAATCTATGAGGTTGTCATCAATAAAAATACCTGAATCATTAAACTCTAAATTAAAAGGATAGCCAGAATTTAAAGATAACTTTATAAGAATATCTTTATTTTTTTCGTTAGTATTGAAAATAGATTTATATGATTTGCTTCCCTTAAATATCTCTACTTGTTTAAGCGCAGTTTTAACATTTGACTGAATGTCTTTTTCTAGAAGAGGGAGATACTTATTTATAATATCAAGCTCTTCTTTATCAAGACTATAATATGAAAGAGTTTTATCTATTATGTTTAAGATATATTCAGTTTTTATAGAACTTTTATTATTAAATTTATTTATAAATTTTTGATCTATATACTTTTTAAAAATACTATTCAATTTTGATGAATATGAAAAATTATATTTAGTTCCAATTGTGTATCCATTAGAGAGCCCAATCAAAGCTAAGTAATTTTTTCTAAAAGAATATTTTTTTCCTGATTTAGTTATTATGTAGGACTTAATGCTCTTAGCTAGAGGTTTGCCAGATCTTACGGCAAAAACTCCAGCTTTATGAAGGTTTTGATTGTCAAAATCAACTATATCACCTGCTGCAAAAATGAATTCGCTATTTGTTTGAAAAGCGCTATTAACTATAATAAAGCCATTTGCATTTAATTTTATATCCGAGGACTTTAACCAATTTGGAGCCATGGCATTTGTAGATAGAATACATTTATCAATCTTTAACGTATTATTATCTGACATAATGATTTTGTTTTTTTTGACTTCTAAAACCTCAGTATTTTCTATAATACTTATACCAGCTTCTTTAAGGGCGTTTTTTGAGGTCTGTCTTGTATGATTAGAAAAAGAACTTAATAAACCATTTATACCAGTAATGATTGATATTTTTAAATTTGATTTATCTCTTATGTATCGTTTTCTTATAGCTAATGCTAATTCAACAGCTCCTGCACCACCTCCAATAAAAGCGATGTCATTTAAATCTTTAATTTTATTTAAAAAATTATTTGCCAACCCTGAGATAGGTTTAACAGGAATACAAAATTTTTCAGCACCTTTTATTTTTTTATAATTACTTTCAATTCCGGAATCCACAGATAAAACGTCAAATTTTATTGATGGTCTATCTTTTAGATATATCTCTTTATTTGCAGAAGAAATATTTATAACTTTAGAATGAATAAAACGAATATTTAGTCTTAAAGATAATTTATAAAGATCGATATGACTTTCTCGCCACGAATAAACTCCTTCGATAAAACCTGGTATCATACCAGAATATGGAGTGTCGATTTCATTACTTACTAATGTAATTCTATTACCTTGAATAGGTTTTTTAGATAATTCCATCATTAATATTATATGTGAATGTCCACCACCAACTAAGACAAGATCATTAGTAATTGGTATGTCTTCATTCTCAATCATTTTTAAAATCATCTTTAAGTGGAGGCCCGAAGCGGAATCGAACCGCTGTAAACGGCTTTGCAGGCCGTCGCATCACCACTCTGCCATCGGGCCACTGAATGGTTATATTTAAATCTATAACTTTACATTAACATACAAGCAAATAAAAAAATATCTTAAGTAATTAAATATGTAATACTTTTAAAAATAATAAGTATAATATATGTATTATTTATATAATTTTCTTTTCAAATTTTTATGAGATGTTATTTATTAGCTACTTTACGTTAATATAATAAATTGGAGCTTTAATGATTTTACCATTAGAAAAAAAAAGAACCTTTATATTTGTGTCAGCATTTTTTCTGATCTATTTATTAGTTAATATTCCAAAAGTATCGGCGTCTGATTTTACTTTCAAATTATCAATCACTGAAGCTCTTAAAAACAGTTTGGAGCTTAAGTCAGAAAAGTATCGTTTAGAATCCGTTAAGCATTCTCTTGAGGAATCATATTCTTCAAAAGATTGGTCAAATTCTTTTACCACTATTTATAATTCATCTAGCAAACAATCTGACTCTGTTGGTTCTTATATTAACGATGACACAACAACTTCCACTATTTCATTAAGCAAAAAAATATTTGATGGTGGAGAGGCTTTTGAAAAATATGCAATTGCAATGGACAATATTAAGCTACAGGAAAATAGATTAAAATTAATTGAGCAAAAAGTTATATTAAATGCAGTTAATTCTTATTTAGATGTTTATACAAATCAATCTTTTTTTAATTTAAGAAAGAGAAGTTTAGAAAGATTTAAAGAGAACGTTGAAGCAACTCGTTTAAAGCTAGAAGCTGGGACTGTAACACCTACGATTTTGGCTGAAGCACAATCTAAATTAGCAAAAGCAAATTATGAATTGATTTTAGCCGAAGGTAACTTAAAAAATGCAGTTTCAGAATTCAAAAGTATTACTAAATTCAAGATTGTTCCTAATAAACTATATTTGCCAAGTTTGAATTTTAAAGAACCCAAAACTGAAAATGAGACAATAAAATTGTCTAACAAAAATAATCTTTCGATAAACATTGCAAAGCTAAATAAAGCCTTGGCTGAAAAAAACATTAAATTATATAAAACAGGGAACAGGCCATCTTTAAAATTAGAATTTCTTCTAAAAGATAGTCAATCATCTGCTTCAAATTCAACAAGTGATTATCAAAGTTATGGAGCTAATATTACTTTCAGTTCACCACTTTTTTATAATAATTCTTCAAAAAGTTCATTAAGACGATTAGATAAATTATATATGGCATCTTCTTTAGACTTGTCTGAAAAGTATAGGGAGGTTGAATTGGATGCTATTTCTTCATTTCAAAATTATAAAAATGCTATAGCTAAAACTATTGCGTCTGAAAGTGAAAAAAAATCATCATTATTAGCGTTAAATGGTATTAAAAAAGAAGCGGAATTTGGAATTAGAACTGTTTTAGAGGAACTTGACGCAGAAGTTGAATATTTGAATGCTTCAGCAAATTTAATTAAAAGCGAGGCGGAAAAAGTTTATAATTTATTATCTATAAAAGCAATCTTAGGCGAACTCACAATAAAAGTTATTGATAGTGAATATATTGATAACTTTAATTTAAAAGATAAAGATTTAAACTTTAACATTCTAGATATGAAAATGTTTAATTAAAATTAACCGTGGATATAATTACATTATGATGGATAAAAGATTTGATTCAAAATCAATAGAAATAAAATGGTATCAAAAATGGTTAGAAAGTGGTGCTTTTGCTTCTAACAACAGTTCATCAAAAAAACCTTATGTAATTATGATGCCACCACCTAATGTTACTGGGTCTTTGCACATTGGTCATGCTTTAACTTTCACAATACAAGATATTTTAATTAGATTTCATAGAATGCAAGGCTTTGATGTTCTTTGGCAACCTGGAACTGATCACGCAGGTATAGCTACACAAATGGTTGTCGAGAGAGAATTGGCGAAAACTGATACAACACGCCACTCTCTTGGAAGAGAAAAATTTATTGAAAAGATATGGGAGTGGAAAAATAAATCTGGTGGTGAAATCACTAAACAATTGAGAGCTCTTGGAGCATCACCTGATTGGGAAAAAGAACGATTTACAATGGATGATGGTTTATCCAAAGCTGTTAATCTAGTATTCGTTAAATTATTTAAAGAAGGTTTGATTTATAGAGATAAGCGCTTAGTAAATTGGGATCCCAAATTATTTACAGCAATTTCTGATCTCGAGGTTGAGCAAAAAGAGACACAAGGAAAATTCTGGTATTTTAATTACCCCATTGAAGATAGCAATGAATATATAACTATTGCAACAACAAGACCTGAAACCATGCTGGGTGATACAGCTGTTGCTGTTAATCCAGAAGACGAAAGATATAGTCATTTAAAGGGTAAAAACGTAATTCTGCCAATTTTAAACAAACCTATACCTATTATTTTTGATAAATATTCTGATCCTGAAAAAGGTTCAGGAGCTGTGAAAATAACTCCTGCTCATGATTTTAACGATTTTGAGGTTGGTAAACGTCATAATTTAGAAATGATTAATATTTTTAATGCTGATGCATCAATAAATGAGAATGGAACAAAGGACTTTGAAGGTTTAGACAGATTTCAAGCTAGGAAAAAAATTTTAGAAACCTTAAAGTCATTAAATTTATTTGTAAAAGAAGAAACTATTACTCATACGGTCCCTCATGGTGATAGATCAAACGAAGTTATAGAGCCATGGCTTATGGATCAGTGGTATGTAGATGCTCAGAAAATGGCAATACCAGCCATTCAAGCTGTTAAAGACAATAGAACAAAATTTGTACCTAAAAATTGGGATAAAACGTATTTTGACTGGATGAATAACATTCAACCTTGGTGTGTTTCAAGGCAATTATGGTGGGGACATAGAATACCTGCTTGGTTTGGTCCAGACAAGAGGATATTTGTAGAGTTAAACCAAAAAGCTGCTGAAAAGGCTGCAGAATTACATTATGGTAAGAAGGTAGTTCTTAAGCAAGATGATGACGTTTTAGACACTTGGTTTTCTTCTGCTTTGTGGCCTTTTTCAACACTCGGTTGGCCAGATGAAACAGCTGATCTAAAAAAATATTACCCTACAAATGTTTTAGTCACAGGCTTTGATATTATCTTTTTTTGGGTTGCTAGAATGATGATGATGGGAATTCATTTTATGGATGGTCAAGTTCCTTTTAAAGAAGTTTATATTCATGCATTGGTTAGAGATGACAAAGGTCAAAAAATGTCAAAATCTAAAGGTAATGTAATGGACCCACTGGATTTATCTCATAAATATGGTGCAGATTCTTTAAGGTTTACACTCGCTGCAATGGCAGCTCAAGGAAGAGATATTAAGTTATCCGAAGAAAGAATTGCTGGTTATCGTAATTTTTCTACAAAAATTTGGAATGGCTGCAAGTTTTTAGAATTCAACGAATGTACTTCAGAATTAAACACAGATATAATTACTGTAGATTTACAAGTAAACAAATGGATAATTAACCTTTATAATCAACTAAACACAAAAGTGGAAACATCAATAAAGGAATATAAATTCAACGATGCTGCAGATGCATTATATCAGTTTATTTGGAGAGATTATTGTGATTGGTACATTGAATTTATAAAACCTTTGTTAAACAATAAAGATGACAATGAAGCTATAAAAGAAACTAAATGTGTTTCCATTAATGTTATGAAGAACGTTTTATTGATGCTTCACCCAATTATGCCTTATGTTACAGAAGAAATTTTTGAAAATTTATTCAAGCCTTCTGAATTGGTTATATCGTCATCTTGGCCTGATACTATGTTTGATGGTATTTCTTTAAATAATGGTATTGATTTATCAATTAAATTAGTTTCTGAAATTAGGTCATTAAGAGTTGAAAAAAACATACCTCTTGCGTCCAAGCCGAGTGTAATTCTTAAAAATGTTAATTCAGAAAAAAAACAAATTATAGATGAGAACAAAGACCTAATAATTAATTTAGCAAAATTAAATGAATTAACATTTGCCCTCGAAGAAGATTTATCAATTGATAATTTTATAGTAAGCACCGTTGATGAAATTACTCTAATGATACCTCTTGATGGTTTGATTGATATTGAAAGTGAAAAAAACAGGTTGAATAAAGAGTTGTCAAATATTAATAATGAAATTGAAATTATTGATAAAAGATTGAAGAATCCTATGTTTGTCAGCAAAGCGCCTTCAAAGATTGTTGAGGAAGTTAATAATAAAAATGACATCTTTAAACAAAGAAAAATTGAATTAGAAAAAGCTTTACAATCTCGATTTATGGAAAAAGAATTAAATGTTTTCTCTA
>ENA-ORDR01000747-ORDR01000747.1-marine-metagenome-genome-assembly--contig:-NODE-747-length-16327-cov-3.665969_pt1 | contig 16327 bp, 13 predicted proteins | sample MGYA00240993_ERZ508538 | MGnify/ENA primary metagenome ERZ508538 (study PRJEB26207, sample SAMN05421999) | marine metagenome | isolation source: Monterey Bay, California, USA | place: USA:Monterey Bay... | reverse complement strand
ATTTATTTTTAAAATATTATCCTCTGAATTTAGATGTTTATAGTCGTAACGAATTCCTGAGTTGAAACCAAAATTATTTTTTTCATAATCTAATATTACATAAGGACCTACATTTAGTGTTGAGGCATCAGGAACTAATCTTTCATCCTCATTATTTTTATTATCTAACACACTAAGCTGAGAGCCTAAATTAAATGTTAAATCTTTTATTTTATATCTAATATTTGGAGTGATTTGTGTATTTGAAATTGTTAAGTCAAATGCGGGCCTAGTCCACTTCTCATATTCCTTTAAGTTATTTATAAAATGACCAAAATGTAGACTTAATTTTAAGTTATTAGATAAGTAATTTAAATTATAATTAAAGAGCTGATTGTTTACCAATTGATATGGGGTAAGTAATTTATATGCATCATTAAAATCAAATGAAGAGGATGTAATATCTTCAATGTTAATATCGGCAGGATCCACATGAGCGTGAGCAGGTATACCGGGATTCTCATTATGATATTGATACCTAAAAATATTTTGCAAATTTTTATACCTATGAGCTACAGAAAACTTAATTGCATTTTGATTAAAGCGAGAGTTAAAAAGATAATCGTTATTTGGAAGTCTGTAATCTGATGAAATAGAATACTGTCCGTAAAGGTTAAAGAAAAAATTATTTTTGTTCCAATTTAAACCAAATTGACTACTACTTAAATAACTACTATTATCAAATTTTGAGGCAATGTATCCATTCATTTTTTTATTTGAAATAAAAGGAGAATCTTTAAAAAACAACAAACCACCTATTGCTTCAGAACCATATTTTAATGCACTTGCACCTTTAATTAGCTCAACTTCACCTAAACCTAAATCTGTAAATCCAATACCGTGATCATTAGCCCATTGTTGGTTATTTATTTGCATCCCATTTAGATATGTAACAACTCTCATGCCAGATAAGCCTCTGACTACTACTTTCTGAATTCCTAATCCAGAAGAAACTATATCTACTCCACTTAATTGAGTAATACTTTCAACCATTGAATTATCTCTCAAAAAAACATTTTCTAATGATTTTTTATCAATATTAGTTAGCTTAGTATTTCCTAACTCACTGTATGACTCTACAACACCAACTTCATCAAGAGTGACATGAAGTTTTTTAAGAAAAACTATAAATTCACTACCCTCTTTATATTTTACAAGCTTAGAAACATACCCATTTTTATAGAAGTTTAGGTAAGTGTTATTAGGTAATTTACTTTCAAAAAAGAATTCTCCTAACTTATTTGTTTTTAAAAGTATATTCTGATCAGCAATAAAGACACTTACATTATCAATTGGCTGATTTTCTGAATCTTTAACAATACCAGAATTTTGAGCAGTAACTGAATAGCAAAAAGCAAATAGCAAGAAAAGGATTAATGTTTTAAACAAAGATTTTAGATTCACGAACTATTTTTTCGCAAATTTAAATATTTTAACGCAAACCAGTTGCGTTTACGGTTTTTTTATTCAAAAAGTTTAAACTTGCATTGGCACCTCCATTAAAAGAAGTTTAGTTCCATTTGTAGCAGAAATATTTACAGAATCAGTATTCCAAATCCCAATGGCATCTCTCCTACTTAATTTTTTTCCATCTATTATAGCCTTACCTTCAATAACAAAACAATAAACTCCATTTTTCACATCCTTTATTGTATAATTTGTATTTTTTACAGAATCAAAATCTCCAATATAAAACCATGAATTTTGATGTATCCAAACTCCTTGATCATTCTTTTCAGGAGAAAGAATTTGAAAAAAATCATTTTTAATATAAATATCATTTAGAGATATCTGTTGATACCTAGGCTCCACATGAGTTTTGTTAGGATGTAACCAAATTTGTAATACTTTAACCTCTTTATTTTCATCCGCATTAAATTCACTATGATACACTCCCTTTCCAGCACTCATTACTTGAATATCAGTATCTGAAATAATGCCTTCATTGCCCATATCATCTTTATGTCTTAATTTACCTTCCAAAGGAATTGTAATAATCTCCATATTTTTATGAGGGTGAGTGTCAAAACCTTTACCAGCAGCAATTACATCATCATTTAACACCCTTAGTACACCAAAGTTCATTCTTTCAGGATTATAATAATTTGCAAAACTAAAGGTGTGATTAACCTTTAACCAGCCAAAATCAGCGCTATTTCTTGTATTAGCTCTATGTATTACTGTGTTAACTGAAGTATTTTCTAAATTAGGCATATGATTGAATCCTATATTTCTTTTAATTTTTGATTTTGATAAGCTAGAAAATGATAGTCCTGCAAATATACCAAATAGGGATTTTTTTAAAAATTTAGGAATCTAAAACCTTATCAATTGATTTTGCAGTATCTAACACTGTCTTTTTTAAATCTATTGGTGTCCAATCAAATGTTTTAATTGTTTCACTAACATCTGCATTATATACAAAACCAATGAAAGGAAGCATTCCCTTAATATCATTACTAAAATTAGCCATAAATCTTAGTAAAAAATTAGGAGCTTCTTTTGTGCTTACTCTAGAGTAACCTTTATCTTTTAAGATCTTTGCCATTTCTTGAAAAGAATACGGTTTTTCAGTTGTTACAATAAATCTTTTACCAGCTGCTAGCTTGTTTTTAAGAGCTTTTACATGAATTTCAGCTACATCTCTAACATCTGACATATTCATTGAAGATTGAGGTAGCATTGGCATCTTTCCTGTAATTAAATCTTTATACATAGACATAGAAGCACCGTTTAAATTACCAGTAATTGTTGGACCAAAAACAGGTCCAGGATTAATTACCACTAATTCCAAAGGATAACTTTTGTCTTGATTTTTAACAAAATCCCAAGCTAATTTTTCAGCCATAGTTTTACTTTTAACATATGCTGAAACATTCTTTGCTTTAATATTTGTCCAACTATTACAATCTATATCTTTTGAGGCATTTGCATCTCCTAACATGGCAACAATGGATGAAGTAAGAACAACTCTTTTAATAGCAGATTGTTTTGCAAATTTTAAAACTCTGGAAGTACCTGCTACAGCAGGCTTTATTAACTCATTTTCATCTTTAGGTTGATATGAAACATAAGGTGATGCTACATGTAATACAAAATCACAATCATGCATTGCTTCTTTCCAACCATTGTCAAATAATAAATCTAATTGACAAAATTCTAAACTATCTTCTATGTCTATTTCCTTTTGAAGAGCTTTTTTTAGTTCATAAGCCTTATTAATATCTCTTATAGATCCTTTAACCTTATATCCATTTTTCAAGAGTTCTAATGTGCAATGTTGAGCAATATATCCATTTACACCTGTAATAAGCACTTTACTTTTCTTCATCTTAATGTTGACTTAAAATATTTAATTGATAAAAAAGAATTACTATCTATAAGTAATCTTTCTCATTCTAAGAGATTCTGGAGTAATTTCTAAATACTCATCAACTTGAATATATTCCATACTTTCTTCTAGTGAGAAATCTATTTTAGGAGCAATTTGGACAGCAGCATCTGTACTTTGAGTTCGCATATTAGTTAATTTCTTTCCCTTAACCACATTTAAATCTAAGTCATTATCTCTATTGTTTTCTCCAATAACTTGGCCTTTATAAATTTCAGCTCCAGGAGAAATAAAAAACCTACCTCTATCTTGTAACTTATTAATTGAAAAAGCTGTTGCAGATCCTGCTTCCATTGAAATTAAAGAACCTTTCATTCTTTCAGGAATATCTCCTTTTACTGGAGCATATTCTCTAAATCTGTGAGTCATTATTGCATTTCCTGAAGTTGCTGTTAAAATATTGTTTCTTAGACCTATTAAACCTCTAGAAGGGATATCAAATTCTAAATGCAATAAATCTCCTTTAGGCTCCATTACTAACATATCCCCTTTTCTTTGACTCACTAATTCAATAACTTTTCCAGAAAACTCTTCAGGAACATCAATTACAAGCACTTCCATTGGCTCACATTTTACACCATTAATCTCTTTATTTATTACCTGAGGTTTTCCTACCTGAAGTTCAAAACCTTCTCTTCTCATTGTTTCAATTAGTACTGATAAATGAAGTATACCTCTTCCAAAAACATTAAATTTATCTTCACTCTCTCCATCTTCAATTCTCATTGCTAAATTTTTCTCAAGCTCTGCATATAATCTATCTCTAATATGTCTTGATGTACAATATTTACCTTCTTTACCAAAAAAAGGAGAGTTGTTTATTGTAAACAACATACTCATAGTTGGTTCATCAATTGCTATTCTGGGTAATTCTTCTGGGTTATGAAGATCTGAAATTGTATCGCCAATTTCAAAATCATCAATTCCAACAATTGAACAAATATCTCCACACTTAGCCTTTTTTACCTGCACCTTACCCATTCCTTCAAAAACATGTAATTCTTTAATCCTTACTTTTTTTCTTACTCCATCAGATTTGCAAATCATGTAGTCTTTCCCTTCCTCTAAATCTCCTCTAAAAATTCTTCCGATTGCTATTCTCCCAACAAATTTGGAATAATCCAAAGAAGTAATCTGCATTTGAGGTGTTCCTTCATTATAAGGCGCTTCAGGTATTTCATTTATAACAGCATCTAAAAGAGGAAAAATATCTGTGGTCTTTTCTTTCCAATCTAAGCTCATCCATCCTTCTTTTGAAGATCCAAAAATGGTTACAAAATCTAACTGATCTTCAGATGCATCTAAATTGAACATTAAATCAAAAATTGCTTCTTGAACAATATCAGGTGTACAATTTTCTTTATCAACCTTGTTTACAACTACAATTGGCTTTAATCCTAATTCTATTGCCTTACTTAATACAAATCTTGTCTGAGGCATTGCTCCTTCAAATGCATCAACTAAAAGAAGTACTCCATCAGCCATTTTTAATACTCTTTCAACCTCTCCACCAAAATCTGCGTGACCAGGAGTATCAATAACATTAATTTTAATGTCTTTATAATTTACAGACACATTTTTTGAAAGTATAGTAATCCCTCTTTCTCTCTCAAGATCATTATTGTCAAGTAATAATTCTGTTCTTTCCTTTCTATCATCAAGAACTTTACACTGGTCTATAATTCTATCTACAAGGGTTGTTTTACCATGATCTACATGAGCAATAATGGCAATGTTTCTGATTGAATTCATAAGTAATTTTAAGGCTGGCAAATGTACTCTAAATTATCAACACACAAACAATAATATTATTGTTGTTAAAATATCCATAAAAAAAGCCTTTGTAATAAACATACAAAGGCTTTTTTAAAATAAATAGCTTGTACTATTCTTCTTCTTTTTGAGCAGAAACAGCTATAACCATTCCTGTTGCATCAAAATAATCTCCAGATGCAATTATCTGTCCATCTTGAATATCAAAATAGTGGTATGAATCAACGGAAAAAGAATTTCCTGTTTCATTACTCTCGCCTGTCCATGTTCCATAGACTCTAACACTACCATCATTTGTATATGATGTTGTGTCAACTCCTGGTAACCAAACAGCATTTTCAAAAGCAACGTTTGAAAAACCTTCCATATAAAACTTAGCTTGTCCTAAAACACCATCATATCCAACTTTTCCCTGTCCATAAACAGGAGATTGATGTTGAACATTTGCATGAACTAATGATGCAAAAGTTTCATAATCTTGAGGAGTTTCATAGCAAGCCATTGCTTTTTGTACAATCTCTAAGTTTGTTTTGTATAAAGCTAAATCATCTGTTTGAGTACATGCAGACAAAATAACCATTAGTGATAAAATAATATATCTCATTGTTTTGTTTTTTTAATTATAAGTACGCTAATCTAAAATTAATTTATTACTTAAAACTATAACTAATAAAAAAAGATTACTTACAGATAACATTAATAATTGCAACTCCAGGAACAGTTTCTGATGGTTGAGATTCCATTTGATCTAATGCCTCACCACAATATTCTATTGGGTCTGAAGTTCCGGTAATCAATTGCGAAGTGTACCAATCTTCAGCATTCATTCCATACAGTAGCTGAAAAGTAGCATCAGTTGCATCTTTTTCTGCTTGACTCATTCCATCGTCCCAAATCCAATCAATATCAGGTTCACATGTTTTACAATCCTCACACGAGGAGAACATGAAACAACTTACTAAAGCTATAATTATATATTTTATAAAATTCATTTTCTTGTTTTTTTGAAAGATAAGATATTATTCTGAATTTCAAATTCTTGAGAAATAAATTAATCTATGATAACTCTCTTTTCAACTGAACCATCATCAAAAATCATCAACTTAGGCATATTTTTTATACTCTTTATTTGTTGACCTAATAAATTAGTTTCATAAATTAATCTTTTGCTGAGACCTATCGTATTACCAAAAATAGAGGAAGGTAAAGATGTATTTTCAAGAACAATATTTTCATCACCTATCTCATAATCTAAAAACTGAAAAATAAAAACAAACATCTCATCATCAGTATTAAGACCAGATTGAACAAGTACAGGATTGGGGTTTGTTATTGAGGCAGTATTATCATAGCTTCCAAAAGCATAAATTATACTTCCAGCTGGAATTTTAATAAACTGTTTATATAAATATGCTCCTTGCCATTCAAAATCCCACTTATTTATTCTAATCAAATTAATAGTGTCATTTGTAGGAGTGACTGCAAAACACTCCATTTCCTTACCTAGAAGATGCATATGTGGGAAAATGGACATTAGTGACATATCATTAATGATAGGCCCATATGATGATGACATCTGAGTAATTTGATTTGGAGGTATGTTAAAAGGAGGACCAGGAGGCAAACCTTCAGTAATTAAATACTCCGTATATATTTCTCTTATTGTTGTGTTTTGGGGATAAAAATAAAATTTAACTTTTGTACTATCCAATTGACCAAAAGTTCCTTCTGGATAGTGCATACCAAGTTCTATACTGCTATTTGCTGGAATTTCTATACCAAATTTGTTTAATGAATCAATAGGGAATTCGATTGGAAGTGATCCAGGAGCATAAGTATAAACTTGATCTCCACCCATTGGAGCCATACAATTTGGTGTTATAGTTGTTGAAGGACTACCAAACTCGTTAATTGCAACAAGAACATGATGAACTATTTCAATATTACCAGGAATAACTTCAATAGCTCTAACTTGTCTGTCTTGAAGTAACCCAGAAGGTATAGAGATACAAACATAATCATCAGTACTTGAGGTTGCAGTGCTTGAATAAGTTGGAATTTGAATTTCTAAATCTGCTGGTCCAAAAGTTGAATTATTAGAAAATGTAGGCATCTGTGGTAATAAATTAGTGTCACCAAGAGGAACACCTGCGGTAATCCAATCTGTAATTTTTGCAATTTCATCCATAGATAAGATATTTTCATATGCAAAACGCTGATATGTAGTGTCTGGAGGCCATGGAGGCATCTCCCCTGTTGAAACAACATGTTGAATTAAACCAGCATTTGAAACAGCATTTGGATAAGTTTCTAATGACAATGGACCAATTCCTCCTGTATGATGACATTGTAAACATTTATTGTATATAATTGGAGCAATATCTTCAGAATAATTTGGACTTTGACCAAAAACATATGAAGAAATAAAAATTAAAAAAAATAAAATTCTATTCATTTAACAAAATTAAGTAAAACAACTATTCTTATGAAATACTTTCGATAATAAAACTTATATGTCTTTACAGCTAACGCAGGTCCCTTCCATTATAATTTTTAACTCATTAATTAAAAATCCATTGTGACTTTTAGCATTCGGTAATTTAAAGTCATCTAAGCAAAAAGTTTCTTCACAAACCGAACATAAAAAGTGAGCATGATCATGTACGTGATGATTTGGCTTACATTCGCTTTTACAAAGAGAATATCTTAATAAATTATTTTTATCGGGAACCTGATGAATTAGACCGCTTTTTTCAAATGAGTCTAAAGCTCTATAAATTGAAGCTTTATCAGTTGACGAAGAAAATTGTTTAGATATTTCTTTTGCTGATAATGAATTTAAAGAATTGTAAAAAAGTTTAAATAATTCTTTTCTGAAGATTGTTTTCTTTAATCCGTACTTTTTAAAAGTGTTATCTATTAGGTTTTGAATATCCATAATCTTTAGCAAATTAAAAAAACATATTTTAAACAAAATAGTATTTAATAATTATTTTGTTTAGTAACGCAAATGGGTTGCACTTATATACTTATCTTTGCAATTCTTAAATCAAAAAAGATATCACCAAATCTATTTTAGATTATATGAAGAAAATTTACATAATTTTAATATTATTTCCTTTTTTAACATTTTCTCAATCTTGGACAAATGTTTCAAATTTTATTGGAGACGGTAGACATCATCCAATTACTTTTTCTAATGACAATTATGGCTTTGTAGTTTCTGGAAGTTATTTAAATGATGTTTTTAAATATGAAAAATCTTCCGACACATGGTCTCAATTACAAGATTTTCCAGGATCAGGAAGAGGGTATTCCTATGGTGTATCAATTGGTAATAAAGCATACTTAGGCTTTGGTTCAACGGATAACGGTACATTCCCAACCGATTGGTGGGAATATGACATGAACAACGACTCTTGGCTACAACTTTCAAGTTTTATTGGCAGTGGTAGAAATCACCCAGCAATGATAGTAGTCAATAACAAAATATATGTCGGCTGTGGAAGCAATGATAATGGTAATTTAGGAGATTGGTGGGAATATGATGTAAACTTAGATAGTTGGAGTCAAAAAAGTGATATTATTGGTAACAATAGACATCACCCGTTCTACTTTGGATTAGGAAATTATGCATATGTAGGCTTTGGACATGGTAGTGTTACAGGCCCTGGAAGCAACCCATCAGCAAACTCTTATATTTATAATGATTTTTACAGATATGACCCCTCAAATGATAGTTGGTTACAGCTATCAAATTTCCCATCAGAAGCAAGAGTAGCAGGAACACAATTTACATATAATGATAAGGGATATATACTAAGTGGAGATGGTGATGACCATAATCCATTAAATAATGGTGAGTTTTGGGAATACGATCCAATAAATGATGTTTGGAATCAATTAGCATCTCACCCAGGTGATGCAATTTGGGCTCCTGGAAATTTTGTTATTGGCTGTGATGTATATTTTCTATTAGGTCAAAACAATAATTACAACACCCCCTCACTACCTGTTTCAGTAGTTAAATATAAATTAGACCAACAATGTGGTTGTACTGATTCCTTAGCATTTAATTTTTCTAGTCAAGCATTAACAGATGATGGAAGTTGTTGCTACATTTCTGGCTGCACAGATCCTAATGCTATTAATTATAATGTAAATGCATGCTATGATGATGGAAGCTGCACTCAAGCAGTACTAGGCTGTATGAATCCGACTGCATCAAACTATAATTCAAATGCAAATGTGAGTACTTTCTTTGGTGGTGCAATAGATAATAATATTGGAAGCGGATCATATTTCTACAACAACCAACATCTTATTTTTGATAGTTATGACAATTGTTTGATTAAATCATGTGATGTTTACGCTGAAGATTTTAAAAATATAACTTTTGAATTAAGAAATAACAATGGAAATGTAATAGACGACACAACTTTATCTATATCTCCAGGCAAGCAGAATATAATTCTGAATTTTGATGTTCCAATTGCATCAAATTTACAGCTAGGGATTGCTAATAATAATTCTGGGCTATTTAGAAATAATACCGGATCAAATTACCCATACAATATTGCGGATATGGTAAACATAAAAGGCTCAAGCGCTTCTCAACCGGGCTATTACTACTTTTTTTATAATATTGAAGTTAATTCTAAATGCCTAAACACTACTGGAGTTCAAAACACATCAAAATCTGATTTAAAACTAGAAAAAGTATTTAATATTTTAGGATCTGAAAGTTTAAAAGAAAAAAATAAATTACTTTTTTATTTATATGAAGACGGCACTGTTAAAAAGAAAATAATATTTTAAAAAATATTTGTTTTTATAATCCTTTTTAAATTAATTACCCTGTCTTAAAGTTTTTAAATAACTATTATACTTTTTAAGATCAACAGTTTTATTATCCCAACATTCAAAAACTAGTAGTTCAAGTCTATCATCAATTTTTCTTTGAATATCATTTCGAAACTTACTGTAAGCATGATAATCTGAACAAGTTATGGCATTCCATTTATTTTGGAAGTATGAAACTGGGTTATACCAATATGTTGATACAATTAAATTATTCTTTAAATTATTTTGCTGTTCAATTTTACCAATTGCTTTAGTATTCAGCTTATTAACTATAGCACTCATTGAGTTTCTTACCACAGTTCTATTAACAGAAGTATCTCTTGCATGCGAAGTGGAATTTAAGTTGGGGTATATTTCTAATAGCCTAGTATTTAATTCTTCTTTTGAGAATTTAAAGACATCATATGTTTCCTTTCTATTTGCATCAAGAAAATCAGTCATATAATTAACAGGGTATTTGAGATTTGCATATTGGTGAGCAGTTCCTGGGATTAAAACACATAATAATAACCATAAACTTATCATTTTAAAAGCAATCGAAGTACTTCCATCGCTAGATTTAATTATAAAATAAAAAGGAACAATGAAAATTAAAATATATAGATTAGATAATAAGATTAATTGTAACAACTCTTGATTAAAGACATTATTTATAAAGGCCACCGAAAAAATCATACAATTAATAGTTGTGGTTACTAGAAAAGTATAGAAGAGTAATCTGTAAAAAATCCATTTTTTACTTCCTCCTACTTGAATGGTAATTAGATTATTAAATTTTAAATCTTTCTCTAAACCATTAATATTAAATGTTAAAATAATTAACAATAATGGAAGTAAAAAAAGGATAAGAAATGAGAAATCTATATTTCCATTAATTAGCCTCTCATAGTTGGTAATTTCCTCAGCAATATCACTATCAAAAGGAGAGCTCCATATAGATAATTTCTGATAATACCCATATTGTTCAGATTGACCAATACCTAAGGGAAGTAATTTAGAAGGCTTTTTTATCATGTATGTTGAAGAATACCTAATAGACCAATATGGGTTTGTAACATCAATCCAAGACCGGTCTTCTGGTCCTTTTTCACCATTTTCATACCAAGTAATAATTTCAGAAATAGATTCATCTTCATTTATTTGAATATTATCAATTGTGTTTAATTGTTTTTTTTGTAATTCAAAACCATTAAATAATGAAAATACACATGCTAGTATAAAAACCAAATAGCTTATAACCTTTGTTTTACTTTTTCGAAAGTGTTTAAACTCAAATAAAAAAATATTTAAATATCTTATCATACTGTAATTTTTCTTGTGAAAAAGTAAACTAAAATTGAAGTGAAAATCACCCAAAATAAAAGAATTATAATATCTATTAAATACTTAGTATAGAAAGATAAAAAAGTAGGTAATTCATAATTAAAATCTTTAACAGATCTAAAAAACTCATTGGAAGCCTTCCATCCTCTTTCTCCTGTCTTTGAGCCTCCAAAAGCATATTCATCATTTAAAGTCTTTATAAATACTCTTCTATAGGATTCTGCTTTATTTAAGAAATCTAAATGATGATACATATCTGAGCCTGAACTTCCCATACTTAGATTTTGAAGTGCTGCAAAAGGATTAATAAATCCACTAAGTTGATAATTATTCTTTTGCTTTTCAAGTTGAATATATAAATTACCGAAATGCTTATCCCAAACCATATTTCCATATTCTTCATCTTCTTGCATAACAATACCAGAAAAATTAATTGGTAAATCTTCTAATTTATCCACATTATACTTTTCTAATGTAGCTTTTTCTAAGGCATCTCTTCTTTCTCCTCTTGGATTATGTCCATCAATACCCTTAGACCTATCCTCAGACATAGCTTCTTTAAATTCTATTCTTGTTGGTAATGGAGAGAGCTTTTCTGTTGTATTACCCATTATTGTAGGAAAAAATATTGTCCAAAAAACCCATGTTAGAACAGTTAATGATAAAGCTGCTGTACTACTTTTAAAAATAACAGATAATAAAATTGTAATATTAATTAGTATAAAATAATAAAATGCATAAGAAAGAAAAAGAACAGATAGTCTAATAATAACATCTGTATTTGTATTATCAGAATTAAATATTATTTGGATAAATAATGTTAGAAGTAGTAATAATAAGCCAATAAACCAAATACTTAATACTTTAGAAAAAATAATCTTCCTCAAACTTGCTCCCTGTACAAGCATAAGCTTTAATCTACCCGTTTGCCTCTCTGTTATATAAGTATTAAAAGAAAAGAAAATTAAAAGTAAAGGAATAATGAACTGAAAGATTAACGACGGATTTAGTTTACCAAATTTTGAAATAATTAAAGACTGTGATGCCTCCGAAAAAACTATATCATTTTGACGATGACCCTCTAGCCTTAAAACATTTCCTGTAACAGAACTTATACCTTCATCAATACTATTTAAAACTGAAATAGGCTTAAATGCATAAGTTCCATAATGAGCTGCACTATGAGGGTTAGAGGCTTCCATCCCATCCCATTGAGCTCTTATATGTTCATGAGCTAATTTTTGTTCATTTTGAATCTTATCATTTTGAATAATTCCTAAAAAAGTTACCAAACTCAAAAAAAAGATAAAAAAAACACCTAAAAAAACAAATAGCTTATTTCTAAAATAACCTACCCATTCATTAATTATTATTTCTTTCATTATAATTAACTTTGCATGAAATTCAGATAGACTTCTTCTAGTTCGTTTGAGGTTACATCTTTAGATAACATCTCTTTTATTAAACAGCCTTGTTTTAAAATACCTATTTTATCACACGTTTCTCTAACTCTAAAAAGATCATGAGAAGCCATAAGAATAGTTGCTCCTTGTGATGATAATTTCTTTAAAATTACCGAAAGTTCATTACTAGCCATTGGATCTAAACCACTTGCTGGCTCATCTAATAAATAAATATTTGCATTTTTTGCTAAAGCAATTGCAATTCCTACTTTTTGTCTCATCCCCTTAGAGTATTCAGAAGTTTTTTTATTATGAGCATCATCTTCTAAACCGCATTCATTTAGTAAATCTTTTAGCTCTTGCGAGTTAAAACTTAATCCTGAAATCTTGCAGAAATAATCAAGATTTTCAATACCACTTAAATAAGGATAGAGATTAACATTTTCCGGAATGTAACCTATTTTATCTCTAGCAATAGCTTTCTGATCTTTTGAATTAGTAATTTCAATTGATCCGCTATCAGAATCTAAAAAACCTAAAAGTAAATTTAAGGTTGTAGACTTTCCAGCTCCATTTGCACCTAAAAGACCATAGATTTCACCAGAATTAACGCTTAAAGAAAGATTATCAAGAGCCTTTTCATTTTTGAAAGACTTAGAAATATTTTGTAATTTAATCATAATCAAAAATAAAAATAAAAATAACACAAAACGCAACTGATTCGCGTTAATTGTTTAAATTTGTAAAGTTTAATTGATAATGATACATAAAATAACATATAAAGAAGATTTAATAGGTGCATCAGCAAGCTTTCTTTGCTTAGTTCACTGCCTGGCAACACCATTTGTGTTTTTAATTAAATCTTCTGCTGCTGTTTGTTGTAGTGAAACACCAACATGGTGGCAGTCAATAGATTATATATTTTTAGTTGTTGCTTTTTTTGCAGTTGTTCATGTAACAAATAACCATAGAAGTAAAGAATGGATGAAATTCTCCTTAGTTGTAAGTTGGCTTGGCCTATTACTTGTTACTTTAAATTCCACATATTTTTTATTTCATATTACTAATGAAATGGCATATATTCCTGCAATATCTCTTGTCTGTCTTCATTTATATAATTCTAACATATTCTCATTCTTAAGACAATCTAAATAGTTTTACACTAATTCTACCAAAAGAATTAAAAATATCCAAAAAATAAAAAAATAGCTTTATTTTTATTTTAATGTTAGATAAAGTAAAAATCATAGAATGCCCAAGAGATGCTATGCAAGGCATAAAGACTTTTATTCCCACAAAAATAAAGTTGAACTATTTACAAAGTTTGGTTAATGTTGGCTTTGATGTTGTAGATATTGGAAGTTTTGTTTCATCAAAAGCAATTCCTCAACTTAGTGACACATCAAAAATTATTGACTCAATTGATTTATCGAATTCTGACTCTAAACTTCTTGTTATAGTTGCAAATAAAAAAGGAGCAGTAAATGCTTCGAAATATAAAAAAATAAGCTACTTAGGATATCCTTTTTCAATCTCAGAAACCTTTCAACTTAGAAATACAAATAAAAATATAAATGACTCATTTAATGAACTAGCTGATATTATATCTGTTGCAAAAAAAGTAAATAAAGAAGTTGTTGTATACTTATCAATGTGTTTTGGTAATCCCTACGGTGATAAATGGAGTATAGATATAATTAATCATTGGGTGAATAAGATAAGTAAAATGGGAATTAAAACTATTTCTCTAAGTGATACTATAGGTTCATCCACACCAGAATCTATTAAAAACATTTTTAGTTCTTTATTAGAAAATCATAAAAATATTGAATTTGGAGCACACCTTCATTCAGATCCAAAGACATGGCATGATAAATTAGATAGTGCTTTTAAAGCTGGATGCAGAAGATTTGATGGTGCTATAAAAGGCTTTGGAGGGTGTCCTATGGCAAGTGATCAAACAGTTGGCAATCTTCCTACAGAAAAAATAATATCTTACTTAAACTCTCAGAAATCATCAAATAACATTGAATTGTCTCGCTTTGAGATTTGCCTAGAAAAGTCACTGACTATATTTAATAAGTTTAATTAGATAAAAAGTAATTAAGTATTTCTACTAAAAAAATTATCTTTTTAATTATTTTTTTCTATTATAAATTTTGCAATATTTTCATGTAGATCTGTCTTGTTATTTGAAATTTTAATCATCTTTGATTTTTGATACACTTTTTCAAGTGGATGATCTTGTAAAGAATCATAAGCGCCAAATATTTCAAAACATTCAGAAACTACTTTCTCCATTAACTGAATAGAAATTAACTTTGACATTAAAATTTCTTTCTCTAGATTATTTGTCAATTCTAATCCATTACATACTGAACATATAAACTGCTTATAACATTCAATCTTAGAAGACATTTGAGCAATTTTATGTCTTATAACTTGGGAACTACTTTTTTTGGAATCTACATTATCATTGATGTGCGAGATAGTAGTATTAATTGTATTCTCTGCAATTACAAAGGTTTGTATTGCAAAAAACATATCATTATTATCAAATTTCTCTTTTAAAGAAATTTCATCCATACTTATGTAATTAGTGTTAGTATTTACCAAATTCTGTTTGTTACTAATATTTGATTTAGCTTTTTTATATTTTACATCATCAATAATAACTTTAGCAATAATTTCTCTCATAATTTCTGATGTACCACCACCAATAGTACCAATCCTTGAATCTCTAAACATTCTAGCCATTGGGTAATCTTCTGTGTACCCATTTCCACCAAAAAATTGTAGACATTGGGTAGAAATCTTTTCATGCAACTCTGTAACAAGTAATTTACCCATAGAACATAACTTAACGTCATAAATTCCTTTATCAAATAAATCACAACAGTAATAACTAAAAGCTTTTAATGCTTCCAACTCAGCAGACAATTGAGATACACGATGTCGTATAACTTCAAACTTATCTATTGTTCTTCCAAAGGCTGTTCTTTGTGACATATAATCTAAAGAAACAGACAAAGCATACTCCATTGTTGCAACATTGCTTGGTAAAAAACAAAGTCTTTCAAGTTGTAAACCGTTCATTAAATAATAAAAACCCTCTCCTTCCTCACCAATTAAGTTTTCTTTGGGAACTTTTACATTGTCAAAACCAAGTTCTGCAGTATCAGAAGAGTGCCAACCAAGTTTATTGATTTTATTTTTAGTAATTCCTTTTAAATCAAGATCTACGCAAATTAAACTAACTCCTTTTGATCCAGCACTTGTATCTGTTTTTACAACAAGAACAACAAAATCACCATACAATCCATTTGTAATAAATGTTTTAGATCCATTTATTAAATAATGATCATCAACAAGTTCTGCTCTGGTTTGTATATTTTTTGTATCAGATCCTGCATCAGGCTCTGTTATTCCAATGCAACCTATTAGGTCTCCAGAAATTATTCCAGGAAGGTATTTATCCTTTAATTTATCACTTCCATATTTATATATATATGGGGCTGACATATATTGAACAACT
>ENA-ORDR01000745-ORDR01000745.1-marine-metagenome-genome-assembly--contig:-NODE-745-length-16339-cov-3.397676_pt1 | contig 16339 bp, 13 predicted proteins | sample MGYA00240993_ERZ508538 | MGnify/ENA primary metagenome ERZ508538 (study PRJEB26207, sample SAMN05421999) | marine metagenome | isolation source: Monterey Bay, California, USA | place: USA:Monterey Bay... | reverse complement strand
AAAAACAAGGTTTAACATGAAAAACGAAAAAAATAATACTGAATTTGATATTGATCTAGTAATTATTCTAAATAAAGTTTTGTCCTCATACATTTGCCAGTCAGGATCCCATACAGGGATAGTAAACCAGTTAAACATTAAATTATCCAATAGGATATTAAACATTAAGGGTAAGTCTTTTAATAATGGAGGTAATCTCCAGAAATAGCTGTTTTCATTTTTAGGTATAAAAAAATATAAAATTAAAAAAATTGTTAAAAGAAAAATAAATTGTTTTTGTCTTGAGTTTTTTAAATAATTAAACATTCAAATATTTATTTTCCAAATAAGACCGTAATTACTTTTTTTGGTTGTAATATCCCAATAGGTTTGTTGTCATTATTAACATCAATTACAGTTAAATTTTCTTTGCTATCTAAAATTGACTCTGCTACCGTTTCAATTATCGCATCTTTGGAAACAGTATTATTACCTGCTAAAGATTGATCATATTTATCCATTATAGATTCAATCTTTAATACCTTTTCTCTTGGAACATCTTCTGTGAATTTTTTTACGTATTCTGTAGCGGGATTAAGCACTATGTTATCAGGTGTATCTAATTGCTCAATAATACCATCTTTCATAATGGCAATTCTATCAGCAAGTCTTAGAGCTTCATCAAAATCATGTGTTACAAACATAATTGTTTTATGAAGTGAAGCCTGTAATCTTAAAAACTCATCCTGCATCTCTTTTCTAATTAATGGATCTAAAGCTGAAAAAGGTTCATCTAAAAACCAAATATCAGGTTCAACAGCAAGTGAGCGTGCAATACCAACTCGTTGTTGTTGGCCTCCTGATAACTCTCTTGGAAAATAATTCTCTCTTCCTTTTAAGCCAACAAGATCAACCATCTCCATTGCTTTTTTTATACTTTCTTCTGTTGGTAATCCTTTAATAATAAGGGGGAAGGCGATATTTTCTAAAACAGTTTTATGAGGTAAAAGAGCAAAGCTCTGAAAAACCATTCCCATTTTATTTCTTCTTAACTCAATTAATTGTTTGCTATTCATTTCAAGTAAATTTTCACCATCAATAAATATTTTTCCAGAAGTAGGATCAGTTAATCTTGAAATACATCTTAGAAGTGTTGATTTTCCAGAACCTGAAAGACCCATTACAACCAACATTTCACCTTTATGAATTTCAAAAGAAGCGTCATTTACTCCAATTATACATCCGGCTTTTTGGAATTCTTCTGCAGAAATTGGACCACTGGCTTTTTCTAAAAGTTTATTAGCATTTGTTCCAAAAATTTTATAAACAGACTCACATCTTATCACAGGTTTTTGATTTATTGATAATGAGTCATTCATGATAATCTTATAACACTCTAAAGTTGTTTAATTAAAAAAAATATTAAAATTATTAAAAAAAAATCCCCACTTATTAAAGAGGGGATTTTGATAAAGTATTAATTTACTATTAATTCATCCATCGATCCATAAGGTCTCTATGTTCAGCAATGAATGTAGTTGCAGCATCAGCATGACTCATGCCTTGATTATCAACTAGATCCGCCATTAGACCAATTTGTGGAGCAGTAAATGACATTTTTGTATAAAACTTATACGCAGCTGGATGAGTTATAGGAAACTTAATGTGAGCTGCTTTTTTGAGCCACCCTTTTGGTGAGCCACAACCAGTAGTTTCTAAAGTTCCACCATTTTCCATTCTGCAACCTTCAAAGTAAGGAGGGAAATCGATAAAAGTAAACCCTGCAGCATCCGTAAAGTTTGGAGACCAGTTAAATATTACTGTTCCTCTTCCTTCTTTTTTAGCAGCATCAAGTTCTGCCCATAATGCATCAGCACTACCAGCGAACTTAACCATCCACATTTCATCAAGACCCAGACCTTTTAGTCTATTAGGCATAACATCAGTATGCCACTCGTAAGGTCCTTCTAACCATCTACCTTTTCCTCCAGAGTCAGCAGTAGCAAAATTAGCTGCACATTCTGGTGATAAAAGAGCTTCCCAATTAGGAAGACCTGGACATAGACCTTCGTCGATTACCCAGTTAGGAATCCCCATTTCCTCAAAAGTTATAAGATCATGACTTCCTGCATCAATAAGACCTCCTTTATCCATTGCTTCATAAAATGGAAGAGCCATAGTAGACTCCCAAGTTTCATGAGCTACATGTAAGTCTCCAATTCTAACAGCTTCATATCTTGAAGCTGATTCAGCTGGAACTAATTCAGCCGTAAATCCTTGTTCTTCAAAAATTTGTGCCATAACATTTGCCATTACAATTTGGCTCGTCCAGTTAAGCACTGGTATTCTAATAGGATCTGCTGCTTTAGCAATACTTCCAAAAACTGTGAAAGAAACAACCACTGCCGCTAAAACTAATCCTTTAAATAATTTTACCATATTACCTCCCGATAGGTTTTGATTTAAATCTTGAGACACGTTATTCTCATCTTAACACTTTTCAGTGTAATATTTCATATCTTGAAACAAGTTTTTCCATTCGTGCTTATTTTTTATAGGATAAATTTGAATTAGTTTTGGAGGAAAAATGACCAAAGTTGCAATTATAGGCTCAGGCCCCTGTGGATTATCATTGTTAAGAGCATTTCAACAAGCCGAGGAAAAGGGTCAAAAAATTCCTGAAATAGTTTGCTATGAGAAACAAGAAGATTGGGGAGGGCTATGGAATTATAGTTGGAGAACAGGCTCTGATCAATATGGTGACACTATTCCAAATAGTATGTATCGTTACTTGTGGTCTAATGGACCAAAAGAATGTTTAGAGTTTGCAGACTATTCTTTTGATGAACATTTTAAACAACCTATACCTTCATTTCCACCAAGAGAAGTTTTATATGATTATATTTTAGGAAGAGCAAAAAAAGCTAATTTAAAAAAATATATACAATTTAATACTACAGTTAAAGAGGTAAAATATAATGGAAATCAATTTGAAGTTTCTGCCTTAAATAAAAAAAATAACACTATTACATCAAATAATTATGATTATCTTATTGTTGCGTCGGGTCATTTTTCTGTACCATACACACCTGAATATGAAGGAATGAAATCTTTCCCTGGCAGAATTTTACATGGTCATGATTTTAGAGATGCAGAAGAGTTTAGAAATAAAGATGTTGTAGTTTTGGGTAGTAGCTACTCTGCTGAGGATATAGCACTTCAATGTTATAAGTATGGTGCAAAATCTGTCACCATTGGATATCGTCACAACCCCATGGGATTTAAATGGCCAGATGGTATGAAAGAAGTTCATTACTTAGATAGGTTAGAAGGAAATAAAGCAATCTTCAAAGATGGTCATGAACAAAATGCTGATGCTATAATTTTATGCAGTGGCTATTTGCATCATTTTCCTTTTCTTGATGAGTCCTTGAAGCTTAAAACGGTGAATAGATTATATCCACCTAAGTTATATAAAGGTGTTGTATGGCAAGATAATCATAAATTGATGTATTTAGGTATGCAGGATCAGTTTCACACTTTTAATATGTTTGATTGTCAAGCATGGTTCGCAAGAGATGTTATTATGGATAAAATGAAAATGCCTAAAGATGAAGATATCAATATTGATATCAATAAATGGGTATCAGAAGAAGAGGCGTTAAGGGATCCAATTCAAATGATAGATTTTCAAACAGAGTACACAAAAGATTTACATTCCTTATCTGATTATCCAGCAATTGATTTTGAATTAATTAGAAAAAATTTCAAGGTGTGGGAACATCATAAAGAAGAAGATATTATGACTTATAGAAATAATTCTTTTTCATCAGCAGTAACAGGGACAGTTGCACCTATTCATCACACATCATGGGCAGAAGCTATGGATGATTCGATGGAAACTTTTATGAAATCTAAATAATTAGAATTTACTTTGTTTAAATGAGAGACTTTTTAAGTCCTGACTCTGCTTTTAGTAGGGTCATAAAATGGAAAGCTGACAACTTTTGCTGGTATTCTTTTTTGATGTCCATCCAGTTTACCAATTTCAAGCGCAGTACCTAACTCTGATGAGCGAATATCTATTCGACATAAGGCTATATTTTTGTTTAGAGTTGGGGAAATTGTTCCACTAGTTATAATCCCAACTTGAGCTCTACCTAAGTGTACACAATCTCCATGATTAACTTTTTCATTACCTTCTATCTCTAGACCAACTAATTTTTTATGAGGATGAGCTTTTCTTTCTATCAATGCTTCCTTACCAATAAAATTTTGTTCTTTAGATTTAAGAGGGACTGTAAAACTTATTCCAGCTTCGAAAGGATCAGTTTCATCACTAAACTCATGACCTCCTAAAATTAACCCTGCCTCAATTCTAAGCATATCAAGAGCCTCAAATCCCATAGGAGATATATTAAATTCTTGACCAGCTTCCCATACAGCATCCCAAACGTCTGGTGCATCATTAGGATGACAGTAAATTTCATAGCCAAGTTCTCCAGTGTAACCTGTTCTAGATAGCATAATAGGAATTCCAGTATGATCACCAATCCGACTAATTGTAAAATGAAACCACTCTAAATTATTGACATTAGGGTGAGCAGGAGGTGTCCATATTATTTTGGATAAGACTTTTCTACTATTTGGTCCTTGAACTGAAATATTATGAAGATGATCTGTAGAAGATTTTATATTTACGTGAAGTTTTAATTCATCACTTAACTTAGTTAACCACTCTCCTGAATAATCACTTCCACAAATCCATCTAAAGTTATGATCACCTAATTTATATAGTGTGCCGTCATCAATCATAGTTCCATTTTCATAACACATCGCTGTGTATACTACTTGACCAATTGATAATTTTTTGATGTTTCTAGTAAGGGCAACATTGAGTAATTCTTCTGCATCGGGTCCTACAACTTCAAACTTTCTTAATGAGGACAGATCCATCATTACAACATTGTTTCTGCATTCTGTATATTCTTTAATAGTCCCATAATTATTAAATTTATTTGGAATCCAAAATCCTGATGAGTCCATCATATCATTAGTTAATTGAGATGTTCTTGGGTGAAAACCTGTTTCCTTTGTTAACATAAAATCACTCCCAGCATTTTTTCTATAACCGATAGATTTTGAAAATCTATTTTTTTCTGAATAAACTCTAACGTATATATCTGTAGGGTTCCAGTCATTTGCAGTATCTACATCATCAGGACATCCTGACGAGACACAAACAAGATCTTTTTGGGCCTGAAAAAGAACATAGTCACCAGCTCGAGACCAAGGCATATCAGAGTAAATTACATTGTTTGCATCTATCCCTGTGTTAAAAAATAAATTTATAGCTGCCCAACCATTTCGCTTTCCAACACCATATTTATCAAGAGCATAATTAAAATTATCTGAACAATTAATATGTCCAAAATAACCCATGTCTTCATATAATTTTCTTGTGCAAGCCGTACCAAAAGTATCATGACGACCAATTGTATCTTGTACCACTTCCACAAGTGGTTCTAAATTTTTATCAAAATATTTTGAATGTAGGCCAGGCATTGCGTATGCTCCCCCCACAATCGCTCTACTTGCCGTAGTATCAATCGATAATTCCTCACCATGTTGAAGGCCCTTACTATCAAAGGCCATAAAATCTGAACATTGTCTGCCATACAAATCTATGATTTGGATATAGTCTCCCTTTTTTACTTCATAAGCGCTTGCAGAACTATCTTTTATTAATATTTCATCTTTAGGAGTTGCTAAAGGTTCTGGTAAGATTCTCTCTAACTTATTATTTTTTGAATTTATTCTTTTAACTAAAACTTCAATATCAGTAGGAGGATTTTGATTACCAACAATCATATTCTCCCCAGGACAAGCAAGGACTACAAAACAATTTTCAGAAATTAATATTTCTGCATTGTCATTTCTTTTTGAGCTTTCATTAAAAAGTAGAGATGATGAAAAATTATTAAGATTAATTTTTTTGTTCTTCAATTTTTGAATCAAAAAAAATTTATCTGAGCTTTTTTTTAAAACTTGTTTTAGAAAAGAATCTTCTATTTTCTTTTTTTCTCCAATTACGTTTTGATTATTATTTCCCTGTTGATCAAAAATAGTTATTTCACAAACTTGATTACCTTCTAAATTTTTAAAATATAAATTATCCCCTTTATCTAAATCGATACCAATTAATCCCTGTCCTTTGACTATATATCTCTCTGTATCAGTCGGAAGTCCATAAGATCCATGGATAATAGGATTAGATCTTCGAACAGGATACTTGCTAATGTCGATATTCATAAAACTATCTTCTCTATTTTTTATTACTTAATCTATTGTTTGTTTTAAATAGTGAAAATTATTCTAATATATCTATGTAAAAACTCAAATTATTTAAATTCTTCATTAAATGCTTGATTAAATTTTGATAAATTTTCAGAAGTATAGCTCTCATAGTCAAATTCAATATCGGAAGTTATTTCAGATACCATACTCCACATTGCTTCTCGTAATAATGATGCGCATTTAATTGCTTTAAATTTAATAAGTAACTCTGATGATAATTTTCTTTCAAAATACATTTCTAATAGATTTTTTTCTTCATTCTCTGAAAAATCATTATTAGAGGCAAGTCCACCTAAATCAAATAAAGGAGTATTGAAACCTGCGTATTCCCAATCAACTAACCATATCTGATCTTTGTCCTTAATAAAGTTTGCTGGAAGCAAATCATTGTGACTAAAAACAATGTCAAACGGTGATGATACATTTTCTAAATTACTAGATTTTTTTAAAAGCTCTGGAAGAATTTTTATATATGAGCTTTGATTACTTTCTAAAAAATTGCTGTAATTTTTTATTACATGAAAAACCCAAAAAATTACTGATTGTCCCTTAAGTTCATTTGGAATTTTTATATGAACTTTTTTTATCAGTTTAGTAATGTCTTCTAAATTTTTTTTTATATCATTCGAGTTAAATGTTTTACCTTCAATAAATTTAAAGATTTGTAAAGAATTGTTATGATATAATAACTTTGGACAAATGTTAATTTTAGATGCAGCTTTACTAGCCTCCACTTCATTTGATCTATAAATTAAATGTTCTGGAATATCATTTCCAATCCTAACAAAAAATTTTTGATTACCATCATTTACAAGAAAATTTTTATTTGTAATACCTCCGGTAACTGGGGAGATGTTAATTTCATTTTTCCAAAATTTAACATTAGATATTATTTTGATAATATTTTTATCCATACATTATTCAATATATCATATTTTATTTCAAACAATTCTCTAATAAATATATATATTCTTCATAAAAAAAATATGACTCGTAATTATCTTAGTGGATCAATAAAAAAAGCTCTGGCAATAATAGAATGTGTTGGTAAATCACCAAAACCTCTTAAAGCAAGCCAAGTGGCATCCATAACAAAATTAGATAGGGCAACAGCTTTTAGAATTTTAACTTATCTTACAAGTCTTGGTTACGTGTTTAAAGATACTTCAAATAATTTATATACGTTAGGGCATAAAATATTTGAGTTCGGTGACAAGTCAGATTTTCTTAAAACACTTACAACTTTATGTTTTGAGCACATTAAAAACCTATCTTATGACACTAATCACATAACTTATTTAGCTGTCTTAGAAGGTCCTCATATTGTTTATTGTGATAAAGTTGATCCTTTAGGGGAAAATGCACCAAGAGCTTTTAGAATGAGACTAGATGCGCATAGTTGTGCTTTAGGAAAAGCAATTCTTGCTTTTAAATCACGAGATGAGTTAAGAGAGATTTATAAAAGTTACTCTCTTCACAAACATACATCCAATACAATAACTTCTCTTGATAAGTTATATGCAAATTTAGATAAAATTAGAAAAAATGGATATAGTGTTAATGAGGCTGAAACATTTGATTATGTATATGGAATCGGTGCACCAATAATGGATATGCAAAATAGAGCAATCGCAGGAATTGCAATTTCAGGAACTAAAGGAAGTATTAATGTTAAAACTGTTCCTGAATTAGCTAATAGAGTTACTAATACAGCTAAAATGATTTCAAAAAAACTTCAAGAAAGTTAAGATGTTTCAACTGCTGAAACAGTTACTTTAAGGAAATATTACTTTAAAATAAACCATTAAGAAAAAATTTTGCAAAGGAATATTCTATGGCTTTTCCAGAAAAAGTTGATTACGTTATCATAGGTGCTGGTATTCATGGCCTAAGCACTGCATGGCATCTTGCTGCTAAATTGAAAGCTAAAGGCAAAGGAGATGGCTCTAAAATTGTTGTGATAGATAAAGATAGTATTGCTGCTGGAGCAAGTGGTATAGCCTGCGGAGTTGTAAGAAATAATTATTATCAACCTGCGATGAGAGAGTTAATGGCTTTGTGTGTAGATGTATGGGAGAGTGATGCAAAAAATTTCCACTATCATGATGTTGGGTATATGCAAATTAGTCCTGAATGTATGGAAGAAGACGTTGCTGAAATATATGCGCAGCAAAAAAATATTGGATATGATTCAGTATTCATTCAAGGTGAAAAAGACTCTGCAAACTACATGAAAAAAATGTTTGGTGATTGGCAAGCTAAAGGTATCACGAGTGTTTTGCATGAGAAACGAGGTGGTTATGCTAACAATACATCTGCTATATATGGCTTAGCAAATAAAGCCGAGGCAGAGGGAGTAAGAATTTTAACTGGAACAACTGTTAAAGGTTTTCAATATGGATCTAATTCAAGCGCAGTTACAGGTGTAGAAACTGATAAAGGTTTAATTAAATGTGATCACGTAATTGTGGGAGCAGGACCTTGGGCAAAGTCTTTTTGGGATATGTTAGAATTACCTAATCAAATATCTATAAAAGGATCTGATGGTAAATTGAATACCAACGTACCTATGTGGCATTATTGGATGCTAACTGAAGGGGTGTTAAGAGTAGATCCAGATTTTCTTAAAACTGATAGTGGTGATATGCCACCAGTTATTCATGTGGATACTGATGCGCCTCTTTATTCAGATACAGATAAAAGTTTAATCACAGATAAGTTATGGGGAATTTATTATAAACCAGATTTTCATTTTAATGGCATTCAAGGTGGCGCCTCTCCTTATAAAGTAGGTCAACCAGGTGGTGAAGGAATTAACGTTGATCCATATGGACCTAAATCTGCTGACTTTGTAATTAGTGATGAGTTTGGAGATATGTGGACTTCAGCATTAGCATTTTGCCATAAAAGATTTGAGGGAAAATCTCATTTGTTTAAAAAAGGAGCAACAGGAGGATTAGGTTGTTTTACACCTGACTCATTCCCTGTTTTTGATCAATTTAGAGAAAATGTTTACATGATAGCTGACTCAAATCATGGATACAAAATGATTGGAGTTGGAAAGCTCGTAGCAGATGAGGTTTTAGGAGAGAAATCTTCTTTATTGGAGCCTTTTCGTTTTTCAAGATATGAACAAGGTAAATTACATCCAACTTCAAATAGTCCTTTTCCGTGGAGTTAATTTGTTGTTGAATGTTACTAATATTTAAAAAGGGGGGGTAGAAATGACAGATTTAGAAAATTTTGTAAATCAATCAGGTAGAGATAAACTAGTTAAAGACGTAAGAAAAAAAATTGATGAGCTTGGAATAACATACATATATTATCAATTTGTTTCTGTTACAGGTAGAATTGTTGGTAAGGGTGTTCCGGCAGATCACTGGGAGTCAATGGCTGAAAAAGGTTTTCAGTTAGTTTATGGCGCGACTGCAAATTTGTTTGTAGATAGACACGGTGACTATATTGGTTACGGGCCAGAATCTTCAGAGCTTGTAGGAATTCCAGAGCCTGATACATTTGTACAACTACCTTGGGATAAAAGAGTTGCGAGAGTATGGTGTACTTGTTTTAGAAATAGAGAAGAAGAAGAAAATCCAGGTGGGCATTTAACTTCTGATTGTCGAGGAAATTTAAAAATTATTCAAGATGAGTTTCAAACTAAATATGGAATGAATATGCGTGCGGGAACTGAGCCTGAAATGATGTGGTTAACAAAAAAAGATAATGGTGAACCAACTGGAGATGGTTTCTCTAGACCATATTGTTATCATATTGATCAGTTTGAGTCTTTAAGACCTGTTTATATGAAGGTTATTGATTACTGCCGAGCTATGGGTCTTGACGTCATTCAAGGTGATCATGAAGATGCGCCAGGTCAGCTAGAATTAAACTTTATGTATGATGATGTTTTACGAAACGCAGATAGATTAACTACATATCGTCAAATTTGTGCTCAAGTAGCAAGGGAATTTAATTTGATTGCATGTTTCATGAGTAAACCGTTTATGGGTGTTTCTGCAAACGGATGTCATACTAATGTATCTTTGTGGAAAGGTGGAGAATTAAAATCTACACCAATTGGAAATAAAATCTTACCAGGCATGGATCAAGTTTTTACACATATAAACGGTGGGGAAAATATGTTCATGCCTGACCCTAAAATTGATGCTGTTAAACCAGGTCCTGTTGGGCTCAACAGCATTGGAGGACTCCTTAAACATTTACCAGCATTAACGTGTCTTGGATCACCTACAGTAAATTCATATAGACGCTTATGGGATACTGGGTTTTGGGCCCCTGTTTATGCAGATTGGGGTTATCAAAATAGAACTTGTAGTGTTAGAGTATCAGCACCTGGTCGTGTTGAGTACCGATCAGTTGACTCATCACATAATCCTTATTTGATGGGAGCTGGAATTTTAAAAGCATTCGCTGATGGTTTAGATAATAAAATTGATCCTGGGGAACCAGAGAAAAAAAATATTTATGATGCAATGGAAGGTGGAAAAGAAGTTGAAAAACTTCCAATGACGCTTGGCGAGGCTATTGAGAGATTGAATAGTGATGATGTAATCAAAGCTGCTCTTCCTGAAGATATGCTGAGAGTATTTATGCATTACAAAAAGGATGAGTGGGAAAAGTTTTTGTCTGCTGTCACACAATGGGATGTTGATACTTATTTGGATATACTTCCATAAAAATAAAGAAGGGATATTATATGTGCGGAATTGCTGGAATAATACATAGGGGGAAGTCAACAAATGTGGGTGGTGAAATGCAAAAAATGCTGCAATCACTTAAACATCGTGGACCTGACTCTACAGGCTATGCTCTTTATGGGTCTGGTAAATCTAAAGATTTTATCTTAAGGTTTAAGGTTGGTGAAAATGTTGGTGAAGGCAGTTCTGCTGTTATGGAAGATGCTTCTTTATATGACTTAAGAAAAACTCAGGTTAATATAAAGATAGAAGAAGCTGGAGGTAAAATACTTAAAGAAGAACAAATCACCCCTTACTCTTTTCGTTATATAATTAAGTGTGATGATGATCTTTTAGACTTAGCAAAAAAAATAGAAACTGTTGAGATGACTGAGATTTTATCTTTGGGTCAATCTTTGGAGCTAATTAAGGATCTTGGTGATGCATCTGTTGTAGCTGATCAATATAGCTTAAACAACTTTAATGGGACTCATGGAATTGGACATACAAGAATGGCAACTGAGTCAGGAGTAGATATTAGATCTGCACATCCTTACTGGGCGTATCCATTTAGTGATGTGTCAGTTGTTCATAATGGTCAATTAACAAATTATTGGAATAATAGACGGGCTCTTGAACGTAAAGGAATGCGCTTTATGTCTTCATGTGATTCAGAGTTAATCGCAGTTTATTTAGCTAATAAAATAAGAGATGGTAAAGAGTTAGAAGATGCCATGCAATCATCACTAATAGATTTAGATGGTGTTTTTACTTACATGGTAGCTACAAAAGATAAATTAGGAATGGCTAAAGATCATATGGCTGCAAAACCTATGGTTTTATATGAAAGTGATGAATTAGTTGCATTAGCATCAGAAGAGGTGGCAATCAGAAGTTTGCTTCCTCATGAAATTGATACGTATGATCCGTATGAAGGAGAGGTTAAAGTATGGCAAGCATAACTGAAAATGAACATAAATCTTATGGTATGGGTCTTCATGATGAAGTTTTAACCGGAAGGACTCAACAAACTTTTTTCAATTCTGAAGAAGATGAAAATTTTTTTTATAATGACGCTTTTGACGTAGATTTTAATAAAAGAGCAACAATCGATGCTGAGAAACTTCAATGTTTAGAATTAAATAAAAAAATAAAAGAGCTAATGAAAAAAGGATATGGAACAATTGTATTAAAAAATCCAGGAGCTAAGCACAGTCTTGGAGTTGGAATACTTCAAAAATTAAATCTCATAGTTGAAGGTAGTCTTGGATATTTTGGTGTTGGTTCAATTGATGGCCCTGTTGTTAGAATTTCAGGTCGAGTTGGTTGGTCGTGTGCTGAAAACATGATGTCAGGAAAAGTTGTAATTGAAAAAAATGCTGGATCTTGTTTTGGAGCAGCCATTCGTGGAGGAGACTTAATTTGTAAAGGAAGCGTCGGTGCTCGTTCAGGAATAGATATGAAAGGTGGTACTATTATCATTGGAGGTGATGCTGGAGCATTCACCGGTTTTATGATGCAAAGAGGAAGAATTATTATTTGTGGTGACGTTGGTCCTAACCTTGCAGATTCCCTATATGATGGAACAATTTTTGTAGGTGGAAATATTAAATCTTTGGGTGCTGATGCTGTTGAAGCAGAAATGACTGATCTTGATGTTGCTTGGTTAAAAAGAAAATTAAAAGTAGCTGAAATTGATAAAAAAATAGATTTTAAAAAAATGACTAAAATTGTTTCTGGTAAAAAATTATGGAACTACGATAATTTGGAACCATCAGAACGTAAAGGTGCAATATAGGAGAATTAGATATGGCAAAAAAAACAAAAAATAAAAAAAATGAAAACGAAAAGAGCATCTTAGGTAAGAATGCTATTTTTACTCCTAATGTAATTAACGATATTCATATTAAATCTCAGCTTGGACGTTATCGAATGCGTGGAATGGCTCTGATGAAAAAAATTCCACATTGGGATGATTTGACTTTTCTTCCTGGAACTCTTACTCGCTTTGTTATTGAGGGTTATAGGGAAAAATGTGAAACTAAAACTGTAATTGGGCCTAACTGTAAAAATCCAGTTAAATTAGATATTCCAATTTATATTACTAGCATGAGTTTTGGAGCATTATCATATGAAGCTAAAACTGCATTGGCTCGAGGAGCAACGATGGCTGGAAGTGCTACTTGTTCAGGAGAAGGAGGAATGATACCTGATGAAAGACGTTATTCAGAGTTATGGTATTATCAGTGTATTCAATCTCGTTATGGTTTTAATCCTCATCATGCACAATTAGCTGATGGTATAGAAGTGTTTATTGGCCAGGGACAAAAAGTTGGAATGGGCGGTCATCTTATGGGTCAAAAAGTAACCGATCAAGTTGCAGAAATGAGATCCCTACCTGCGGGTATTGATCAACGTTCACCAGCAAGACATCCTGACTGGTTAGGTCCTGATGATCTGGCTCTTAAAGTTGAAGAGCTAAGAGAACTTACTGACAATCAAGTTCCAATTCAACTTAAATTAGGTGCAGCAAAAGTTTATGATGATGTTCGTATGGCTGCAAAATGTAATCCTGATTCAATATATCTAGATTGTATGGAGGGATCTACAGGTGCTGGACCTCATATAGCTGCTGCAAATACTGGAATTCCTGGAATTGCAGCTGTTAGAGAAGCCAGAAGAGCGCTTGATGATGTTGGAAAAACAGGAGAAGTATCCTTAGTTTTTGCAGGGGGTATTCGTGATGGTGCAGATATGGCTAAGGCTCTAGCTTTAGGCGCTGACGCAATAGCAGTAGGTACTGGTGCATTGATTGCTCTAAATTGTAATAAAGATATCCCAGAGGCTGACTTTGAAAAAGAGTTAGGTGTATCAGCTGGTGATTGTTATCATTGTCATACTGGAAGATGTCCAGTCGGTGTTGCAACTCAAGATCCAAAATTAAGAAAACGCCTAAACCCTGATGATGCAGCTTTAAGAGTTTATAATTATTTACATTCAATGACTTTAGAGGCTCAATTACTTGCAAGAGCTTGTGGTAAAACAAATATTCATTCATTAGAGCCTGAAGATTTAGCAGCTTTAACAATGGAAGCATCCGCTTTAGCAAAAGTTCCACTGGCAGGTACTGACTATACAGTTGGTGTTGATAACTTCCATTCAATTTAGGAGAAGAAAATGGCAAAGAAAAAAATAATAAAAACTGCAAAACCTAAAAAAACTTCAACTAAAAAAAACTCAAAGGATTCTGGAATTAAAACTGCTAGAGAAAAAATGATAGGACAACATATTGGGTATAGATATGATGTAAACCTTCTTCCTGATTATAATAAGATTACTCCCTTCTTGAAAAAATATATTGAGCATATGGGTTGGGATGATCTTAATTGGTTAGAAGATGTTCATATGGGTTATGAAAATGGAAAACCAGCAGTGTTTGATAGAAACATAAATGGCTGGGTCACAACTCCAAAAAAAATGAAACTACCTAAAGACCAACAAGATAGAGATATGATTGCTAGAGAACTACTTGTTAAGTTTCAAATGTCTCCCAATCATCCTTTGGTAGTATTGAAAAAAGCTTATCAAAAGTTTGACTAATTAATTTTTTTTAGTCCTGTTTTTTCAGGACTAAAATTTAATATTTCAATACCTTCACTTAAACTTGGATTAAAAAAACGATTATGCCAAAAAGTGTATTGCCATTTAGAATTATTTTTTTTTAACTTAGTTACTTTTACCGCAAAACTAAAACCAGTGTCTCGTTCAAAGAACTGAGCAATTACTTTTTTCTTCTTTAAAAGATCTTTTGAAACATTTGATTGATATGGAAATGTTGCAGTGAAAGATCCATCAAAATTTGAAGGAGTATTGTAATACTCTGAAGAAAAAAACTTAATAGCTTTATCAAATCGTGTTTCAGGGTCATGAGTTTGCTTATGCATAAACTCAAACATTTTAGACGTATCTTCACAATTATCTTCCATTAAAATTGAGCGTATATCTCCTAATGGATTGTTTGATTTAATATTTGAAAAACTAGCTATTGTTCCTTCAGATGGCTTACCATTAAACATTCTAAAATTACGTTGTCTAAGGCTACATTGCCAAATAACAAAGTCACTCCACCCTATGCGTCCCATTTTTTTTATTATCTCTTATTAGCAATCAAGAGTATTGTCTTTTTCCCATTGCGTTATGATATTCTTTTTGGCTGATTGCTTTGAGCCTTTAAAACCAATTTTTTTAGTATTTGAAGATTGATATTTTTTAATCTCCTTATTTTTGAGTTTAATGTAAGAATTAATTGTTTCCTTGCTAAATGCATCTTTCAGAACTTTGCTTTTATCTAAATGCGACAAAGCTTTTTCTAATGTAAGCGGGAGTTTTTTAGCACCTTTAACCTTGTGTCCCTCTTCATACATATTTACATTGATGGGCTTTCCAGGATTTCGTTTTTTTTCTATCCCATCTATTCCTGCAGCTAAAATTCCTGCTTGCAATAAATAAGGATTAGTAGCTCCATCCATTAATCGTAATTCAAATCTTCCAGGACCTGGAACTCTAACCATGTGTGTTCTGTTATTGCCAGAATAAGTAATAGTGTTGGGAGCCCAAGTCGCACCTGACGCTGTAACTGGGGCATTAATTCTTTTATAACTATTTATAGTAGGATTAAACCATGCTGTTAAAGCTTCTGCAGAATTCATTATACCACCCATAAAATTATAAGCTGTTTTTGATAAACCTAATTTATCATTTTTATCTGCAAAAAGATTTTTACCTTTTTTATCCCAAACAGATAAATGCGCATGACATCCATTACCTGTTTTATTTAAAAATGGTTTTGGCATGAAAGTAGCACGCAAACCTTTTTTTTCAGCAAGAGTGCGAACCATAAATTTAAAAAAAACATGTCGGTCAGCTGTTTGTAAACAATCAGAAAAATCCCAATTCATTTCAAATTGACCATTCGCATCTTCATGATCATTTTGATAAGGTCCCCAACCGAGCATAATCATGCTATCACAAATTGCTCTTATTAAATCATATTGACGCATTAATGCTGATTGATCATAGCAAGGTTTGTCTGCAATATCATTTTGATCAGCAATTGAATTGCCATCTGGATTGATCAAAAAATATTCACATTCAACACCACTTTTTAAGTACATATTTTTTTTAGCTAACCTATCAATTTGATTGCGCAGCATCACTCTTGGAGAAGAAGCTACAGGTTTACCATCCATCCATAAATCTCCAGCTAACCATCCAACATCTGGTTGCCATGGAAGTTGTATTAAACT
>ENA-ORDR01000742-ORDR01000742.1-marine-metagenome-genome-assembly--contig:-NODE-742-length-16361-cov-6.362503_pt1 | contig 16361 bp, 17 predicted proteins | sample MGYA00240993_ERZ508538 | MGnify/ENA primary metagenome ERZ508538 (study PRJEB26207, sample SAMN05421999) | marine metagenome | isolation source: Monterey Bay, California, USA | place: USA:Monterey Bay... | reverse complement strand
ATTGACAAGCAACGTGTTTCACAAGTGTTAGCTCAACTCCGTTCAATTAGAATACCTGAGCCTTATAAAGGAAAAGGTTTACGTCGAAAAACTGATATTATTTTACGTAAAGAAGGGAAAAAAAAGTAATTATATGGTTTTTTTTATGCAACAAAATTTAAGCCCAAACGTAAAAATTCGTAATGCTCTTACACAAATTTATGGTATTGGCTTGTTTACAGCAAATCAAGTATGTGATCAATTAGGTTTTCGATCATCACTATTAGTAAAACATCTTAACGGTGCTCAATTAGATCAACTTGCCCGAGTTATAGGCCGTTTTCATGTAACTGGACAAGAGTTAGAACGTGTCATTCAACAAGACATATCTCGTTTTGTACATATTAGTATATACAAAGGGTTTCGTTTTACTCAAGGGTTGCCAGTGCGAGGTCAACGTACACATACCAATGCACGTAATACAAGAAAGAAAGAAAAGCCAATGTTACGTGCTTAGCGCATTTAATATATAAAAAATTTTTATATTTATGAATTTAATAAAAATCCAATATAATTTTTCTTAAAAAACTTTATAAACCCCTTTTTTTTATTAAAAGGAATTACAATAACAGATTAGGAGTATGTTAATAACTTTGTAAAAGTTACTTATAAAAGAATATTAATAATGGTAGAGGTATTTTTTTTCTACTGATCCATCATTATATATTTCAATGAATGGTGACTCTTAATTATAAACACAATAATAATATTATACCTTTTGGAATCATCCCATCAACATTAAATAATACTGTACCATAACTACTCTTGCCTTGTCGTAAGTATTGTCCATCATAATTATATAAAACAGTACCATAACTACTCTTACCTTGTCTTATGTATTGTCCATCATAATTCACTACAATAGCACCATAACTACTCTTCCCCTGTCGTAAGTATTGTCCATCATAATTATATAAAACAGTACCATAACTACTCTTACCTTGTCTTATGTATTGCCCATCATAATTATATAAAACAGTACCATAATTACTCTTACCTTGTCGTAAGTATTGTCCATCATAATTATATAAAACAGTACCATAACTACTCTTGCCTTCCCTAACATCTTGTGAAAACACATTTAAGGATAAGAAAACACAAAATATAATAAGTGATTTTTTCATGCCCAAAACTAACAAAAAATCTCCCTCTCTTAATTTTCTATTCGGATTATTAGTTCAATACTATATGTTTTTCATGCAAAATACAAAGGCAGAAGGAATATTTCTAAAAACAAATTTAACATCTATAATTTCAAAGTATTTCTCAAAAGATTCTTTTTTAAACTTGGAATATTGAAATGTAAGAAAGAGAGTAGTATTACTCATAATCGACTTTGTGTTTATTAAAATATCTTGTGTTACATCCTTTGGTAAAGAAGAAAACGGAATACCAGAAATAATATAATCTACTTGTTTTATCCCTTCTTTGTCTAATATTTTTTTTGTATTTGCTACACAGTCTTCATGAATTTTCACATTTTTATAATCCTTAAATTTTTGTTTAAGATCAGTAGCGAATTTTGGATTTAATTCTATTACAATTAGTTGATCCGTAGGTTTTAGATATTTTATTATTTCTGAAGTAAAGGGGCCTGTTCCTGGACCATATTCTAGTAACACTAATCCTTCTTTCTTGAAATCTACAAAAGATAAAATTTTCTTCGTTAAGTGTCTGGAAGATGGGGTGATAGCCCCAACTGTTTTTGGTTTGTTCAAAAACTGGTAAATAAACTCTATTTTCTCAATTATCTTACTCATATAATTAGTCTAAAACTTGAACTGCTTTTAAGATATACTCATCCTCTTCAGATAAAATCTTAAAATAGGTGTTTTTATCCCAAATATTTTTTGAAATAGTTGCTTTTATGAAATTTTTCAAATCTCTTTCCTCCTTTTCTCCCATATTTAGATCAAAGTTAGGGTTTTTTTCTTCTATATAATTCTTAAATTCTAAATATATTAACTCACTATCTAAGAAACTATACCCCTTACTTTTATCAACTCTACTCTGATACTGCAGAGAAAATTCTGATATCCAATTATTGCTAAGAATCTGATTAAATGTTATATAATTTAATATAATCTCAGAGAACATAATAGAATCAGGGGTTACACCTCCCCCTCCAAATACAATTCTTCCTTTTTTGGTAGTATATTTTAAAGAATCTGGGACCTCTAATTCTTTGTTTTTATTTCTAGTAAGATGTTCCAAACTGTAATCTAATTCTGAATTTCCATAAGGTTTTTGTATGCTCCTCCCAGAAGGCATGTAATATCTTTGGGTAGTAAGCCTTACTGCCGATCCATCTGCTAATTTAATTTCTTCTTGCACTAATCCTTTCCCAAAAGACCTCTTACCAATAATTATTCCTCTATCTAAATCTTGTATACAACCAGATACTATTTCAGAAGCAGAAGCCGAGCCTTCATCTATCAATACTGCTAGATTAATTTGTTTTAAACTTCCTTCTTTATCCGAAAAAATCTCTTCTTTTTTCCTGTATTTTCCTTCAGTATAAACAATTAATTCTCCTTCATTCAAAAATTCATTACATATATATATTGCGCTGCCTAAATATCCTCCGGGATTTCCTCTTAAGTCCAAAACTAATTTCTTCATCCCACTAATTAAAAGTTTATTTGTCCTATCAAGAAACTCCTGATTTGTAGTAGCAGAAAATCTATTTACTTTTATATATCCAATTTCATCATCAATCATAAAAGAAGCATCTACACTATAGGTTGGGATGTCTCCTCTCTCAATAGTATAATCTAATAGATTCTTATTTCCTTTTCTGTAGATTTTAATATCTACCTCAGATCCTTTTTCTCCTCTTAGCTTTTCTATAACATCTTTATTTATTAGCCCTACGGACGCAATGTTTTTTCCATCCACCTCAACAATTCTATCTCCTGATAAAATTCCTAATCTCTCAGATGGTCCTCCAGAAATTGGAGCAACAACTACCAAGCTATCTTTAATAATATTAAATTCAATTCCAACACCACTAAAACTTCCTTGCATGTCTTCCTCTAAATATGTTTGTTCTTTTTTAGGGATATAAATGGAATGCGGATCTAACTCCTTCATAATAGATTTCAGAATTTCTTCCTCATGTTTTTCTAAATCAAATCCATCTACATAATTTTCTTCAAGTAGTTGAAGAATTGCGTTAGTCTTCAGTCTATTTTCATAGAATTGTGGAAGATTTTTTGGAGTTTTAGTATTATAACGATCATCTTTTAATATTTTCTCTATACTATTTTCATGATTGGGGATCCAATAATGACCCGCAATAAGTCCAAAAATTAAAATTATTGAATAAATTATTGGCTGATAATTTCTATTGTTCATGTAAAGTATCTTCATCTATTTTACACACTTCTACACCCGCTTCTATCAAAAAATCTACTCCACTTATATCCTTATATTCATTTATATACACCAATCTACTAATTCCCGCCTGATGAACTAATTTACTGCAATCTTTACAAGGAGACATAGTTAAATAAAGGGTAGCTCCACTACAGTCATGAGTAGATCCTGCTGTTTTCAGAATTGCATTTGCTTCTGCATGTAGTACAAACCAATTTGTTTTACCATTTTCATCTTCACAACAATTATCAAAACCAGAAGGAGTGCCATTATATCCATCAGAAATAATCATCTTATTCTTTACAATAATTGCTCCTACTTTTCTTCTATTGCAATGAGATAGTTTTGCCCATTCCAAAGCCATTCTTATATAAGCTTTATCGTATCGTTCTTGTTTTTTTTCTGTCATAATTAAAAATCCATAAAAGCCATTTTACCAATATATTTGCCTACAATATCAAATTCTATATTTACTACTGTTCCTACTTCAAAAGTATTAAAATTAGTATGATTATAAGTATAAGGGATAATAGCTACCGAAAAATTATTATCTCCTGAATTAACTACTGTCAAACTAACTCCATTTACACAAACAGACCCTTTTTCAACCGTAATATTGTCAGAGGTTTTATATTTAAAACTAAACAACCAAGATCCATTTTCTTCTATAATATTAGTACATTTTGCCTTTTGGTCAACATGACCTTGTACAATATGCCCATCAAGCCTATCTCCTAACTTCATGCTTCTTTCTAGATTTACTTTGTCTCCTATTTTAAGTCCACCTAAATTACTTTTTTCAAGAGTTTCCTTAATTGCGGTTACGGTATATATATCATCTTCTATTTTTACTACCGTTAAACAAACCCCATTATGAGATAAGGACTGATCTATTTTAAGTTCATTTGTAATTTCTGACTTACAACTTATATTCAAATTACTCCCTTCATTTTTTAAGGAAACAACTGTAGATATACTCTCTATTATTCCTGTAAACATATTAATAATCTATTTCTTGTTGAACCATATTTTCTGGTATCTGCCTAAAATCATAATTCTGATCTCTTAACTGAGGAATATAACCAGCCTCTTCAATACATTTTTGTATATCTTTAGAAGTAAATCTATGAGGAGCTCCTGCAACAGAAACTACATTTTCTTCCAACATAATAGACCCCATGTCATTTGCTCCTCCATGTAAACATACTTGAGCAATATTTGCACCAACGGTAAGCCAAGAAGCTTGTATATTATTTATGTTTGGTAACATAATCCTGCAAATAGCTAAAGTTCGAATATATTCATCATCCGTAACTGTATTATTTATTCCTTTTACCCTTTGTAAAAGAGTCCCATCATCCATGTAAGGCCATGGAATAAAAGCATTAAAACCTTTAGTTCCTTCTGGTTTTTCAGACTGTACGTCTCTTATCCAGACTAAATGTTCAAATCTCTCTTCAATAGTTTCCACATGACCAAACATCATGGTTGCAGACGTTGTAATATCTAATTTATGAGCCTCTCTCATCACGTCTAACCAAACCTGACCCGAGCATTTCCCAGTACTAATAATTCTTCTAACTCTATCATTTAATATCTCCGCCCCTGCTCCTGGTAAACTATCCATGCCTGATTCTTTTAAAGATAATAAAGCCTCTCTGTAAGTAATTTTATCAATCTTACAAATATGAGCTATCTCTGGAGGTCCTAATGCATGTAATCTTACATTCGGATATAAAGTTTTTAATTCTTTAAATAAATTAGTATAAAATTCTAATCCTAAATCTGGATGATGCCCACCTTGTATTAAAATCTGATCTCCACCATATTTTAGGGTTTCTTCTATTTTTTGTTTATACTGTTCTATTGAAGTAATATAAACTTCAGGATGTTTTGGAGGTCTAAAAAAATTACAAAACTTACAATTTGCAACACATGCGTTTGTTGTATTTACATTTCTATCAATTTGCCAAGTAACTATATCTCCTGGAACAGATTGTTGCCTGAGTTCATTTGCAATCCACATTATCTCTGTAGTAGGTAGGGTTTCAAATAAAAACTGACCTTCTGTAGCTGATAAAAAATCTTTATTCAAGGCTCTTTCTATAAGCGCTTGTTTATTCATAAAATTATTTAATTTTGTGGTGTCCAAAAATACATAAATATGAAGACATATATTAAAAGAAAAACAACAATTTCAGAAAAAGATAATCTGATAGTAGTTTGTAATAAAAAAACTAATTTAAAATCTTATTCTCTATCGAAACAAGAAGAAAAATTTATTAAATCGGAACTGAAAAATAAAAAAGAAATTGTAAAAATAAATCAGTATAACAGACTACTATTTATTGTTTGCCCAAAAGAGGATAAAGATTGTAATGCTCATATTGAAAATTGTAGGATTTTAGGAGATAAAGTCGGTTCTCAATTGGAAGATTCAAAATCGGTTCTAGTAATTGACACTGAAGATCAACCTTTTATTACATTATCAATTGCTGAAGGATTAGCACTTGGAAATTATACTTTTACAAAACATAAGACAGAGGCAAATCCCAATAAATTGGAAACGATTTTTATGTGTAAAAACTCCAATGGAAAAGATGTTGACGAGCTTCAAAACATTGTAGATTCTGTGTATTTAACCAGAAATTTGGTAAACGAGCCATTTTCTCATCTTACGGCAACCGATTTAGCAAATCAAGCAAAAAAAGCAGGGAAAAGTTCTGGGTTTAAAACTACTGTTTTCAATAAAAAGAAAATTGAATCCTTAAAAATGGGAGGTCTTTTAGCGGTAAATAAAGGTAGTATTGACGAACCTACTTTTACAATTATGGAATGGAAACCTAAAAATGCTAAAAATAAAAAACCAATGGTTTTAGTTGGGAAAGGAATAGTTTATGATACAGGAGGATTAAGTTTAAAACCAACTGCCAACTCTATGGATTTGATGAAAACTGATATGGGTGGAGCAGGAACAGTTATAGGTGCTATGAATGCAATTTCCTCCAACAAACTTCCTGTGCATATAATAGCTTTGGTACCAGCAACAGACAACCGGCCTTCTGGAAACGCATACGCTCCTGGAGATGTAATAGTAATGCACGACAAAACAACTGTTGAGGTTTTAAATACAGACGCTGAAGGAAGATTAGTTCTTGCGGACGCTCTCTCTTACGCAAAAAAATACAATCCTGATTTGGTAATTGATTTGGCAACTTTAACTGGAGCTGCCGCTTATTCAATTGGTCATTACGGAATTGTTTCCATGCACAAAGACTCTGAAAAAGACCATTCTCAGTTAGAAGAAACTGGGAATATTGTACACGAAAGATTGGCAGAATTTCCTTTTTGGTCAGATTATGATGAATTGATAAAATCGGATGTTGCAGATATTAAAAATTTGGGAGGTCCTGCTGGAGGAGCTATAACTGCCGGGAAATTCCTTGCCCATTTTGTTGACTATCCTTGGATTCATTTAGATATTGCTGGCCCTACTTTTATAAAAGCAAAATATGGATACAGAGGAAAAGGAGCTACAGGAATGGGAGTTAGACTACTTTACAACTTTGTAAAAAACAGATACTAAGAATGATAAAAGAAAGAAAGAAGATAAGGGTTGGTGTTTCTGTTGGAGATTTAAATGGAATTGGGATGGAAGTAATTATCAAAACTTTTGAAGATAAAAGAATGATGGATTTTTGCACTCCTGTTATTTTCTCTTCTGCAAAAACATCTTCATACCACAGAAAAGTTTTAGAAATAAAAAACTTTAGTTTTAATATTATTAATGATTTTAATAAAGTAAATGACAAACAAGCTAATCTGATAAATTGTTGGGAAGAAGATGTAGAAATTAATTTGGGAGAATTGAATTCTGAAATAGGAAAATACGCTTACATTTCTTTAGAAAAAGCAAAAGACGCTCTTAAAAATAATAATATTGATGTACTAGTTACCGCACCAATTAATAAATCTGCGATACAAAAAAATCAAAAAGATTTTATTGGACATACTGAGTATTTGGAACAAAACTTTGAAGGAAATTCTCTAATGATGATGATTAGCGAAAACATGAAAATTGCTTTTGTTACATCACATGTCCCTCTTGCTGAAGTTTCTGGATTACTTAATGAAGAAAAAATAGTGGAAATTTTATCTAGCCTGAACGATACATTAATTCAAGATTTTGGCATTAACAAACCAAAAATTGCTGTGATAGGATTAAACCCTCATGCTGGAGAAGATGGAATGCTCGGGAAGGAAGAAAAGGATATTATTATCCCAGCAATAGTAAAATCTAAAAATCAGAATAATGTTTTGGCCTTTGGCCCGTATCCAGCAGATAGTTTTTTTACTTCTTCAAATTTAGAGAAATTTGATGCTATTCTTTCAATGTATCACGACCAAGGATTAACCCCTTTCAAAACTCTTTCGTTTTCTGAGGGAGTTAATTACACTTCTGGTCTTAATGTTGTCAGAACATCTCCTGTGCATGGAACCGCTTTTGATATTGCCGGTAAAAATATAGCTGACCCACAATCTTTTCGAGAATCTATATTCTTAGCATGTAAAATTATAAGGAAAAGAAGGGAATATTTTAATCTGAAAGATAACTCATTAAAAGTCAAAAAATCAGAACATTAACATTTGTATTGCTTTTTATTAAAAAATAGTATATTTGCCGACTATTAAAAATCGAAAAATGCTGGTTTACACAGTACGAATCTCTGGAGTAAAAGATGGAAGTCATGAAGATTGTTTTGATATTAATGGAAAGTTCTTTGAATCATTTGTTAATTATGATGTAACAAATTGTGAAATAAAGGTAATTTCTGTGTTGATGAAGGATGGGAATAAACTTAAATTAAACCTTGATCTTAAAGGTGAAATTTATAATCTATTATGCGATTTGTGTGCAAGTGAAATAACTATTCCTGTAGATAATTCTATTTCTGTTTTACTTCATGAAAATGAAGAAGAAATAGATAATACTGATGAGATAATTTACATAAAACCAAATCAGCACGAAATAGATGTTTCTCAACTTATTTATGAAGGGATTGTTTTATCTATCCCCTCAAAAATAGAACATAGTGGAAAGGGAAATAACAAATGTGACAATGAAATGAAGGTATTATTAGATAAATATGCCGAAAAAACTGAAGATAGGAATGACCCAAGATGGGAGAAACTAAATAAATTAAAGGATTTAATATAATAATAAAATGGCACATCCAAAAAGAAAGATTTCAAAAACTAGAAGAGATAAAAGAAGAACCCATTACAAAGCTTCTGAAACTACTTTATATACATGCCCTAATTGTTCAACTCCAGTGCAATATCACAGAGTTTGTGAAGAGTGTGGTACTTATAGAGGGAAACAAGCTATAGAGAAACAAGTTTCTTTATAATCCATCTATAAAAATGTTTTTGTAGTTTTATCAATCAAAATAAACTATTAATTTATAGATGAGAATCGGTATAGATATCATGGGGGGAGACTATGCCCCACAAAAAACAGTTCACGGTGCAATACTAGCACAAAAGGCCCTTCCAAAAGGTACAGAAATTGTACTATTTGGGGGGAAAGAAGATATCCTTTCTGAATTAAAATCATTTAATATCTCTTCAAATACATTTGAAATTATTGATTGCCCTGAAGTAATTGAAATGGGAGAACATGCTATAAAAGGGATCAAACAAAAAACAAAATCAAGCATTTCTGTAGGATTTCATTATTTGGCAACTGGTAAAATTGATGGATTTGCTTCAGCTGGTAATACTGGAGCTATGTTTGTTGGTGGGTTTTATTCTGTAAAAGCAATTACAGGAATTATTCGACCTTGTATTTCCTCAGTATTACCTAAAGAAAATGGTGGAGTTGGAATACTTTTAGATGTTGGAGCAAATCCAGATTGTAAAGCGGATGTTTTATATCAATTCGGAATATTAGGATCATTATTTGCTCAACATGTTTGCGGAATTGAATCCCCAAAAATAGGACTTCTTAATTTGGGGGAAGAAAAAACAAAGGGAAATATGTTGACAAAAGCTGCTTACGAACTAATGGAAAGTAGTGAAGATTACAATTTTATTGGAAATATTGAAGGCAGAGATTTATTTGAAGAGGATTCTGATGTAATTGTATGTGATGGATTTACTGGAAATATTGTACTTAAACAAGCGGAATCTTTTTATAACCTGATGAAAAAAAGAGGGTATGATGATGAATATTTTAACCGATTTAATTATGAAAATTATGGTGGTACTCCAATTTTAGGATTAAATAAAACGGTTATAATTGGACATGGTATTTCAAATGAAATTGCTATAAAAAACATGATAACGCTTACTAAAGATGTGGTAGAAGCAGATTTATCAACAAAAATTAAAGAAATTTTAAACTAATGGGTAAAATTACAGCAGCAATAACAGGAATTCATGGATATGTGCCTGATTATATCCTGACAAATAAGGAGTTGGAAACAATGGTTGATACCAATGATGAATGGATTACAAGTAGAACTGGAGTTAAAGAAAGGAGAATACTGAAAGGTGAAGGGAGGGGATCTTCAGATATGGGTGCAGAAGCGGTAAAAGGATTGTTAAAGAAAACAAATACTGCTGCTGAAGAAATTGATTTAATTATTTGTGCAACAGCTACTCCAGATATGTTGTTCCCTTCTACTGCGTGTATAATTGCAGATAAAGTTGGAGCAACAAATTGTTTTGCATACGATTTGATGGCTGCTTGTTCAGGATTTTTGTATTCTCTTGCAACTGCATCCAAATTTATTGAAACAGGTGCTTATAAAAAAGTTATTGTTGTAGGAGCAGATAAGATGTCGTCTATTGTAGATTATACTGAAAGATCTACTTGTATTATTTTTGGAGATGGTTCTGGTGCTGTTCTTTTAGAGCCTTCTGAAGATGGATTAGGAATTCAAGATTCTATCTTAAAAAGTGACGGATCAGGAAGGAATTGTTTACATCTAAAAGCAGGTGGATCTGTAAAACCAGCGTCTCATGAAACAATAGACGCTAAAGAACATTTTATTTTTCAAGATGGTCAAACTGTTTTTAAAGCTGCTGTAAAAAGTATGGCTGATGTTTCTGAAGAAATAATGAATAGGAATAATCTTACTGCAGATGATGTAGCTTGGTTAGTTCCTCATCAAGCGAATAAGAGAATTATTGATGCAACTGCCAGAAGAATGGGGGTTGGAGAAGATAAAGTAATGCTTAATATCCAAAGATATGGAAATACCACTAACGCAACTATACCTTTATGTTTATGGGAATGGGAAAACCAACTAAATAAAGGTGATAATATTATACTTGCTGCTTTTGGAGGTGGATTTACATGGGGGTCTATATATCTTAAATGGGCATATGATTCAAATAAATAATAGTATTTTTGTAATTATAAACTATATCAAATGAAAAAGATGAATTTAGAAGACATCCAAGAATTAATAAAGTTTGTAGCAAAATCAGGAGCTACAGAGGTAGATTTAGAAATTGATAACATAAAAATATCTATTAAATCCCCTGCAAAGAAAAGAAGAGGTGAAGTAGATGTCCCGACCATAATTCATCAAGCTCCTGCTCAAATTGTTACGCAATCTCCTGTTTCAGTTCCTGCTGACACACCACCTATTGAAACAGCACCGCAGAAGGAAGGAGGAAATGAAGAAGATAATTCAAATTACGTTGCTATAAAATCTTCAATGATTGGTACTTTCTACAGAAGTTCTTCTCCTGAAAACCCTTCATTTGTAAATGTTGGTGATACTATAAAGGAGGGTGATACTATCTGTATTATTGAAGCGATGAAACTCTTTAATGAGATTGAATCTGAAGTCTCTGGTACTATTATAAAAGTATTGGTAGATGATGCTACTCCAATTGAATTTGATCAGCCACTTTTCTTAGTTGACCCATCATAAAACAAATATTTTAATATGTTTAAAAAGATATTAATTGCAAATAGAGGAGAGATTGCACTTAGAATTATCCGTTCTTGTAAAGAAATGGGAATTAAAACTGTTGCTGTTTACTCAAAAGCGGATGCCGAAAGCTTACATGTAAGGTTTGCAGATGAAGCGGTGTGTATTGGTCCTGCTTCAAGTGCAGAATCGTACTTAAAAATACCCAATATTATTGCAGCCGCTGAAATCACAAATTCTGATGCTATTCATCCTGGATATGGATTTCTTGCAGAAAACTCAAATTTTTCTAAAATCTGTGAGGAAAATAAAATAAAATTTATTGGAGCTTCTCCTGCAATGATTGATGGAATGGGTGATAAAGCTTCTGCTAAAGAAACCATGAAAAAAGCAGGAGTTCCTACCATACCTGGATCAAAAGGTTTAATAAAAGATTTTGATCATTGTAAAAAGTTATCTACTGAAATTGGATATCCTATTATGTTAAAAGCTACTGCAGGAGGGGGAGGAAAAGGAATGAGATTAGTATGGGCAAAAGAAGATTTGAAAGATTCGTGGGATTCTGCTCGTCAAGAATCGAAAGCTGCTTTTGGTAATGATGGCATGTATATGGAAAAATTTATTGAAGATCCAAGACATATTGAAATTCAAATTATTGGAGATTATAGAGGGAAAGCATCTCACTTATCTGAAAGAGACTGTTCTATACAAAGAAGACACCAAAAACTTACTGAAGAAACTCCTTCTCCATTTATGACAAATAAATTGAGAAAAGAAATGGGAGAAGCTGCTATTAAAGCTGCTGAAGCTGTAAAATATGAAGGTGTTGGTACGGTAGAATTCCTAGTAGATAAAAATAGAAACTTCTATTTTATGGAAATGAATACCCGAATTCAGGTGGAGCACCCTATTACAGAGGAAGTTGTAGATTTTGACTTAATACGTGAACAAATAAAAGTTGCTGCAGGAACTGAAATTTCTGGGAAAAACTATATGCCTCAACTACATGCAATTGAGTGTAGAATAAATGCTGAAGACCCTTATAATGATTTCAGACCTTGTCCTGGTTTAATTACTTCTTTTCATGCTCCTGGTGGACATGGAATAAGAATAGACACACATGTTTATGCTAATTATATGATACCACCGTTTTATGATTCTATGATTGCAAAAGTTATTACAGTTGCGCAAACCAGAGAAGAAGCTATTTCTAAAATGGAAAGAGCATTAGATGAGTTTATTATTGAAGGGATAAAGACAACAATTCCTTTTCATCAAGCTCTTATGAAAAATGAAGATTTCAGAAAAGGAGTATATACCACTAAATTTATGGATACTTTTGAGTTAAAATAGGATCTTAAAAATTTAAAAAAAATCCTAACTACTTGGTAAGAATTGTTTTTATACCGCTTGAGCTTTTCTGCTAATTAGTTTGTAAACTGTTTCTTTTATTGCTTTTACATCAAAGCAACATTCTGCATAAAGATCTTCTTGTGTTCCATGATTGATAAATTCATCCGGGATTCCTAAGCGAATAACCTCTGATTTATACTTATTATCCGCCATAAACTCTATTACAGCTGACCCAAATCCTCCTTGCAAGCAACCATCCTCAATAGTAATTATTTTATCAAATTTCTGAAATATGGTATGTAATAAATCTTTGTCTATTGGTTTTACAAATCTCATATCAAAATGAGCAATATCTAACCCTTCTTTATCAAAAGAGTTTTGTGCTTCTACTACAAAATTACCTGTATTTCCAATAGATAAAATAGCTACTTCTTCCCCATCTTTTACCATTCTTCCTTTTCCTATTTCAATTTCTTCAAATGGAGTTTTCCAATCTATCATAACTCCATTTCCTCTTGGATATCTGATAGAAAAAGGACCTTTATTTGGAAGTTGAGCTGTATACATTAAATTTCTTAATTCTTGTTCGTTCATTGGAGCAGAAACAATCATATTTGGGATACATCTAAAGTAAGCTAAATCGAAAACCCCATGATGAGTAGCTCCGTCCGCACCAACAAAACCTCCTCTATCCAAACAAAAAATAACATCTAAATTTTGCAGAGCTACATCATGTATCACTTGATCGTAAGCCCTTTGCATAAAAGTAGAATAAATATTACAAAAAGGTAACATCCCTTGTGTAGCAAGTCCTGCAGAAAAAGTAACCGCATGCTGTTCTGCAATACCTACGTCAAAAACTCTATGGGGCATCTCCTCCATCATTTTATTTAAGGAAGACCCCGAAAGCATAGCCGGAGTTACTCCTACTATATTATCATTTTCTTTAGCTAATTCTATTATTGTTTTTCCAAAAACATCTTGGTATTTTGGCGGGCTTTTGATAGTAGGTTTAGTAATAATTTCTCCTGTTTCCTTATTAAAAACTCCTGGAGCATGCCATTTTGTAGTATCTCCATCTTCAGCTGGTTTATAACCTTTCCCTTTTCGGGTAATACAATGTAAAATCTTTGGACCAGGAATATTTTTTAAATCCTCCAAAACATCCGAAAGGTGTTCTACATCATGACCATCAATAGGCCCAAAATATCTGAAATTTAAAGATTCAAAATAATTACTTTCTCCCAAAATAGAAGATTTAATAGCCCCTTCAACTTTTTGTGCTACTGCCTGTGCATTTGGTCCGAACTTGCTAATTTTACCTAATATTTTCCAGATTTTATTTTTAGCTCTATTATATGTTTTTGAAGTAGCGATATCGGTCAAATATTCTTTTAAGGCTCCAACTCCTGGGTCAATTGACATACAATTATCATTCAAAATAATTAATAGGTTCGTATCTTCCATTCCAGCATGATTAAGCCCCTCAAAAGCAATCCCCCCAGTCATGGATCCATCCCCAATAACCGCAATATGTTGTTTGTTTTTATCTTTTTTTAGTTCAGAAGCAAGAGACATCCCAAGTGCTGCCGAAATAGAAGTTGAAGCGTGTCCTACCCCAAATGTATCATAAACGCTTTCAGATCTCTTTGGAAATCCACTTATACCCTTATACATTCTATTTGTATGAAATTCATCTCTTCTGCCAGTTAGTATTTTATGCCCATAAGCTTGGTGTCCTACATCCCAAACCAACTGATCTTCAGGAGTATTAAAAACATGATGAATAGCCACCGTAAGTTCTACGACTCCCAAACTCGCCCCAAAATGTCCTCCTTTCTCAGAAACAACATCAATAATAAACTGACGTAATTCTTTGGAAATTTTAGGCAAATCTTTCTTGCTTAACTTCCTTAAATCAGAAGGAGAATTGATTTTTGATAATAATGGACCAGATGTATATTTTTTCATAATTTTTATCTAGAGGCAAAGACTGGTAGCAAAGATAAGAATTAAAAATGATATTATAATTTTTTGTATAATTGTAATATGAAGAAATTAATTCTAATTTTTTTATTAACGTCTCATTATTGTTTTTCTCAAAAAAATATATTCCCTATAAATACTGGCGAGAGTTGCTCGTATCGCATTCATTATGGATTTATAAATGCAGGTCATGCTATATATTCAGTAACAAAAAAAAATGAGGAAATATCAGTAATTGTTCAAGGAAGAAGTAACTCAGTAGTTGACTTATTTTTTAAAATTAGAGATCGATATGAAAGCAAGATTAATACAAAATCATTATTGCCCTCTTATTTTAAAAGAGATATTTTGGAAGGTGGAGATAAAATAAATCAAGAGTATTTTTTTAATCATAAAAATAATACCGTGAAAACACAAAAGGGAGAATATAAAATAAATGCAAAAAGTCAAGATATGCTGTCTTCATTCCTTTATGGGAGAACATTTAATTCTAGTTTTTTGAAAAGAAAAAGTCCTTTTTTTATTAATATTTTTATTAATGAAGAAGAGTATAATATGGAAGTGAAATACGTAGGAACTGAAGTTTTAAATACCAATATTGGGAAGGTTAGATGTATTAAATTAAAACCAAAAGTTCAGGTAGGGAGAGTGTTTAGCAGTCCAGATGATTTAAATATTTGGGTCTCTGATGACAAAAATCATATCCTCATAAAAGTAGAGATGGATATATTGGTTGGTAGTATAAAAGCCGATATAGAAACAGCAAAAAATATCAAATTTCCATTGTCAATAACTGATTAATTTTTATCTAAATTGATTTGTTTTATTCTGTATTTTGGCCCTAATATAAATTCTGCGAAATGAAAAAAAATCTTTTTACAATAATTATTTTAATTCTAATTATTTTAGTGTCTTGTTTTAAAAAAGATAAGGATAATACCAAACAAACAAATCCAACAGATAAAAATGCTGTTGACGATAAACAACCTGATAATGTGTCACTTGATGCCATCATAATAGACACAGTGGCAAAACATTTTAAAAAAGAATTAATTGATACTTCAGTTATTGGTTATCAAACTGATTCATTTTATGTTATTGAAGGGAAAGTAAAGCCAGGTCAAGCTATAAGTCATATCCTTAAGGATTATAATGTAAGCAGCTCTGATATTTATAAATTAGATCAAGCTTCTAAAGATGTTTTTGATGTAAGAAATATCCAAAGTGGGAAGGGGTATACTATAATTTGCAAAGACTCAAATAAAATTGCTAAATTTTTTATATATCAAAAATCAAAAATTGAATATGTTGTTTATGATTTAGACTCAATAAGTGTATATTTAGGAGAAAAGGAAGTTACAATTAAAAACAATACTGTAAGTGGAACTATAAAAAAAGGAGGAGGATTATGGCGTTGTCTTACAAGAAAATTAGAAGCAGAAAAAGTAGATCCACTGGTAGACATGCTTGCAAATCATATTTATGCTTGGACATTTGACTTTACTCACATTCAACCGGAAGATTCATTTATTGTTCATTTTGAAGAACTATATGTTTACGGAGAAAGTATCGGAATTGGACAAATACATGCCGCTTCTTTTACACATAAAGGAAAAACAACAAATGCTTTTCGATTTAAAGAGCAGGAAAATCTTA
>ENA-ORDR01000740-ORDR01000740.1-marine-metagenome-genome-assembly--contig:-NODE-740-length-16366-cov-4.448462_pt1 | contig 16366 bp, 13 predicted proteins | sample MGYA00240993_ERZ508538 | MGnify/ENA primary metagenome ERZ508538 (study PRJEB26207, sample SAMN05421999) | marine metagenome | isolation source: Monterey Bay, California, USA | place: USA:Monterey Bay... | reverse complement strand
AGATTATTACCTGTACCAACTTGAGCTGTTAACGATGCATTAGAATACCAAACAATATTACTTCCGATTGCAGTTAAATCTGGAATAGTATTACCAAAGCAAGCTGTCTGACTTGTAGTGGTTGGTGCATTTGGTAATGCATATATTTCTAAAGTAGATGTAGTAGCAAAACTTTCACAACCATTTGCATCTGTTGTTGTTGCATAATATGTATAAATTCCTGAAGCTGCCATACCAGTTGCATAGTTATTACCACTACTAACAAGATTTGTTAATGCAGCATCAGAATACCAGTTTATATTTGTTCCTGTTGCTGATAAATCTGGAATAGTATTACCAAAGCAAGCTGTCTGACTTGTAGTGGTTGGTGAAGTTGGAATAGAATAAATTTCTAAAGTAACTGGAATTGAAGGACCTTCACATCCATTGATAGTTTCAGTAACATAATATGTATAAAGACCAACTGTTAATTGACCAGTCGCATAATTATTCCCTGCTCCTACTTGATTAGTAAGTGCTGCATCAGAATACCATGTTACATTACTACCAACTGCAGTTAAATCTGGTATAACAGACCCTAAACATGCTGTTTGACTAGTAGCTGTTGTAGCTGTAGGAAGTGATAAAACAGTTACATCAACTGTAACTGGTAAACCTAAACAACCATTAGCATCTGTTTCTACAACTGTAACAATATAAGTTCCTGGTGTAACTCCCCAATCAATAGTTATATTGTCGGTAGTTGCACCATTATTTAATGTTCCTCCTCCAGATAAACTCCATTGATAAGTAGAACCAGCAGTTGGAGGATTGATTAAATAAGGTTCCGCTAAAGAACCTGCACATACCGTTTGTGTTGGGGATGTGTTTGTTTGTGCAAACATCAGTGATGATGAGAGTAGGAATATTCCTAGAAATATTCGATTTAGTAATTTGTTTTTTGTTTTCATGACCTTAACATTTTTTGATTAATATTTATTTTTAATTATGATTTATCGGTTGAGTTGCAACAATAGAAATTGGCACCACAATAACTGGTGACCAAGCTCCGGTATTACATCCATTCTCTTCTCTAACTCTAACTCTAAATTGAGTTGAGGTTCCTATATTATTATATGTTTGTGGATTTGATGTTGACATCCCTGGGTTTGTCATGTTTATCCAACCACCTCCGTTATTAAACTGAAATCTATACCTGTTTACTGGTATAGAAGTAGAAGCTGTAAGTAAAATACTCTCACCTAAACATGCAGGGTTAGGAATAGCTGAGAGAGTAGCTGTTGGAAGTGGATTTACTGTTATTGTTACTACATCTGTTGCAATACAACCACCGGAGGTAAATGTACATGTATAAGTTGTTGAAGATGTAATCCCAGAACTAAAAATTGGATTTTGAACATTAGGGTCTACAAAATCAGATGCTGGGCTCCAAGAATAATTTCCGATAGATGAGGAAGTTGAGCTTAATGAATTAGGAACATCTCCATTACAAATTGTCTGACTACCGCTTGCAGTAACAGAAACATTAGAAGATCCTCCAACAACTGCAGTATCTGTAGCACCACATCCATTTGCATCTGTAATAGTAACTAAGTAAGCTCCTGAAGATAAATTTGTTGCAGTCTGTGTAGTTTGTCCATCAGACCATAAATAAGTAACAGGTGTTGCTACCGAACCTGTAACAACAATAGTGTAATCTTCTGTTTCTCCAAACCAAGCTGTATTATTACTACAAGCATCTGCCTGATTAGTTGGCTGATACTGATAATTCTGCATTACGATTCTCATTCTACTTTGACCAGGAATTGCATTTGCAGGAACTGTAAAGTTAATTGTATGACTTGATGGACTTTGTGTAGGTGGAATAGTTGTAATTGTTTCATTTATATCATCAAAATCTCCATCGATATTCCAATCAATATAAATATTTACAATATCTTCAAGAGCAAAACCCCCTGTGTGACAAGTTCCTAAATCTAAATCAATATTATAACTGTTTCCTGGAGTGACATCTGCTGATTGTAAAGTAAAATCAGAATATAAATTACAAATAGATGATGTATTATTTGTTATGGAGTTATTATCACCTACCAAACTTACATTATTAATAGTAGAATAATCGGAGTACTGTGGATAGGATAAACAATAATTATTCAGAGCAGACGCTCCAACTCCGGTAATATTTACAATAGCAGATCCACTTTGAGTGCAAGTAGCATTAGTAACTGTGGTGGATAAATTCATTGGTGCAAATTGACTTATTCCGAAATTCTCTATTCCACAAGATTGTCCATTTACAAATACTTCATAAGTATGAGAACCTCCGCATAAATTTAAGAAAGGATTAATAACTGGCAATGGAGAAGAAGCATCTATAGAATAAGTATAAATATTTGGTGTAATTGGATCAGAAATATTCATATTAATCATGACATTACATTCATTAGGACAAGCTTGAGTAGGATTAGATTGGATATTTACAGTTGGCATTCTTATCTCAAAAGTATCAGAATAACTAGTATCTGGACAAGTCCAAGAATATGGTGAGAATGCCATTACAACATAAGACCCTGCATCTAAATCTGAACGAAAGGTACCTCCAACACCCCCACTTAAAGGATAAGTTTGTCCGTTAGTAATATTCTTCCAATAATAATTTAGATAAGTTGCTTGTATAATTTGAGCAGATCCTACTGCTCCACCATCAGGACATGCAATATGAGAAATGTTTGCAGTATCTACATTTACAGTACATTGAGCAAAAATAATATGGCTCAATATACTGAAAATTAGTAAAATATAGAAATGCTTTTTCACAAAAAAGGTTTTCTACAAAGATAGAAAAAATTTATTCTACAAGAATTAGTTGATAATCTGAATATTTGTAAAGCCTAACATCAGAATTAATAAACCCGCTATTCCCATTTAGTTGTATAAAATTAAATTGAGGAATATCAGAAAAAAAATGAAGTATTGATTTAAATGATAGTAAAGAAAATCTATCCATTTTATGATTGTATTTACTTTCAAATTTATCTAGCAGATATCTATTCTCTAATGATGTGAAATCAAAATAATTAGAAATAGGAATCCTAACTTTAAGTTTCATTAGGCTTTCTATGTTTAATTTATCGCTTTTAATCCAAGAATTATCCCCAATTACAACAACATCTTTATCAACAGTACTCATAAATGAAATTAGTCTATCAACAAAAACCGTTTCTTCTTCTAAGACTATATATAATGAGTTATCTTTCATTATTCTCAAACAACTTTTCTTTGAAACCTCACTTTGTGAAGTAAAATTATATTCATTGAATGGTAAAGAATCTTGATTTATTAATTTTACGAAACTATGTTTTAAAATCTTATTATTTTCATTAAAATCAATAAGTGTAATTTCTCTATTTTCAGTATTAAATAGTTTTGTTTTATTTACAAATCTTTTAGTAGGTGTTAATAAATAAACATTCTTATTTCTTCTGACAAACTCCTCTCTTGAAGAAAGAGGATTAATAATTAAAGTTAAAGAATCTTTTTTGAAATGTTTCTTAACTAATCTAAAATTTTCATGTAATAACGGACCAAAAATAATATTTGATCTTTCAATATTCTTATTTAAAAGTATATCTTTAACTATTTGCTCGTCTCCTTCTGTATCATATACATTCAAGACAATCTTCTTACCTAAATTAGATAAGGAGTCAATAGAAAGAAATACCCCCTCAAGAAAACTTATTGCAAGTTTAGATTTTTGATAAACTTTTTTTAACGAACTAATATTCTGATTCTCATCAAGATAAAAAGGTAATAATACGGAAATGTAAATTGTATCTGATTTTCTTATAGAATAATTAGAATCTAAAACAATAATTGTATCAAATACGATACTATCATTCTCAAATATCAATGTATCAATAATTATATTCTCTATTTCTAATCTCTCATCCGGAAGAACAGTATCATTCTCTGCATCATATTTAGGAATTTTTGTATTGATATCCTTCACATTACCACTTGCGTCATGATAACCAAACTTAATCTTCTCCTGAGATCTGCAAGAAACACTGCTAAGTATCAAACACCAAATTACTATTACATTCAAGTTAAACTTCATTATTCCCATTCAATTGTTGCAGGAGGTTTTGACGAAATATCGTAAACCACCCTATTAATACCTTTTACTTTATTAATTATTTCATTTGACACCTTTGCTAAGAACTCATATGGTAAATGAACCCAATCAGCCGTCATTCCATCTGTAGATTCAACAGCTCTAAGTGCTACTGCATTTTCATAAGTTCTTTCATCACCCATCACCCCTACTGATTGCACTGGCAAAAATATTGCTCCAGCTTGCCAAACAGAATCGTAAAGCCCATCTTCTTTTAAGGCGGAAATGAAAACATTATCAACTTCTTGCAGTATACGAACTTTTTCCGGAGTAACATCTCCTAGAATTCTAATTGCCAAACCAGGACCAGGAAAAGGATGCCTTCCTAAAAGTTCTGCATCAATCCCCATTGATTTCCCAATTCTTCTTACCTCATCTTTAAATAAAGTTTTTAAAGGTTCTACAATTTTCAATTTCATAAAGTCTGGCAAACCACCAACATTATGATGAGATTTAATTGTTGCAGATGGACCTCCAGTTGCAGAAACTGATTCAATAACATCTGGGTAAATAGTACCCTGAGCTAACCATTTTACATTTTCAATTAAATTCGATTCATCATCAAAAACATTAATAAATTCACCACCAATTGCTTTTCTCTTTTTTTCTGGGTCAGATAATCCTGACAAAGATTTATAAAATCTATCTTTAGCATTCACACCTTTAACATTTAAACCCATGCCATGATATTGTTTTAAAACAGATTCGAACTCATCCTTTCTTAAAAGTCCATTATCTACAAAAACACAGTATAAATTATCTCCTATTGCTTTATTCAATAATACTGCAGCTACAGTAGAATCTACTCCTCCTGAAAGACCTAAAACAACTTTATCATCACCTAATTTTTCTTTTAACCCTTCAACAGTTTCTTCTACAAAAGCGTTTGGGGTCCAATCTTGTGAGCACTCAGCAATATCTACAAGGAAATTTTGTAACAGCTGTTTTCCATCAGTAGAATGATATACTTCTGGATGAAACTGAATAGCAAAAGTGTCTTCATTTTCTATTTTATAAGCAGCTACTTTTACATCTTTAGTACTTGCAATTATCTCAAAATTATCTGGCAAAGTAGAAATAGTATCTCCATGACTCATCCAAACTTGAGAATTATCAGGAATACCTTTCAATAAAGTGTGTACTCTATTTACAAAAGAAAGATTAGCTCTTCCATACTCTCTTATCTTTGATGGCAAAACCTCTCCTCCACTACTTTTCGCTAAATATTGAGCACCATAACACACTCCCAATAAAGGTAATTTTCCCTTGATATTTTTCAAATTAGGATTTGGAGAATTCTCATCTCTTACAGAAAAAGGACTTCCTGAAAGAATAACTGCTTTTACATCTTTATCAATATTTGGAATTTTATTAAATGGGTGAATTTCACAATAGATATTCATCTCTCTTACTCTACGAGCAATTAATTGTGTATATTGTGATCCGAAATCCAAAATGATAATTTTTTCGTGCGTCATTATTTATTTTTTATCTGACAAAATTAAGAAATTTGTGTCAAGTGGGTTTAATTCTTCTTTTAATGTTTTAATAAATGTTTCAGAATGTTTAAAATACTGTGGAATGAAATTATCAAAACGTTCCTGAAGAGTCTTATTCGGAAACATCTTACTTTTAATCTTACTAATTTGTTTTAGAGAAGTTTCGTGTTTTTGTTTCTCTGATTTCAATATTTTTTTTTCTAATTTGTTTATAGAATTAATTTGTTTTTTAAGCTCCGAATCTATGGATGCAATCAATCCATTATCTTTATTTTTTTCTATTATTTTCTTGAAAATCTCTTCAATTTCTATCTTTTCTTTATTTAAAGAGAAAGAGTATTTATTTTCTACAAACAATTTATGTAAATGATGTTCATCTAAAAACATTTCTTCATATTTAAATCCAAAAGACAACCATCTTTTTATGTCTTTTTCATCTATCCACATTACAGAATTTCTAAGCAATAATATAGGAAATGAAATTTTTTCTTGAAGGAAAACATCTTTTAATTGCATCCAATACGCCACTTCCGCTCCACCTCCAACATATGCAATATTGGGCAAGATCATCTCTTGGTACAAAGATCTCATTAAAACATTAGGACTAAAGTTTTCTGGGTGTTTCTCAATTTCTTCTTCAGAAATAACTTCAGTTATTCTTTCTCTTTTACCTTCAGATAATTTAAAAAAATTAATTTCTCTTGAAAAAGCTTGAGGTTTATAATTTTCAGATAATTTATTAGTTGTAGACCTTATAGTTTTGAAATAAGATTTCTCAATAATATCTTTTTTCATTACAGAAATAAATTCAGATTTTAGTTTTTTATCGTCTCCATCAATAATTACTAAACCATACTTTCCAAATAATGCATTTATTAAAAATCTAGTTGCATCTGACAGATTATCATGTTTCAGATAAGAGTTTTCAAATATATTAATTATATCATTTTCATCATCATTAAAAATCATTTTCAACTCCTCTATTAATGATTTAATACCATCTGTTTTCATCTTTCCTACCGCTCCCTTCTGATCTGAATTCCATACAATTTTCTTGCCAAAAATATTAATATGATTTATTTCCTGAAAATCATGATCTTCAGATGCCATCCAAAAAATAGGTACATAATTATTTTCAGGGAATTCTTTATTTAGTTTTTCCGAAAGATTTATTGTAGAAATAATCTTGTAAATAAAATATAAAGGACCCGTAAATAAACAAAGTTGATGACCTGTAGTAACGGTAAAAGTATTTTCCGAGTTTAATAAATCTATATTTTCATTTGATTTATCAGAGAGAGAGAGGAAATTATTCTGTTTTTTAAGTGATTGAACTAAAACATTTCGATTAACATTTTCTTGTTTCTTTTGTTGAGTCTGTTTTTTAAAATTCACTAGAGAAGGAAAATAATTTACAAAAGGAGTTAATTTGTTATTATCATCTAAATAATCTGAAATTAATTTAGAAAACAACTTTGTATCTTTATATAATATTTTATGTTTTATCACTTAGCAAAAGTACAAATAGTATTTCGTTTAATAATTGAGTTTATTTTGCTTTATTCTGATAATTAATTTTATACTTTTGTAAGATGCAAAAACAATCCAAAATATATGTTTAAAACCAGAAAAAATAAGACTTTTAGTTTTCAGGTAAGGCATTATGATGAGAGGAAAGAGAGAATTGAGAATTTAAAAAAAGGAAAAAAAACAAAAATTAAATTTATTTCTAACACAAGTAGAGGAATAAACAAATCAAGAACATTAAGATTGTTTGTTATTCTAACACTAATAATAACTATTGTTTATTTATTTTTAAAAAATTAAGAAATTGGATATAATTCAGTTATTACCGGACCATATTGCTAACCAAATTGCAGCAGGAGAAGTTATACAAAGACCTGCTTCTGCAGTAAAGGAAATGCTAGAAAACGCATTAGATTCAGGAGCAACAAGCATAAAACTATTTATAAAAGATTCTGGTAAAACATTAATACAAGTTGTAGATAATGGATGCGGAATGAGTGAAACAGATGCCCGAATGAGTTTTGAAAGGCATGCTACATCAAAAATTAGAAAGGCGGATGATTTATTCAACATAAAAACAATGGGATTTAGAGGGGAAGCAATGGCATCAATGGCTGCAATTGCACATGTTGAACTTTGTACAAAACTAACAAATGAAGAACTTGGAACAAAGATTGTAATTGAAGGAAGTGAGATTAAAAAACAAGAAGAAACAATTTGTGCAAACGGAACATCTGTTAAAATAAAAAATCTGTTTTATAATGTTCCTGCCAGAAGAAATTTCTTAAAATCTGATAAAATAGAAACTAAACATATTATTGATCAGTTTAGTAGAGTTGCTTTAGCAAATCCTGAAATTTCATGGATTCTATTTTTAGATAATAAAGAATATTATCATCTGGACTCATCAAACTTTAGGCAAAGAATTGTAAATATTATTGGAGGGAAAATTAACGAAAAATTAGTTCCGATTGAAGAAGAAACTAATCTTGTAAAAATATCTGGGTTTATTGGAAAACCCGAAGCAGCAAAAAAAACAAGAGGAGAACAATATTTCTTTGTGAATGGAAGATTTATTAAAAGCTATTATTTAAATCATGCAATAAGTAAAGCTTTTACTGATTTAATTGCCGATAATTATCACCCTTCATATTTTATAAATTTGGAGATTGATCCAAAAATGGTGGACATAAATATACATCCTACAAAAACTGAAATTAAATTTGAGAATGAGCAAGCTATTTATTCAATTTTAAGATCTTCTGTAAAAAAATCCTTAGGAAAATACAATATTGCTCCTACTTTAGATTTTAATACTGAACCAAATTTTGATATTCCTATCAAAATGCAAAACACTACAGCAAGCGAACCAAAAATAAAAGTAAACAGTAATTACAATCCTTTTACGGAGAATTCTGAACCAGAAACAAAAGATACAAATAATCTATATCAAAATAATTTTGAAGAAGAAATACAGACAGAAATAAATTTATCTGAAATAGAGAATAATTCATCTGATTTGTTTCAGCTAAACAATCAATTTATTGTAAGTAAATCTGAAGAAGGACTTTTATTAATAAATCAACAAAGAGCTCATCAAAGAATTCTGTACGAATATTACAAAGAAAACTTAAATTCTAATCTGACATCACAACAACTTATTTTCCCAACAAAACTTGATTTTTCTAAATCTGAAATTGAAGAAATAAGACATATTGAAAACAAACTAAATAAATTCGGTTTTCATATTGAAATAGAGAACAATAAACTAGAGGTGTTATCGGTACCACCACAGTGCACGGAAGAAAATTTACAAGTTTTATTTAATGATTTTCTGAAAGAGACAGAATTAAACGACACTGATTTAAAAGAGAAAATTGAAACTAAAATAAGTAAAATTTTGTCAACAAAAACAGGAATAAAAAGTGGGCAAAAACTACAAAAAGAAGAAATGCAAATGATTGTTTCTAAACTTATGAAATGTGAAATTCCTTCTGTTAGTCCTTTCGGACAAAGTTGTTTTTTTAATATTTCTTTAACTGATATAACAAAAAAACTAAACTAATGTTAGGACAAAGATTTAACCATTTACCAGAGATTGTAAAAAATTTAATGATCATAAACGGTTTATTTTTTTTAGCAACTTGGGCTCTACAAAGTAGAGGAATAGATTTAACAAATTTATTTGCATTACATCAATTTCAATCTCCTGATTTTATGCCACATCAACTTATTACACATATGTTTATGCATGGAAATTTCACTCATCTATTTTTAAATATGTTTACTCTTTGGATGTTCGGAAAAACCTTAGAAAATAAATGGGGAGCAAAACGATTTTTAACTTATTATCTGATAACAGGATTTGGAGCTGCTCTTATTTATATTGGATATTTGCAATTTCAAATACATAGCTTATCAATTAACAATAGTGAATTATTAGATATTGCTAAAGAGGGGAAATATCTAATTGGAAATATTGCTTCAGAGAAACTATCTCAATTAGTCAACACACCAATGGTAGGAGCTTCAGGAGCAGTTTATGGTTTATTACTTGCATTTGGTATGTTATTTCCAAATTCAATCATCTATCTTTATATGGCTATACCAATAAAAACAAAATATTTTGTTGCAGGAATTGGAATACTATCAATTATAAGCGGTATCTCTAATAGTCCAGGAGATAATGTAGCACACTTTGCTCATTTGGGTGGTATGATTTTCGGTATCATATTATTAAAATATTGGAAAAAGAAAGGAGAAATCTGGTTTTAGATGAATTCAATATTTAACGACATAAAATCTAACTTTAAAACCGGATCTAGTTTCACTAGATTACTTTATGTAAATCTAGGAGTTTTCTTAATTATAAAGATTTTATCTGCTTTCGGATTTCTATTTAAGATAAATGATATAAATCATTTTATTGAAAGTTATTTAAGTTTACCATCAAACCTTTCAGAACTTGTTAAAAGACCTTGGACTTTAATATCTTATATGTTTGTCCATCAAGATTTCCTACATATTCTTTTTAATATGGCTTGGCTTCATTTCGGGTCAAAATTATTTTTACAATACTTTAACGGAAAACAACTTTTAAGTACTTACTTTTTAGGTGGTATTTTTGGTGGACTAATTTACATATCCGCTTTTAATATTTTTCCTGTTTTTCAAGATGCTCCTTTTATTAACTCAGTGGCAATTGGCGCTTCTGCTTCTGTTTTAGCAATCTTTATTGCAATTGCAACTTATAGTCCTAACTACATTGTAAATCTTACTTTTATAGGAAATACATTCATAAAGCACATTGCAATATTTTTAGTAGTTCTTGATTTTTTATTAATTGAAAAAAATAATCCTGGGGGGCACATTGCACATTTAGGAGGTGCTATTTTCGGATTTCTATATATTAATCTTCTTAGAAAAGGGATTGATCTTTCTGTTAATTTTTATACTTTTCTGTCTTATTTTAAGTTTTCTGAAAAAACTAAATTAAAGAAAGTTCATAAAAACAGAAGTTCAAAAAATAATGATGATCTTTTCAGAAGTAAAAAATCTGACAAACAAAAGAAAATCAATTCTATTCTGGAAAAAATATCAAAATCAGGATATGATAGTTTAACAAAACAGGAGAAAGAACTTTTATTTAAAGAAAGTAAATAATGAAAAAAGGAATACATTATATCATCTTCTTTCTGAATATAATTGTATTATTCACACTTTCTTTTGCGTTAGTTTCTCCCTTTGTAAGTCCTAATATATTTTGGCCTATTTCATTTTTTGGTTTATTTTTTCCTTTAATAGTTTGTATGATTTTCGGATTTACTTTATTCTGGATTTTTCAAAATAAAAAGTTTATATGGATAAACTTAATCTTCCTTTTATTTTCTAGTCCGTACATCATCAGATTTGTTTCTTATAATAAAAATACTGAAGTAAATGAAGGAGTGAAAATAATGAGTTATAATGTTAGATTATTTAATAAATGGGGTTGGATAAACGAAAAAAATGTAGATGAAAAAATCATCAGTTTTGTAAACAATGAAAAGGTTGATATTTTCTGCATTCAGGAGTATTACAACCCAAGAGAAGATTTAAATTTTAATTTTAAATACTCTCATATCGGAATTCAGAAAAATAAAGAAAACTGGCATATGGCCATTTACAGCTCATATCCTCAGATAAATAAAGGAACAGTACATATAAATGGATCTAAAATGAACAACACTTGCATCTTCTCAGATATTATTGTTAAACAAGACACAATAAGAGTATACAACATACATTTAGCATCTAACTTTTTTCAGAAAAAAGATTTTCACAACATTACATCTACTAAAAAAAACAAAGTAAAAAATGGAGTAATTGGAATTAGCAAGAAACTTAAAAGATCATTTGGAAGAAGAGGAAGTGAAGTAGATCAGATTAAAGAACATATTAGCAAATCACCTTATTCTGTTATTATTTGTGGAGATTTTAACGACACTCCTGTTTCCTACGCTTATCAGGAATTAAGCAAAAAAAGAAATGATGCATTTATAAAATCTGGAAATGGAATTGGTTCTACTTATACAAAAATACCTACTTTAAGAATAGATTATATTTTGTACGACAACAATCTATATTCTTCAGATTTCATTACTTATAACACAGGACTATCTGATCATAGAGCAATCAGCTGTACAATAAATTTTTAGCTTAATTGTTATGAAACTTGATTCATAGCGATAGCAGTTTTCTCAATTTTCATCTTAACTCCGTGATTTTCTAAAATTACTGTTGTATCTTTAACTTCAATAACTTTTCCATGAATACCTCCAATTGTAATAACTTGATCTCCTTTTTGTAATTCAGACCTAAATTTATTTTCTTTCTTCTGTTTCTTTACTTGCGGACGTATCATAAAAAAATACATCACAACAAAAATTAAACCGAAAAATATTAAGGATGTTGATCCTCCACCTCCAGTTGCATCAGGAGCAGCCTGTAATAATATAAACATAATCTATTTAGTTTTTGGTACTACCGTACCTGTTATTGTTAAAATTTTAATATTTGGTGTTGCATTTGTAGTTAAGGTTATCTTTTTGTTTTGTGTTCCGTTCTTTCCTTTACTATTAAAAGTAACATCAATAATTTCCTCCTCACCTAATTCAATTTCTTGTTTAGGGAAATTTAACTCGGTACAACCACAACTTGCTTTTGCATTAGTTATTATTAAATTTCCTTCTCCTGTATTCTTTATCATAAACTCAACATCAACTGATTCTCCTTCTGTAATAGTACCAAAATCAAATGTTTCATTTCCTAAAACAGTAAATTCAGCTCCGTTATCAATTAAGTTAGTTTCCGTATTATTATTACAAGATATAATAGATAAAAATAAAAATATGTAAAAAGCTATTCTCATTATACTAATCCTCTACCAATTTTTTTAATTTTTCCTTCTCTTTTAAACTGAGAAACAATCTTATCTAAAACTCCATTTATAAACAGCTTTGAGTTTTTTGAACTATAATATTTCGATATTTCTAAATACTCATTAAATGATACTTTTATTGGCATTTCTGAAAAAGAAACAACTTCAGTAATTGCCATTTTTATCAAAAGTAAATCCATTTTCGAAATTCTTTCTAACTCCCAGTTTCTCACTTTACTTTCAACCAAACTAGAATATTCCTCATCACTATAAATTGTTTTTCTGAACAAATCAACTGCAAATTTCTTATCATCAGAATTCTTAAAAACATCCTCAATAACACTTGCAGAATTTCCTTCTTTCATATTATTTATCTGACCTTTCATAAACAGAGCAATAAAAGGTAAATCATCTAACCAAAAAATACTTCTTTCTTGTAATATATGATGTATTATCTCATTATCCAATACAAATTCATTTAACATTAACTGAATAAATCTTTTATCTTCATTAAAGGATGTTTTTTCACTACTTAAGTAATCTTTATACTGATCACTTTTTATCATATCAACAAATACTTTTCTGATAATATCTAACTCTCCTTTTCTCCAAATTGAAGAAATTCTTGTTGTTTTTTTTACTAATATTTCATCTTCTAAAAGAGATAAAATAATTTTATTAGTTAAAAATTTTGTATTCGGATTTATGTCATCATCTGTAGGAATATATTTTGATTTATTCTCTTCCATAAATTCAGATGCATACCTATGAAGTTCTAAAATGAAAGAAAATAAAACAACTTGAAGTTCAGGTACACTTCTGAAATCTTTTAACATTTCTTTTTCAGCAATATCTATTTCATTACTTGGATTTGAAAAGTAGGAATACAAAGATTGCATTACTTTTACCCTAATGTGTCTTCTTGAAATCATTTATTATTTATTGTCCTGAATTCTTTGTTCAGCAATTGCTAATGCAGCTTGATGAGTTGTTATGTTTTCATTTTCTGCTTTTAATAAAATTTGAAGTGTTGTATCATAAATCTTTCTTGTCTGAGCTAAAGATTCCTCTCTATTATATCCTTTTATTTCAGAATAAACATTAATTAAACCACCAGCGTTAATTAAAAAATCAGGAGCATAAATTATACCTTTATCTTTAATCATTTCTCCATGTATGACCTCTTCTTCTAACTGATTATTTGCAGCTCCTGCAACAATAGAACATTTTAATCTATTTATTGTATTAGTATTTAAAGTAGCACCTAATGCACAGGGAGCGTAAATATCCATATCCATATCATAAATAGAATCACCCATTATTATTTCAGCTCCATATTTTTCTGAAACTTTAGATAATTTATCTTTATTTATATCCGTAATATAAACTTTAGCTCCTTCTTCAGTAGTATGTTTTACTAAATTCTCTCCAACATGTCCAACACCCTGAACTAAAATTGTTCTTCCTTTTAACAAATCTGATCCCCACTTAAATTTTGCAGAAGCTTTCATCCCCATATATACTCCATATGCAGTAACAGGAGAAGGATCTCCACTACCTCCCATTGATTCTGGAATTCCGGTAACATGTTTTGTTTTTTCTCTAACATATTCCATGTCTTTAGTATTCATTCCTACATCTTCTGCAGTTATATACTTACCTCCCAAACTATCTACATATTCTCCGAATTTTTTCATCAGAGCTTCTGATTTTTCAGTAGTTGCATCACCTATAATAACAGCCTTTCCACCTCCTAAATTTAATCCTGAAATGGACGCTTTAAAAGTCATTCCTCTCGAAAGTCTTAACACATCCTGAAGAGCTTCAGATTCATTTGAATAATTCCACATTCTAGTACCTCCAAGTGCAGGTCCTAATGTAGTATCGTGTATTGCTATAATAGCTTTTAATCCTGTTTCTTTATCCGTACAAAAAACAACTTGTTCGTGTCCCATCATCTCCATTTTCCCAACTACCAGAGAAGAAACTTTATCCTTTACTTCCATCATTATATCAACTATTTTAGTATTAGTACTACTTCTTTTCAGAAGTTATTCCGTTTTTTAAACGGTTTGCAAAATTAGTTATTATTTTTGGCACAACAAAACATTAAACAAAATTAGATTTGAACAACCTACTACACCTGAATAAATACTTATTTAAGTATAAAAAAATACTAATGATTGGTAGTGTCTTTATTTTAATTTCTAATGTTTTTGCTCTCTATCCTGCAGAATTTGTAAGACATTCGTTTGACAATATACAAGCAATACTAAACAACACTTCATCAACAAGTATACAAAGCACATTATTAAAATATGGTGGACTTATTATCTTATTTGCAGTTATAAAAGGTGTTTTTATGTATTTCATGAGGCAAACTATTATTGTTATGAGTAGGAAAATAGAGTTTGATTTAAAAAATGAAATCTATCAGAAATACCAAGAACTAAGTTTATCTTTTTACAAAGAAAATAACACAGGTGATTTAATGAACAGAATAACTGAAGATGTAAATAGAGTAAGAATGTATTTGGGTCCTGCTATAATGTACGCTATAAATATGTTCTTTTTATTTTCATTAGTAATTAGTAAAATGTTTATTATCAATACAAAACTTACTCTTTATGTTTTAGCTCCATTACCTCTTCTTGCAATTGCTGTATACTATGTAAGTAATCAGATAAACAAAAAAAGTGAACAAGTACAAAGGCAACTTTCTGTTTTAACATCAAATAGTCAAGAAACTTTCTCGGCAATTAATATTATTAAGATTTTCCGAAATGAAGATAACTCTTTTAAAAGATTTTACTCTGAATGTAAAGATTACACCAAAAAACAATTGCAACTTGTTTCGGTAGAAGCATGGTTTTTTCCTCTTATTATTTTATTGATTGGGGTTAGTACAATTACAACTATTTATATCGGAGGTTTAGAAACTTTTAAAGGAAATATAACTACAGGAAACATTGCTGAATTTATTATTTATGTAAATATGCTTACTTGGCCAGTTGCTTCTGTTGGGTGGGTTACTTCTTTAATACAAAGAGCGGAAGCTTCAATGGAACGGATAAATGAATTTTTAGATACTAAGTGCAACATTAAAAATCCGACAGAAAAAGACACAGATATCTCAGGAAACATTACATTTAAAGATGTAAGTTTTATATATCCTGACACAGGAATTAAAGCCCTTAAAAACATCAGTTTTAGTGTAAAAGAAAATGAAACTCTTGGCATTTTTGGAAAAACAGGAAGTGGCAAATCAACTATTGCAAACCTAATGTGTAGATTATACGACACAGATAATGGATCTATTTTGTTCGGAAACACTGATGTAAAAGAATTAAATTTATCTCAACTCAGAAAAAACATAGGATATGTTCCTCAAGATGGATTTTTATTTTCTGGTACTGCAAACCAGAACATTAGTTTCGGTAAAGATAGATACCAACAATCCGAAATTATTAATGCAACTAACACTGCAGAAATTACTGAAGAAATTGAAAATTTCCCAGATAAATACGATACTATTATCGGTGAAAGAGGAGTTCAGCTTTCAGGTGGACAAAGACAAAGGATATCTATTGCCAGAGCTATTTTTATAAAACCTCCTATTTATATTTTTGATGATTGTCTTTCTGCAATTGATGCAAATAAAGAACAGAAAATATTAAAAAACCTAAAAAATATTACTAGTAATAACACTAATATTATTATTAGCCACCGAACTTCATCAATCAAAAA
>ENA-ORDR01000738-ORDR01000738.1-marine-metagenome-genome-assembly--contig:-NODE-738-length-16411-cov-7.650790_pt1 | contig 16411 bp, 16 predicted proteins | sample MGYA00240993_ERZ508538 | MGnify/ENA primary metagenome ERZ508538 (study PRJEB26207, sample SAMN05421999) | marine metagenome | isolation source: Monterey Bay, California, USA | place: USA:Monterey Bay... | reverse complement strand
AACTAAAGGGTGCATTAGCATCCTTTTTTTATGTAAAATGCATGCAAAATATTAAGGAAGCAAACAATGGAAAATGATTACAAAGTAGTAGATATGGACTTAGCAGATTTTGGAAGAAAAGAAATATCTCTTGCGGAAAATGAAATGCCAGCACTAATGGCTTTAAGAGATAAATATAAAGATGAACAGCCCCTTCAGGGTGCAAAAATCATGGGTTGTATCCACATGACAATTCAAACAGCTGTATTGATGGAAACGCTTAAAGACTTAGGGGCTGAATTGAGATGGTCTGGTTGTAATATTTTCTCAACTCAAGATCATGCTGCAGCAGCAATGGCAGCAGCTGGTATCCCAGTATTTGCTTGGAAAGGCCAAACTGATGAAGAGTTTGATTGGTGTATTGAACAAACTATCTTAGAAGATGGAAAGCCATGGGATGCTAATATGATTTTAGATGACGGCGGCGACCTAACTCATATGGTTCATACAAAATTTCCTGAAATGCTAGAAACTATTCATGGTATTTCAGAAGAGACAACTACAGGGGTTCATAGATTAAAAGCTATGCTTGAAGCACATACCTTAAAAGTCCCAGCTATTAACGTAAACGATTCAGTGACTAAATCAAAAAATGATAACAAATATGGTTGCAGACACAGCTTAAATGATGGAATCAAGAGAGCCACAGACATGTTCTTGGCATCTAAGAAAGCATTAGTTATTGGGTATGGAGACGTCGGCAAAGGCTCAGCTCAAAGTCTAGCTCAAGAAGGTATGATCGTAAGAGTGGTTGAATCAGACCCAATTTGTGCCATGCAAGCATGCATGGATGGATTCGAAGTAGTTTCTACTTATAACAATGGCCTAGTCACAAGGGATGTAAAAGATATCAATCTTCATGTCATGGGTGATACGGATTTGTTGGTCACAACTACTGGTAACGTTAATGTTTGTGATGAAGCTATGCTAAGAACATTAAAGAATACTGCAGTGGTATGTAATATTGGTCATTTTGATAATGAAATTGATACTCAGTTCATGAGAGATAAGTGGTATTGGGAAGAAATTAAACCTCAAGTTCACAGAATTTTTAGAGATACCTCTCCATCTGATACTCCTAACATTTCAAGCAAAGATTATATCCTCCTTCTATCTGAGGGTAGATTAGTGAATCTTGGAAACGCTACCGGTCACCCAAGCAGAATCATGGACGGCTCTTTTGCCAACCAAGTATTGGCTCAAATGTTTTTATATGAGCAAGGCTTTGCAAATATCAATGATGCAGATAAGCAACAAGAGATGTTAACTGTGAAAGTACTGCCTAAGAAATTAGATGAGGAAGTTGCTGAGCTAATGGTTCAAGGCTTTGGCGGAACAATGACCAAGCTAACCAAAGATCAGGCTGAATACATCAATGTTCCTGTGGATGGTCCTTTCAAAGAGGAAGAGTACAAATACTAATAATTAGTTTTTTTCTCTTTAATTATTCATAATAGGCGAATGAAAATTCGCCTTTTTTTTATTCTACTAACTATAAGTTTTCTATCTGCTAGCTGCGGCATGAAGGCTCCTATTCCTTCCTTTATTTTAATTGCTCTGTAGCATCAAATAAATGGATCATTTTAATTACCAACAAGATATTCTTTTTGCGGAAGATGTCGCTCTAAGCAATATTGCAGAGCAATATGGAACACCTTCATATGTATACTCGCGAGCAACCTTGGAAAGACATGCAAAAGCATACACAGAATCGTTCATGTCTATGAATGGCTTGGTTTGCTTTTCTGTTAAAGCTCTCTCAAATATTTCCATTTTAAAAGTTTTAAAGCAATGCGGCTGTGGATTTGATATTGTCTCTGGGGGTGAGCTTCACAGAGCTCTTTTAGCAGGCGCTGATCCTCAAAAAATTATTTTTTCTGGGGTTGGCAAATCAAAAGCTGAAATGGCTGCTGGAATTAAAAGTAATATCTTGTCATTCAATGTGGAGTCTGAAAGTGAATTAATGGCGCTTGAAGAGGTAGCAAAAGAGTTAAATGCAATAGCTCCTGTTGCTATCAGATTTAATCCTGGCGTAGATGCTGGTGGACATGAGTTTACAAAAACAGGCAGGAAGTCAGATAAGTTTGGTGTCAGTATCAATGAGACCATGCGGTTAACTGACAAGTGCATTAAGAGTAACAACCTCAATATTGTAGGTTTAACTTGTCATATTGGCTCTCAAATTTCAGAGCTGGAAAAATTTAAGGAGGCTGCCGCTCAGTCTTTAAAGCTATTGCTAGACGTTGAAAAATTAGGAGCTGAGTTAAATTTTATTGACATGGGAGGGGGTCTAGGAGTCACGTATGTAGACGAAAAAACTGTTCAGCCCCATGAGCTGATTAAATGCTATGAAGAAATTTTTCAAGGCAGGCCTGAAAGGCTAATCGTTGAGCCAGGAAGATCTATTTCTGCTAATGCAGGAATTTTGCTTACTAAAGTTGAGTACAAAAAAAATAATTTTCTTATAACTGATGCGGCTATGAATGATTTATTGCGCCCAGCTTTGTATCAAGCTCAACATGACGTGTGGCAGGTAGATAATAAAAATGATGATGTTAAAAATTATAATGTTGTTGGGCCAATATGTGAGACAGGAGACTTTCTTGCAAAAGATATGCAATTGAGTGCCAACGAAGGCGACCTTCTTGCTTTAAGGACAGTGGGTGCTTATGGTTTTGTAATGAGTTCAAATTATAACTCTCGAATGAGAAGCGCTGAGATCCTGGTAGATAAGGATAAATTTCAATTAATAAGGCGCAGAGAGGAGTTATTAGATTTAACTAAACTGGAAGAGGGCTTGCATGATGAAATTTAAGAAAATGCATGGAAATGGCAATGATTTCATAATAATTGAAAATCTTACTCAAACAACCTCTCTTACAAAATCTCAGATAATCAAAATGGGTGATAGAAATAAGGGCCTAGGTTTTGATCAGCTCATAACAATTAATCCGCCAAAAAAGAATCATCATGACTTGCACATAAAATTTTTTAATACTGATGGATCAGAAGCAAGTATGTGTCTGAATGGAGTAAGGTCTGTTGGGGCGTTTGTTTGGGAATCTCAGCTGTTCCCAAAAAAACCAATACTGCTGGGCACTAAATCAAGAGATATTTTAATTAAGCCCACTGAATCGAAAAATGTGAAGGCGGTTATAGATTTTCCTTTTAAAGAAAAAATTCCGAAATCGGAGATGAAGCTTTTACAAAAAGAAAAAGTTTGCTTTGTAAATGTTGGCAATCATCATCTGTTGATTCAATCCACCAAAATTGATAATTATGATCTGTCTGCTCTTTGCAAAAAACTGAGAAAACGAAAGTTCTTTAGGGATGCAAATATTTCTTTATGGAAAAAAACTGGAAGCACGATCCTATCAAGAACCAATGAAGCTGGGGCCGGTGAAACTTTGTCATGTGGTTCAGCCGCCGCCGCTATTGCTAGCGTTGCTTTGAATTCAGCAAAAAAAATTACGGTTATTTCCAAGGGTGGCAAGATATCTCTTACAAACATGGGTGATAAACTAGAAATGACTGGGCCTGCTGAATTAATTTGTGAGGGCGTATGGGCAAAAAATTAAATGCAAAAGATGTAGAGATTTTTCTTCTAGAAAATATTGATTTCTTTGTTACCAGGGAGTCTCTTGTCAGCGAATTAAGCTTTAAACATGATTCTGGTGGAGCATCATCTCTGTTAGAGATGCAAGTTAGGCGATTGCGTGATGAGCAGTCAAGGTTAATGGAGATGCTCACTAGTTTTGTTTCTACAGGACAGGACAATGAAGACCTTTTTTTGAAATCTAAAACTCTGACACTCTCTCTAATTCAAGCCAAAGATATGGATTCAATTGTTTATACTGTCGAGTCTTTTTTTCAAGAGATTATCGGTGCGGATGCATGCAGCCTAATTCTTGCTTCAGACAAAGAGGTAAAAGAGCTGGAATCAACTACCGGTCTAGAAATGAATAAAAACTCTATTCATATGGGTCCTTTTTCTCAAGAAAAGATGTCTTTGCTCTTTCAGGATAATGAGATGCTTTCCGGTGTAATAAGCATCTTTAAGGTAAAAGATAAATTTGGTTTATTGAAGATTGGCTCTAGAGATCAAACAAAGTATTTGGGTGATGGCGATACAGCGTTTATCGAATACATTAGAGATGTAATAGCGAGCGTGATTGAATTGAAAGATGTATGAATGAAAAAAAATATTTTCTCATTTCAAAAATTACAGACTATTTAGACTTTTTAGAAAATATTAAAGGCCTCAGCGCTAATACAATTAAATCCTACCAGCGTGATCTCATAAAGTTTTCGCACTTTTCTGAAGCTGCTAATGTAGATAACTTTGATATGTTTACTGAAGAAATTTGTTCAAGCTGGATTGCTGATCTGTTTCAACAGAATGTTAGTGCCCGAAGCATTCAAAGGCATATTTCATCAGCAAAAGGTTTCTTTGAGTATGCGCAAAAAAATACTCTTATCAACGGATCTCCGTTTGAACTAATAAACTCACCCAAGTCACCAAATTATTTGCCAAATGTATTGTCTCCAGAAGATGTTGAGCAGCTCTTAAATTTTAAACCAAAGAATATTCAAGAGACTAGGGACATGGCAATCGTAGAGTTGATATATTCGAGCGGGCTAAGGGTCTCGGAAGCTGTAAATGTAGATTTAAATGATTTTGAGGAATCAGGAAATTTCTTGCGAGTCCTAGGCAAAGGCTCAAAAACAAGATTGGTACCTGTGGGCCGATTTGCACAATCAGCCATAGATAAATGGATTGAAGAAAGAAAGAAAATTTCTACTATCGATGAAGCACTATTTGTTAATCTAAGAGGTGGTCGGATTTCTACCAGGAGCATTCAAGAGAGAATAAAAACACTTGCCTTAATGCAGGGCCTACCTCCAGTTAACCCTCATATGCTGAGACATAGTTTTGCTACTCACCTATTGGAATCAAGTGGAGATTTGAGGAGTATCCAAGAGTTACTGGGACATAGCTCGCTTTCAACAACTCAAATCTATACCCGATTAGATTATCAGCATTTAATAAAAATTTATGAGAAATCACATCCAAGGGCAACTAAAACGAATGCCTAAAATAGAATTAATAACCTTTGATCTAGATGATACGTTCTGGGATATTAAGAGTGTGATTATTGCTGCGGAAAAAAATTATAGGCAGTGGTTAGAAGCAAGGGTTGGTCAGACCATAAAATGGGGAACGTTTGAAGAATTCATGCGCATCAGACAAACTCTCATTAAAGAAAACTCTGCTTTAGAATATGACCTTGGATTGCTTAGAAAGACAACAATTCGTCACCATTTAAATTCACATATAACAAATCAAAATGAGTTAAATTTGTTGGTTGATGAAGCATATGAATTTTTTTTAGGCGAACGACACAAAGTAGTATTCTATGAGAAAGTAGTAGAGGTTTTGGAGGACTTATCATCTCAGTTCATGCTTGGGGTCCTTACTAACGGAAATGCTGATGTGAATAAGCTGGGTATTGGAAATCTATTTGATTTTTCGATTGCCTCTACTGATGTTATGAGCAATAAACCTGATCCAGCACATTTTATTAGGGCTAAAGAAATTTCAGGAATAGACTTTCAAAGCACTTTGCATATTGGTGATGATGCGGTTAATGATATTAAAGGAGCTAGAGACCTTGGAATAAATACTATGTGGTTTAATTCCCAAAATTTACCATGGGACATAGATGATAATCCTCCTATAGAATTCAATCACTGGTCTGAATTTAAGAACTTGTTATCATTGCATCATGGCCAATAAAGATACTTTTGAAGCATTTATAAGCATAGTTCAAGACAAAATTATAGATTTCACTGACGGCTCCAGCAAACCCAGCTTTGAAGTAATTAAAGATGAAATTAGGGAGAAATTTGACGAATTAATTCGCTCTCAAGGATATGTTTCCAAAGAAGAGTTTGAAGCGCTCGAGGCTATAGCAAAGAGATTGGAGTCTAGGCTCGACGAGCTAGAAGCAAAAACTAAGTAAAATTATAGCTGAGATAAATAGTTATCTAGTCTGTCTGAATTCATCATGAATGCAGACTTCTTATCTGCTGCTGCCATTTTAATATCTTCTAAATTTACAGCTTCTCCAACCTGAATTACTCCGATCATTGCCATCATGACATGCGGGTCACACTGATAGACATAAACTCCTTCGCTATCTAAAACTACGCTTATATCTTGACTAAGCTTACCTGCCCAATCAGCTGCGCCTGAAGGTATCATGCCATCCATTGAAACTGAGTTATGAGCTGCATCAGTGGCTTTGAAATGAATTGTATCTCCGAGAGACACCTTCAAAACTGCTGGCTCAAATATCATTTGCCCACCTTCACCAGAGTTAAGCATTTTAACAATATGTTCTGAGCCCTCTGATAGCTGAACTTTTGCAATAGGGGCTGAATTAGCTGTACTTGAAACTGCGGCGCTAGAGGCGGCCCCACATGATTGCCCTTCTAAGCAAACACTGACAGAGTTATTAAGCCTAGAGCCTAGAAGTTCGTCATATTTTTTTCCATTAAAAAATAATACTAATGCTAGAGTGACAACAAATAATGGTGTGATTTTTTTCATATTTAATAGTCTAATTAAGAGACTGGTTTTTGTAATTCAATTACATGGTCTACGACTTCGAGCATTTCTGAGTGAGAGCGTTTAGCTTCTACTTTGTACTGGCCATCAACAAATACCATTGGAACTGCTTGCACTTTTAATTGTCTAGTCATTTCCATTGCTCTTTTAAGTTTTTGTTTTACAGAAAATGAATTCATCTGCTTTTTAATCTCAGCTCTATCAAAATCAAATGTCTCAAGGAGCTGTAAAATCGACTCTTCGCTTGAGAGATAGTTTGATTCTTTGTGAATGGATGTAAATACTGCCGCATGGCCTTTGTCTCCAATTCCAAGGGCTTCAATAGTATAAAATAATTTTGCATGCAGCTGATGAGCCGGACCCCATGTCACTGGCATCTTGGTCAGCTTGACGCTGCTATCTTGTTTTTTTGACCAATTAGAGATTACCGGTTCAAGGTTATAGCAATGCCCACATCCATACCAAAAAATCTCAAGCACTTCCACAACACCATCTTGCTTAACAGGCAGGGGCCTAGAAATAGTTCCATAATCTTTTCCAAGCCTAAATTCTGCATTCGCCTCAAGGGTAGAAAATAATAAGATAAAAGTTAAAAAGAATTTGTAGTTTTTCATTTTTGATAAAGTCCGTGCATGTAGTTAGCCAAAGCTTCTATGTCTTTGTCTTTTAAGTTTTGAGATACTGATTGCATCACCAGTGAATAGTCTCCCGCATCTCTTTCAAGACTGCGATAAGCTTTTAACGTTGAAATTAGATAAGCTTTTTGCTGGCCTGACACTCTGGGAAACCCAGCTTGAGCATTACCAGCACCATTAATAGAATGACACGCTGTACAAGAAGGAATGCCTCGCTTTAAGTCACCAGCCATGTACAAGCTCTTTCCAAGAGCTAAAAGCTCCTCATCATCTTCTGCCTGACCTACGGCCAGAGGCTGGGAGCTATAAAATGCTGCTATGTCTAAGAGATCACCATCTGAAAGATTTTTTAGATAAGGAATCACAGACATCATTAAGACATTTTCACGCTCACCTTGTTGAAAATATTTGAGTTGCTCAGCAATATAGCGCTGATTTTGTCCTGCTAGATTTGGCCAATCAGAAGCGATGCTTTTGCCCTGAGCTCCATGACAAGCTGCACATTGAGCCACAAGAGCTGACCCAGCTTTCGCATCCCCAACATCGAGCAAATCAGGTATCTCAATTTCAGACGCAAGACTGCCATAGGACATAAAAGTCAGAACAATCATTAAATAAGTTTTCAACATATATTGTGCGTTATGGTATAGAAAGCATATTATATGTCCTGCGTGGCTTGAGATAAACGATCTAATGAAAAATCCTTTCAAAAATACTGCTTTTTTATTTGGCATAACAAAGTATCAAAAGCTCCCAGAAGACTCTGGAACAGAGATTTTATTGTCTGGTCGCTCAAATGCCGGTAAATCTAGCGCATTAAATGCTCTAACCAAGAATAAAAAATTGGCCCGCATCAGTAAGACCCCTGGGCGAACAACTGAAATTAATTTCTTTGAAGTAGAGGAAGGTTTTAAGTTTTTGGATCTGCCAGGATATGGATTTGCAAAATCTGGTCATTCTAGACGCAAGGATTGGGGGCCGTTGTTAGGTGAGTATTTTGAAAAAAGACAATCTTTAAAAGCAGTGGTTGTATTTATGGATATTCGCCACCCACTCAAACCCATAGATCTTGAAATGATTGAGCTATGCGAAAACTTTGATGTTCCTTTTATTCCAGTCCTCACAAAATCGGATAAGGTATCAAATAATGTATGCGCGAGCACTCAACAGAAGGTTTTAAAAGAAACTAATGCTCCTCATGTAATAGCAATCTCAGCCCTGAAGGGAACTAATTGTGAAAAACTAGGGAAAATTTTGCTAAAGTATGTCGATGGTTAAATTATCTTTTCAAGATCAATCCTGTGACCTAACCCTTGAGGAAGGGCTGGAAGAGTATCGTGCCTACCTTCAAGCCAATGGCAAAAAACAATTAATTGATAAGCCTGATTCAACAATTATTAGGGATCATGATGCAACTCACGTTATTTTTGGACTTGATACTTCACTAGAACAAGAATCGCTTTTAGACTCATGGGTCCTTTGGGGCTGTCAGTGGAAGTTTAAAGAATTGTTTGCATATGCACAATTACCTGAACTTAAAGAACTAAATAAACATTTACAAAAAGAAGTGGGTTACCTCAAGCTGCTGCTTATCGTCTTTAAACTAATTCCTTTAAAGCTAAAGATAAGACGTCGAACAAAGGCAATGAATAGAAAATGGCCATTTAAATCTCCAGATTCTTTAATGACTCAAAGAGTGTGTGATTTAAGAGAAGAATATGGCATCAGGATTCTTGAGCCAGAAGAAAGAATTGTCAAAGATCCATTAATCTGGGCAGGAACAATTTCTTCCTAGTGAGCCTCATTCCAATTGGCCCCTTGGTTTGCATCAACAATTAAAGGAATATCCAATTTAACTGCTCTTTCCATCAGGTTAATTACATTAGTTAGGGCTTCTTCTGCAAAATCTTTTTTGACCTCAAAAATAAGCTCATCATGAACCTGCATAATCATTTTAATATTTAGATTGTCCTCTCCAATCCATTCATCAACATCAATCATGGCTTTCTTAATAATGTCTGCAGCAGAGCCTTGCAAGGGAGCATTAATTGCAGCTCTTTCAGCTGCCTGTCGTCTTAACCCATTAGATGCATTAATTTCAGTTACATGAAGTTTTCTGCCTAAAATAGTCTCTACATAAAGGTTTTGCTTTGCTAGCTCCTTAGTAGAATCCATGTATTCCCTGACGCCAGTGTATCTCTCAAAATAAGTATCAAGATAAGCCTGAGCTTCATGGCGAGGAATTCCTAGCTGCCTAGTTAATCCAAAAGCTGACATGCCATAAATTAAGCCAAAGTTAATTGCCTTGGCACTTCTTCGATGATCAGTGGTTACCTCTTCTAAAGGCACATCAAAGATTTCAGAGGCAGTAGCAGAATGCACATCAATATTATTATTGAAAGCGTGGGTAAGGTTTTTATCTCCAGATAAATGGGCCATGATTCTTAGTTCAATCTGCGAATAGTCAGCTGAGATTAAAACATTACCTTTTTCTGCCACAAAGGCTTCACGTATTTTTCTGCCTTCGGCTGTTTTAATGGGTATATTTTGTAAATTAGGCTCCGTTGAGGATAGCCTGCCAGTTGAGGTGACAGCTTGTTGGTATGAAGTATGAATTCTTTTGGTGTCAGGATGTTGAATATTTATCAGGCTGTCAGTGTATGTAGATTTTAGTTTTGCTAGTCCTCTGTACTGAATAATAACCTTTGGTAGCTCATACTCCTCGGCCAAACGCTGCAAGGTATCTTCATTTGTAGAAGGTTGACCCTTTGGGGTTTTCTTTAATACTGGTAATTCTAATTTGTTGTATAAGATCTCTACCAATTGCTTCGGCGAATCCATATTAAATTCTTCGCCTGCCATCTTAAATGCTGTTTTAGATAGTTTATCAATTTTTAGACCAAGCTCTTTTGAATACTCTGCTAGCATATTTGTATTGATCTTCGCCCCATTAGTCTCAACTCTCAGCAAAGATTTAAGCATGGGATATTCAAGCGTTTTAAGCAGATTAATTAGTTTAGGCTCTTTTTGCAGCTTCTTGTCCAAGAGATTAAATAGTCTAAAAGTAATGTCGGCATCTTCAGCGGCATAAAAAGTCGCAGCAGGTATTTCTACTTGAGCAAAGTTAATTTGCTTGGATGCAGAACCAGCAACTTCCTCGTATTTCATTGGTTGATATTGCAAATAATGCACAGCCATCCTATCTAAGCCATGCCTTGTGCCAGTGCTGTTTAAGACATATGACATCAACATAGTATCGCCAAGAAATTCAGTAACTTTAATGCCATGTCTATTAAGAATCGGTAAATCAAATTTAAGATTTTGGCCCACCAGCTTTGTTTGGTTATTGGAGATTGCCTCCCCTAAAATTTTAACTATGGTGTTTAATGAAAGCTGTTCAGGCATGCCTTCGTAAGAGTGTTGAATAGGAATGTAACAGCCCTCTCCCTCTTCACAAGACAGAGATATGCCAAGAAGGTCTGCCGTCATCGTATCTAAAGACGATGTCTCTGTGTCAATGGCAAAGGCTGAGCATTTATTCAATTTCTCTGCCCAAGTTTCTAAAGCCTTATCAGATAAAACTGTTTCATATTCTTTTGAGGGCACTGATGCTATTGGCTCATCCGTGGACCGACCATCCGAAGATTTAATCCAATTCTTAAACTCAAGAGATGCAAAAAGCTTATTGAGCTCTTCCTGGTTTTCAGTGGCTGCTAGCAATTCGTCTAGAGAAACAGATAAATCTACGTCTTTTTTAAGCGTTACAAGCTCAACATTTCTGTCTAGATCTTGAATAGAATCTCTTAAATTTTGACCAACAACACCAGGAAAATTTTCTGCATTTTGAGTAATCCCTTCTAGGTCTTTAAACTCATTTAGCCATTTAACTGCTGTTTTGGGGCCAACCTTAGGAACCCCCGGAATATTGTCTGAAGTATCACCAACAAGGGCCAGATAATCTATTATTTGATCTGGGTGAACCCCAAACTTTTCTTGCACGCCGGCTACGTCATAGACCTTGTTGTTCATGGTGTTTACCATTTTGACCAATGGATCTTCAACAAGCTGCATTAAATCTTTATCTAGTGAGGAGATAATCATAGGAATTCCTCTTTGAGCTCCCATCACTGCCAAGGTTGCAATAACGTCATCAGCTTCAACGTCTGGAATTTCAACAACAGGCATCCCCATAGCATTGCAAATAGATTTTAATGGCGCTAATTGCTCTCGGAGCTCTGGCGGCATTGGAGGTCTGTTTGCTTTGTAATCTTTATAAATAGAATGTCTAAAGTTTTTTCCTTTGGCATCAAAAATTGCTAGGTAATGCGAGTTAGGATTTTCATTCCTGAGATTGCGGAGCATATTAGTCACGCCCTTCACAGCTCCTGTTGGCAATCCAGTCGAAGTTGTTAAGGGCGGCATTGCATGAAATGCTCTATATAAATAAGAAGAGCCATCGATTAGAAAAATTTTTTTATTAGGATTTGTCATGAAAATTTATTATGTCATTTGGTTTTTATATAAGCCATGGATAATATAAGATCATCTTACTTTTAGTTTTTTAGAATAAAGTTATGGGTATCGTAAAAAAAATATTTTTCTTGCCATCGGCAGTCAATCTATTGATTGGGCTTGGTTTGGTAATCGGGGCCTATCTGTTTCAACTCATAGGATATTACGATCCTTGTCCGCTTTGCATTCTTCAGCGCTGGGCATTTGGCTTTATTGCAGTGTGTGGGCTGGTTCTATTGATTCCCAATCTTTATCCTTTAATTAATAAGCTTATTTTGTTTATCGCTTCTTTACTATCCTTAGGTGGAGGAATGATAGCTGGAAGACAGATCTATTTGCAGCATCTGCCAGCTGATCAAATACCTACATGCGCTCCTCCCATGGATTTTTTAATGGACACCCTCCCATTTATGGAGTTAATACAAACCATTCTTTTGGGAGACGGCAATTGCGCTGAATATCAATGGAGATTTATTTTTAACTTTGCTGAATGGGCTTTATTATTTTTTGTAATGCTTTTTGTTTATAACCTATACTTCATATTTACAGGGTTTAAACGATAAATTGTAGCTAAGCTACACCTTAAATATCTTAAATAATCTATTGCAATAGGATTTCCTTACTTCATTGACAATCTGAGGCAAATAAATTCAAATCCACTACATAAATTATGTATGGTTTTGATTACCTCCAGAATGTAAAATAAACTAATACGAGAGATAAGATAAATATATGGAAAATAGTACATTGAGTGAAATATTTGAATTAGGAACAGAAGAGCTAATTGATGTTGCTGTTAAAAATAATGAAGGTGTTATAGCAAGCAATGGTGCCCTTTCATTGGAAACAGGCGAAAGAACTGGAAGAAGCCCTAACGATAGATTTATTGTGGAAGAAGATAGCACTTCTCATTTAATAGATTGGGGTGATATTAATAAGCCATTTGATGCTGATAAATTTTCACTACTTTGGGACAAAGTTGATGCTTACTTAGCAGAAAAAGATAGGTACCTCTCTAAGGTACATGTTGGAGCACATGCAGATCACTACATTCCAGTTAATGTTATGGCAGAAAGTGCGTCTCATAGCATGTTTTCTAGGCTAATTTTTATCAGCCCAACTGAATTCAACCCTCAAGAGAAAAAAGAGTGGCAGATCATGAGCGCTCTAAACTATCAGTGCTCACCGGAAGAAGATGGAACAAACTCAGAAGGATGCGTAATTATTAATTTTGCAGCAAGAAAAGTTTTATTGGCTGGGATGAAATATGCGGGTGAAATGAAGAAGTCTATGTTTTCAGTCCAAAATTTCTTAATGCCTGAGAAAGATGTTTTACCTATGCATTGCTCTTCTAATGTTAACAAAGAGGGTAAGGTCTCCCTTTTCTTTGGTTTGTCTGGTACAGGCAAAACAACCTTGTCAGCAGATCCTACTTGTTCATTGATCGGTGATGACGAGCATGGTTGGGGAGAAGGCACTGTATTTAATTTTGAAGGTGGTTGCTACGCAAAAACAATAGATCTTTCTGAAAAAAATGAGCCCGTTATCTGGAAAGCTATTAAGCACGGAAGCATTATTGAAAATGTTGCATTAGATGATTCTAAGACTCCAGATTACTCAGATACATCCTTGTCAGAGAATGGAAGATGTTGCTACCCTAGAACTCATATTGACGATGCTGTCGAATCAAATGCAGCCGGAGAGCCAGAAACTGTAATATTTTTAACGTGTGATTTAACTGGTTTGATTCCACCTGTCTCCATCCTTTCTAAAGAAGCTGCGGCCTACCACTTCCTTAGTGGCTATACTGCAAAAGTTGGATCAACGGAAGTTGGATCAACAGAATCAATTGGCTCTACTTTTTCTACTTGTTTTGGTGCTCCATTTTTTCCAAGACCTGCGGGCGTGTATGCAGATCTATTGATTAAAAGAGTTAAAGCATTTGATTCAAAAGTGTTTCTCGTAAATACGGGTTGGACTGGAGGCCCACACGGAATTGGCTCTAGATTTGATATACCAACTACCCGAAGAGTTATTAATGCAATTCAAAATGGTGAGTTAAATGGTGTTGAAACTCAGCACATTCATGGTTTAAATCTAGATGTGCCAGTATCAATTGAAGGTGTCGACTCTAAAGTATTAACCCCTAAGGCAACATGGGAAGATCAAGATCTTTATGAAACTTATCTCAAAGACTTGGTTCAACAGTTTCAGAATAACTTTAAAAAGTTTTCTGTGAGGCAAGAGATTGTGGAAGCAGGTCCATCAATATAGCCACATTTTTTAATGGCCACTCTTACATTTAAGAATTCTCTTAATTACTATCAAGATACAGGTTTTTTTCAAAGCCTAGAGATTAATAGAGGTATTGAGCGAGAATCATTGAGGGTTGATCAAAATGGGAGTATTTCTCAAGCAGATCATCCAGAAAAATTAGGTTCTCCACTTACTAATGCTGACATAACAACAGATTTTGCTGAGGCATTGGTTGAACTTGTTACTCCTACCTTTAATTCTGCAGAGGATTTGTTCAGTCATCTATCTAGTCTTCATCATTTTTTATACAGCTCAATGGAAGATGAGTTGTTATGGAATTTTTCAATGCCTTGTGCTTTCAAAGGTCCCAATGAAATAAGAATAGCTGAATATGGCAATTCAAATAGTGGGATGCTTAAGCACATATACAGAAAAGGTCTGAGCCTAAGATATGGATCAATTATGCAGTGCGTATCAGGCATACATTTTAATTTTTCTATTTCTAAGGGTTCTTGGCAAGCATTAGCAAACAAGCCTGATCAGAAATTTATAGACGAAAAATATTTAGGCTTAATTCGAAATGTTAAAAGAAACTCGTGGTTTCTATTAGATCAATTTGGAGCTTCGCCAGTCACAAATAAATCATATCTTCTTAACAGAGAGCATTCATTAGAGAAATATGGTGAAGAAGACTTATTTCTTCCATCAGCAACATCCCTGCGAATGAGCGAAGTGGGATATCAAAGTTCAATTCAAGAAGTCCTGGGGATTAATTACAATAATTTAGATGAGTTTATTGATTCAGTCATTCAGGGCATTAATACCATGCATCCTGGATTTGAAGATTTAGGCTTGCTTGACAAAAAGGGAGAGCCTCAACAAATTTCAGCTGGAATCTTGCAAATTGAAAACGAGTTATATGATATTGTGCGCCCCAAAAGAACTGGGGCTAGCACTTCTCGACCCTCTAATTTACTAAGGCGACACGGTATTGAGTACATTGAACTAAGAGGTGTTGATGTAAATCCTTTCGTTCCGGAAGGAATCTCTTTAAATAATATAAAGGTGCTTGATCTCTTCCTAATGCATTCTTTAATTTCAGAGAGTCCCCTTATCTCAGACGAAGAAAGTGATGAAATTCGAGTAAATCAAATAAAAATGGTTGAGCATGGCCGCTCTGATGAAGTTCAGTTAACAAGAGCTGGATTATCTCTAAGCCTCTCTCAAGTAAGAAAAGATTTTCATGAGGAGCTAACAATGCTTGCTACTAAGATGGATGCATATTCATCTGGATATTCAGAAGCTTTAAAACAAGAAATAGGTAAAAAAGAATCTCTGAGTCAGAAAATTATGAATGAAATGAAAGAAAAAAATATGACGTTTCAAGAGTATGGGCTATCTCAAAGCAAGAAAATTGCTGCTAATTTTACTCAAAGCTCTAAGGAGGATTTATCTCTTTTTATTGAAGCGGCTCAAGCATCCCTCAAAGAATTGAAAATAGTTGAAGAAACTTCGAGCGTGGACATTAATAAATATGTAGAATTATATAATTCGAAACTTAAGGGAAAAAAATGAAAGCATTGCAATGCGTAGAGTTAGCTGGACCAGAAAAACTTATATTTGGAGATGTAGAAGATCTCAAACCTAATGCTGGCGAGGTATTGGTTCACGTGAAAGCAGCAAGTGTAAATTTTCCTGATGTCCTAATGATTCAAGGACTGTATCAATTCCAGCCGCCTATGCCTTTTATTCCAGGAGCAGAATGCTCGGGGATTGTTGCAGAAATTGGCGAGGGTGTTTCAACGTGCAAAGCTGGAGATCATGTTTTTGTTATGGCCGGACATGGCTGTTTTGCTGAACAGCTGGTTGTTGAAGAGTCTCGGGTAAATCTTGTGCCCAGTGAAATGGATTTTCCAGTGGCCGCCGCTCTTGCTATGACCTACGGAACATCACTGTATGCGCTGAAACAAAGGGCGCAAATTCAGCCAGGTGAAACATTATTGGTCCTTGGTGCTGCTGGGGGTGTGGGGCTTGCTGCAGTAGAGCTCGGCAAAGCAATGGGAGCAAAGGTAATAGCTGCTGTATCGTCAGAAGAAAAAATGCAAACATGTTTAGATCATGGTGCTGATCAAGCTTTTGTTTATCCTGCAGGAAATTTAGATAGGGACCAACAAAAAGAACTATCTAGCAAAATTAAAGAGCTGACTGGCGGTGCTGGAGCTAATGTTGTTTATGATCCTGTCGGAGGATCATTTAGTGAACCTGCTTTAAGAGCTATAGCATGGGAAGGTCGTTTTTTAGTTATAGGCTTTGCTGCAGGTGAAATACCTAAACCTCC
>ENA-ORDR01000735-ORDR01000735.1-marine-metagenome-genome-assembly--contig:-NODE-735-length-16442-cov-2.952398_pt1 | contig 16442 bp, 14 predicted proteins | sample MGYA00240993_ERZ508538 | MGnify/ENA primary metagenome ERZ508538 (study PRJEB26207, sample SAMN05421999) | marine metagenome | isolation source: Monterey Bay, California, USA | place: USA:Monterey Bay... | reverse complement strand
CATGACCACCACCAAAAAATGAAAACATGACCCACCTACTTCCATTTTTACGATATCCAGAAAGTGACAATGCATTGATCGTTCCATACGCACAACCATTTACTTTATCGCCTGCTGAATATTGAAAAGCTTGGAATATCACATCTATGAGTCGTAAAATAGTTTCAGTGTAACCGCCAACTGGCTTTGGAGCCCGAACATTTAGAAAGCTGTCTTCAGGTATTATAAATTCAACAGGCTTTAATACTCCAGCATTTGCGGGCACATCTGTGAAGATATGTTTTAAAGCCACATAAGTTGCGGCAATTGTTGTTGATTTGGAAATATTGACTGGACCGGCACATGCGCTGCTTGACTTGCTAAAATCAATAATCATTTTGTCATCTTTTATGGTTAAATCAATAGCAAGAGTTAGAGGGTCATCTGTAACACCATCGTTATCAAGATAGTCTTCGACGGAAATTGTTTCGTTTGGCAAAGCGCTGATGTGTTGCCGCATCATTTTTTCGGCTCTTTCACGTAGTTCTTTTAAAGCACTTGAAATTTTTTCCTCTGTATATTCATCTAAAAGCGAATGTAATCGTTCTTCACCCAAATCAAGTGCGTTTATTTGACCGTTTAAATCTCCATATAGTGAGTTGGGCAGTCGTGAATTTGCTGACAAAATGTTAACTATATCTTGATTGATTTTGCCTTCTCTAAACAATTTTACAGGTGGAATTAATATCCCTTCTTGGAAACTTTCGGTTGCCTCAGGGTTATAATTTCCTGGCACATTTCCACCAACGTCGTGCCAGTGGCCAACAGAAGCAATGTAACAAAAAACTGCATTATTTCTAAATATAGGTTTAACTAAGCGAAAATCAGAAAGGTGTGTACCTCCATCATATGGATCATTGAATATATAGACATCCCCTTCCTTGAGGTCATCTCCTGAAGAGACCTTTTCAATTACAGCCTTTACAGCAAACGCCATAACGCCGACAAAAATGGGCAAGCCAGACTTTCCTTGGATTAAAGTTTCTCCTGTTTGGCCGTCATAAATACCGTGGCTGGCGTCATGTGCCTCGGCAATAATGGGGTTGAAAGCGGACCGAAATAGGGTTGCATCCATCTCATCAGCAATTTGTTCTAGCCTGCCCTTAAGAATAGCAAGTGTAACTGCATCCATACTAAAACACCAAAGCCATTAAAGGTTTCATTCGTATTTTTTCCCTATTTTTAAAAGTTCTGGTGTTCCTATAACCGCATTAAGACTATCAAAATCATGCATTTTCTTCGAAAACTCTGAGTTGCTGCCGTTTTTTAACAATCCCGCATAATACTCTTGTAATTGAAAAGTTGCTGCTCTTACTGCGCCCCCAGGGAATATAACGATATTAAAACCTAGTTTTTTCAGATCCTTAGCAGTTTTTACGGGTGTTTTTCCACCTTCAACCATATTTGCTAAAAGAGGAATACTAACGTGGAAAGATTTCCGAATTGTTTTCATTTCATCAAATGAACGTGGTGCTTCTATAAATAAGATATCTGCCCCCGCCTCCTGGTAGGCATGCGCTCTATCAATTGCTTCCTGAAGGCCTTCAACTGCTCTAGCATCCGTTCTCGCAATAATTAAAGTATCACTCGCTGTTCTAGCATCCACAGCAGCTTTTACTTTACCAACCATTTCATCTTGTTTTATCAAAATTTTTCCGTCGAGATGGCCACAGCGTTTTGGGAATGATTGGTCTTCTATTTGGATTGCGGCGGCACCGGCCCGTTCAAAATTACGAATTGTTCTTTGAACATTTAGAGCATTACCAAAACCCGTATCTGCATCAACGATAACTGGAATTTGTATTCTATCAGTTACAGCAGCGAGAGTGTCATGGACTTCAGAAACCGAAACAAGTCCTACATCTGACCTTCCGAAGCGAGTATATGCTATACTGGCCCCGGAAAGGTAAACGGCTCTAGCTCCGGATTGCTCTGCTATGAGCCCAGAAAGAGCATCATAGATGCCGGGAGCTAAAAGCGTTTCTTTTGTTATAATAGATTTGAGCATGATCACGCATTACTTTCCAACAAAACGTTTTTCAAGATGGGAAACCAAGCCGCCATCATTTATTAGTTCCCTCAAGAAAGCTGGTAAAGGGTCTAAATTTATTTTAATATCTGATCCCTCATGAATAAGGATGCAATTTTCAAAATCAAAGATTACGGAGACACCATCAACAAATTCTTTGGATAACTGGCTATCTTTCGGCAATAAAAAAGCAGGCAAACCGAGATTAATTGCATTGCGGTAAAAAATGCCAGCAAAGCTTTTTGCTATAACACATGATATTCCAAGAAATTTTAAAACTTCCGCCGCCTGCTCTCTAGAGGAGCCTACACCCATATTTTCACCAGCTAATAGTACATCACCTTTTTGTACCGTAGAGGCAAACTCTGGGCGCACAGCTTCCAGGCAATGTTTTGACAATTCAGCCAGTGGTGATTTCATATAAAAACCCGGCGCTAAAACGTCGGTGTTTATAGTTTCGTCAAAAAGCCAAAGCCTACCCATTTAGTTTACCATTAGCTCTCTTGGATCGATCATTTTTCCTACAACTGCTGAGGCTGCAACAGTGTAAGGTGAAGCGAGGTAAACCTGTGAAGTATGAGCCCCCATTCGGCCCTGGAAATTTCTGGCCGTTGAGGAGAGACACACTTGTTCTTCTGCCAGTCTGTCTTTTCCGTACCCTGCGCAAATACCACACGAATTTGGTAGAAATTCTGCACCAGCATCTTGCAAAATTTTTAGTATTCCGTCGTCTAAGGCCTGTTTTTCATCCTTTAGGCTCGCGGGTGCGACCTTGAGGGTAACACCTGAGGCGATTTTTCTTCCTTTTAAAATAGAAGCAGCGGCTGCTAAATCGACATATTTCGCTCCAGTGCAGGCACCAATGTACGCTACATCAAAAACGGTGTTGGCAAACTCATCTGCATTTTCGGAATTCTCCGGCGAATGTGGTGCAGCAATTTGGGGTGATAGAATTGATGCATCAAACTCGGTAACGTTCGCATTGGAAGCGGGCTTATCTAAACAAAAACTCTTCCAGTTTTCTGGTACCAAACCCCCTGATTGGTTTATGAAACGGATAGTTTTTTCGTCTGGAGCTATCAATCCAGTTTGAGCACCAAGTTCCGCAGCCATATTTGATAAGGTCATCCGATCTTGGACCGAGAGATCGTAGATGGCATCCCCAATATATTGAATAGCTTGATATTGCCCACCACCCATCCCAATTTGGCGACATGTTGCAAGCATCATATCTTTGGCAGTTACAAGACGGTTAAGTTTTCCTTTCCATTTTATATAAATGGTCTTTGGTACTTTCAGCCAAATTTCTCCCGTTGCTAAAACGCCTGCCATCTCAGTGGCTCCAATACCAAACATGTAAGCACCGAACGCGCCGCCTGTTGGGGAATGACTGTCACCCCCCACACAAAACATTCCTGGTTTTAGATGCCCTTTTTCTGGAACAACCACGTGACAAATACCCTGCTGATCGTAAAAATTTTGTATATCTTGGGTAATAACCCACTTTTTGGTTAATTCTTGAATGGCCCGCGTTTCTTCACTTTCGATTGGTACATAGTGATCTGTGACTACTACCACCTTTTCATTATCCCAAACTTTTCGATTAAGTTTTTCTAAAATGGGCTTGACCCTTCGCGGGCCACCAGAGTCGTGGATCATAGCCAAATCAACTGAACAAACGACTATCTCACCTGGCTCTACTGCATTTCTGCTGCATGCATTTGCAATTATTTTTTGGGCAAGGGTACTCATCTTTCAAACGTAGCACAAAAACATCCAATGGAAATATCTTTCCATTATAAGAAAGTTGTTACAAAACTATGTTAAGATTTTATGCTCATGTGTGGAGATGAAAAATGCCAATGATAGAATGTACTTTAATTAAGGGCTACGCAGAAAAGACGCGTAAATTGCTAGCAGAACGTATGACAGATGCGGCGTCTGCTACTATTGGTGCTCATCCCGATCAAGTAATAGTAACTATAAAGGAAGTGCTTGCTACCAATTACATGCGTGGCCGTGTTAATAGAGAGCCGGCACCAGCTCCTACCGATCCAGAGATTATTGTAAGGGAGTATTTGAGTGCTATGGAAAAAAGAGATCTAGATAAAGCGAAGATGTATCTAGCTGATGAATTCACTATGGTTTTTCCCGGAGGTGTAAATTTCAAGAAAATTGAAGATCTGATTTCTTGGTCTAGTAAAAGATATAAGGAAGTAAAAAAGACATTTGAGAACTTCGATACTTCATTAAAAGGGCTAAATACCACTGTCTTTTGCAGTGGGTATTTGCATGGGACATGGTTAAACGGACAACCTTTTTCCAAAATTCGCTTTATTGATCGCTTCAATGTTTCAAATATGAAAATCACTTCACAGAGTGTGTGGAACGATATGGCTGAAAACTTGCGCTAAAGAGCTTTAAGCCTAAGAAAAGCTATTTTATGAACTTCTGTAATGGCTGTTTCGAATTCTGTTTGATTGCCATTATTAATGCGTTCTTTAAATGAAGTTAATATCCCAGCCCGTGTAAGATCTTTTACAGCTATTATAAAAGGGTGCCCAAATTTTTTTGTGTATTCAAAGTTTAATTTACTGAATTCAGCAAATTCTTCTTTTGAACATTGATCAAGTCCTGCACTAGCTTGTTCGGCGGTAGAATCTTTTGTTAAATTGCCCGAAATAGCGAGCTTGCCTGCTAGTTCTGGATGAGCTTGAAGAAGGTTGAGTTTTATCTTTTCACTTGATGCGTCTACTATTTTCTTCATTCGGTCTGCTAAAAAATCAAGATCGTTATCTTGGGATGTAATTCCTTGAGTAAATAAAATTTCGGCAACCCAAGGGGAGTGCTCATAAATGCCTCCTAGGAGACTTACGATTTCTGCTTGATTTAATTTTTCTAAAACCATTTTTTACTAAGTGCGAATTTAATTTGGAAAACGATAACACAAATTGTAGAATACTTTTGGATAATTTATTTTGCAAAATAAATTTAAAGAAATGAAATTGGAGTTAGCTATGGGTCGTTTGACCACACATGTTTTGGATACTGCCCGCGGAGTGCCGGCGGCTAATTTAGATATAGATCTTTATAAAATAGTAGATAGCTCCGAGCAAAAAATAAAGTCCGTTTCTACCAACATTGATGGTAGGTGTGACAAACCTCTTTTAGAGGGGGGTTCATTTAAACCCGGTAAATATAAACTGATTTTTCATGCAACTCCATACTTAGAAGAACAAGGTGATGTTTTGCCGAAAATACCATTTCTAGATCAGGTAGTTATTGCTTTTGGAATTGATGACGCTGAACAGCATTATCATGTCCCATTATTGCTCTCAGCATATGGATACTCTACCTATCGTGGGAGTTGATGGTGGTGACGTGAAAAATTATCTTACTTTTATTTTGAATGGGAAAACCCAAAGAGTCGATAATATCGCTGGTGATATGACTCTATTGAAATGGTTGAGAGACCAAAAAAGCTTAGTCGGATCTAAAGAAGGTTGTGCTGAAGGTGACTGTGGAGCGTGTACAGTTGCTATAGTTAAAACTGATAATTCTGGAAATTTAACTTGGCGATCCGTAAATGCATGTATTGTTTTTATGGGTATGCTTGAGGGGTGTGCGGTTATTACTGTTGAGGGTTTAAATGGACCTGACAGTGAACTGCATCCCTGTCAAAAAGCGCTAATAGACTTTCATGGATCTCAATGCGGGTTCTGTACGCCTGGTTTTGTTATGTCACTATTTACAGCTTGGTCAAACAAACGCGGTTTGATGGAAGAAGATATAGATGACACTTTAGCGGGAAATTTATGTAGGTGTACAGGCTACAGACCAATTGTCGAAGCTGGACTTTCACTGAAAACCGCAAAACAACCTCAATGGGAATTAGATCGAAATGAAATTCTTAAAAAAGAACTTTCAAAAATAAAGAGCGCTGAGCCCCTTGAAATTACGGACGGGAAAAATTCATTTTCTGTGCCTACTAATCACGAAGACTTCTCAAAAATCTACGCAGATGAACCCTCGTCTACTATAGTGTCTGGTGCCACAGATATTGGTCTTTGGGTTACAAAGCAAAACCGGAACTTGCCAAAAATGATTTGGACTGGTCGAGTTAAAGAATTCAATAAAATTGATGAGCAAGAGGGTTTTATAATTATTCGACCCGCAGTAACCCATCAGGAAGCCATGGAAAAGTTAGGTGTTAAATGGCCAACAATTAATGCTTTATGGAAGCGTTTTGGATCAGTGCAGGTGCGAAATTCTGGAACGGTGTGTGGGAACCTAGCTAATGGATCTCCGATTGGCGATCTGCCCCCTGCTTTGATTGCGTTGGAATCATTAATTGAGCTTACAAATAGAGATAAAAAGCGAAGACTACCTTTAGACGAATTTTTTATTGAATATGGAAGACAGGACCGTCACGTAGGCGAATATGTTTCTGGAATCTTTGTGCCAAATATTTCAAGGTGTAATTTTCGATGCTATAAATTATCCAAGCGATTTGATCAGGACATTTCTGCTGTTATGATGGGGGCAAATATCAGTGTAGAAAAAACAAAGATAAGCAAGGCTGTAATTTGTTTTGGCGGTATGGCCGGTATTCCAAAGAGAGCAATGGAGGTGGAAAAAGCTCTTCTGGACCAACCTTTTGAGCCGCAGTCTTTTATTACGGCATCAAGAAATATAAATATGGATTTTGACCCTTTAACAGACGTTCGTGGTAGTGCAGATTATAGGCGTAAAGCGGCTCAAAATTTGGTGATTAAATATGGGTATGAATTGACAGGCTCATTCGTTCCCAATTTGGCGGATCGAAACCAAGTTGAGAACCTGGTGAGTTAAATGAAAGACACAGATCAACCATCAAAGCAAAAAATAGTTCACAAGGCTATTCGACATGATAGTGCCCATAAGCATGTAAGTGGAGAAGCTAAATATGTAGATGATATAGCTGTACCGCCGAACACTCTGCAGATCTTATTAGGGCAAAGTAAATATGCCCATGCTAAAATTTTAAGTATGGATCTATCTAGGGTTGAAAGCTTCCCAGGTGTGATAAAAGTTTTAACAGCAGCAGATATACCTGGAACAAATGATTGTAGCCCTTTCGCTGGTGATGACCCCATATTTGCTGAAAATGTAGTAAGTTACTTAGGACAGTCTGTATTTGCGGTTGTTGCCGAAGATATCAAAACCGCTCGTAATGCCATTGAGCTAGCCGACATCAAGTATGAAGAACTTCCGGCTGTAATAACTATTGATCAGGCATTAGAGACAGGAAATGTTTTAGGACCTCCAGCTATAATTGAAAGTGGAAAGGTCGATGAGGCATTAGCAAAAAGTAACAACAAGCTTGAAGGCAAAATCATATTAGGCGGCCAAGAACACTTTTATCTTGAAGGCCAAGCGGCCTATGCAGTTACTGGCGAAGATACTGACATTGTTGTTCATTGCTCGACCCAGCATCCAACAGAAATCCAGCATAAAGTTGCAATGGCGCTGGGGCTATCCAATCATGATGTAACAGTTATAACGCGTAGAATGGGAGGTGGATTTGGTGGAAAAGAGAGCCAAGGCAATCTACCAGCTATAGTCGCAGCACTTGCCGCAAAATTAACTGGTCGGCCGGCCAAATTAATTTATGATCGAGATGACGACTTTATTTTAACGGGAAAACGGCATGATTTTCAAATATCCTATAAAGTAGGTTTTGAAGATAATGGTTTAATTAATAGCGTGATTGTTGATCAGGCAATGCGTTGTGGAATGTCTTGGGATTTATCTGAGGCTATTGCTGCTCGTGCTATGTGCCATGCTGAAAATTCTTATTTTATAAAGAATATGAGAATCACATCCCACCGCCTTAAGACCAACACACAATCTAACACTGCTTTCAGAGGTTTTGGAGGCCCGCAAGGAATTGTTGGTATGGAGCGGGTCATCGACCATGTCGCACATTATTTGAATATAGATCCCCTTTTGGTTCGGGAACGAAATTTTTATCCCCACAAGACCTCTGCCACACATGGGATAACTCCATACGGACAAACCGTTCACGACTGTATAATCCAAGACATTATTTCTGAATTGAAGAAAACAAGTAATTACGTTGACCGTCGAAAAGATATCGAAAAATTCAATAAAAATAGTGAGTTTTTAAAACGAGGGATCTCTCTTACTCCTGTAAAGTTTGGGATTTCTTTCAACGCAAGCTTTTTGAACCAAGCAGGTGCACTGCTGCATGTTTATAATGATGGTTCCGTTTATCTTAATCATGGTGGAACAGAAATGGGGCAAGGGTTAAATACCAAAATTGCTCAGATAGTAGCCAATGAATTTCAGCTGCCGTTAGATACAATTAAAATTACTGCCACTTCGACGGGAAAAGTTCCTAATACATCTGCTACGGCTGCTTCCTCTGGAAGCGATCTAAATGGAATGGCAGCAAAAAATGCAGCAGAAAAAATTAAGTCCAGAATGACTGAATATCTTGCAGCTGAGGCTCAAATTAAGCCTGAAGCGATAGCTTTTGAGGATGGAATGGTGATAGTTGGAGCCAACAGTTACGATTTTGCAGAGGCTGTGAGGCGTTGTTACATGGGAAGGATTTCGTTGTCTGCAACGGGATTTTATTCCACTCCCAAAGTTCATTGGGATCCAAAAACATTTAAAGGCAGGCCATTTTACTATTTTGCTTATGGTGCTGCATGTAGTGAGGTGGCGCTCGATTTACTAACGGGTGAGAATCGAATTTTACGAGCCGATATCTTACATGATGTTGGTCGATCACTAAATCCAGCTATAGATATCGGACAAATAGAGGGCGGCTATATTCAGGGCGCAGGTTGGTTAACTACTGAGGAGCTTGTTTGGGATAATAAAGGTAAACTTTTAACTCATGCACCATCAACTTATAAAATCCCAGCTTGCTCAGATAGGCCTTTAGATTTTAGGGTTAAACTTTTCTCTGAAGGAGAAAATTGTGAAGAGACAATTCATAGGTCAAAAGCTGTTGGTGAACCTCCGCTCATGCTAGGAACCAGCGTTTTAATGGCGTTATCACATGCTTTACAATCGGTGAATGGTCGTAGTGGTTATCCAAACTTAAATGCACCTGCAACACCTGAAAGGCTTTTGATGCAATCTGTAGGATTTGATCAAGCTAATGTTTGAATGCGCAGAATTATGCATAAGTCTTTGATTAATCCGAATGGAAATTGGATAGCCGCTGCAAATCATTTGATTGGTGATGAGAAAGCATTAGCCCACGCTATAATTATTTCAGTTCGTGGTTCTGCACCTCGAGAGTTGGGTGCCAATATGCTAATTTCTGAAAATCAAATTTGGAACACAATAGGCGGCGGCTCTCTAGAATTTGAAGTCATGGAGCAAGCTAGAGGATTAATCAAAGAGATTGGCTTAAAAGTAGAAGGCAGCAATAGAAAAGTTTTAAATTTAGCACTTGGCCCAGATATGGGACAATGCTGCGGTGGCAATGTAAAGGTTCTTTTGGAAATTTTAAGTCAGTCAGATATCAAAAAATTGGCAAAGCATTCCCAAAAACTTGTGGCGCTAGAGCACCCATTAAAATCTGGAGCTCCTACGGAAGTTTTGAGAACTGATGATGATAAAAAATTCAGACCATTTTTAAAAAAAGAAAGTTTTGTTCTTCCAACAGCTAAAAAACTTGATCCTTTATTTATTTACGGTGCTGGCCACGTTGGCAGGGCATTGGTAAAAATAATAGAACATACGGATTTTGATATTCACTGGATAGATATTGATGAGAAACGATTTCCAGAAGGATCAACATCTACTTTTTCTAAAGTGATTGCTTTAGATCCGGCTCTAATAGCATCTCACGCCCCCAGTAATGCTTATCATGTGATAATAACCCATTCACACCCTTTGGATGAAGCCATCTGTTTCGCGCTATTATCAAAAGATCAATTTCGGTTTTGTGGATTGATAGGATCTAAAACGAAGAATTCTCGATTTAGAAGCCGACTGTCAAAAATGGGTATTAAAGATGAACAATTAAAAAAATTGACCTGTCCCATTGGCATAGATGAAATTAACTCCAAACAACCGGTAAAGGTTGCTATTTCGATTGCTGCCCAGCTTTCAATATGGCAGGAAACAAACGGGATAAGGATAGGATGAATAATGTTTGATTATTTTTGGTTGTGGTCCGAAATGATCGTTCGTTGGGTACACGTGATTGCGGGCGTTGCATGGATTGGCTCCTCCTTTTATTTTATTGCGCTGGATTTGAGTTTAAAGCCTGGAAAAGAATTACCCAAAGAAGCTAATGGCCAGGCCTGGCAAGTACATGGCGGTGGTTTTTATAACATGGTCAAATATCTGGTCGCTCCTAGCAAAATGCCTGACGAGTTGACTTGGTTTAAGTGGGAGGCTTATAGCACTTGGATTTCGGGTATGGCCTTAATGTCTCTAGTGTATTACGGCTCCACTAGTCTTTATATGATTGATTTAGAAGTTCTTGATATTACACAAGGGCAAGCAGTTCTACTAAGCTTGGGTGGTATTTTAGTTGGGTGGGTGGTTTATGATGGTTTATGCCGCAGTCCACTTGGAAGAAATGACCTGATTTTGGCTCTGTCCGGACTGATTTTTCTCATAATATTATCTTACATTTATACGCAAATTTTTTCTCATCGGGGCGCTTTTATGCAAATGGGTATTTCGATTGGAACAATGATGGTTGCTAACGTTGCAATGGTTATAATCCCTGGCCAGAAAAAAGTTGTAAAGGCGCTTAAAGCTGGCGAAGAGCCAAATCCTATTTATGGAGCTAGAGGGAAACAGAGATCTTTACATAACAACTATCTTACGCTTCCAGTTATCTTTGTAATGCTTGGTGTTCATTACCCAATAATTTTTGCCACAGAATATAGTTGGTTAATTCTTGGACTGATTTTGATAATTGGTGCACTGATAAGACATTTTTTCAATACTAAGCACAAAGGATTGCCAGCGCCCTATTGGACTTGGCTAGCGGCTTCTTTTCTCGTCGTTTGCTGTATATCACTATCATATGTCGGAGGGCCAACTAATGAAGGTTACGAGATAAGTAACCTTAATATATCAAAAGACGAAGTACATAATTCCGCAGTCGAATTAGTAATAGAGAGATGCAGTGCTTGCCACGCAAAAGAGCCCGTTTGGGATGGTTTAGCTTTTGCGCCTAAGGGGGTTTATCTTGAAACAGAGGCGCAAATTTTGAAAATGGCAAATGAAATTTATTGGCAGTCAGCAGCTTCCTGGGCCATGCCTCCAGGGAACATAATATGGTTGGATGATGAGGAGCGAGCTTTATTGTCTGAATGGCATAAAAAGTTGAAAGATAATTGAGATAAAAATGAACGAATATCCTCGAGATATGGTTGGTTACGGTCAAAAAAGGCCACGGTCGACATGGCCAGATGGCTCGAAAATAGCCGTTCAATTTGTTTTAAATTATGAGGAAGGTGCTGAAAATTCTATTTTGCATGGTGATCCAGCTTCGGAAATTTTTCTATCTGAAATAATTGGTGCGGCTCCATTTGAAGGCGCGCGGCATATGTCCATGGAATCAATTTATGAATATGGCTCAAGGGCAGGCGTGTGGCGTATTTTAGATTTATTCAGATCCAGAAAAGTACCCATAACTTTATTTGCTGTCGCAATGGCAATGCAAAGAAATCCTTCAGTGATTGAGCAAGCACTTAAAGATGGACATGAAATCGCATCACACGGATATAGGTGGATTAATTATCATGGAATGCCAAAGTCGGAAGAACTGGCACACATGGAGAAAGCAATCGATATACACAAAGATATTTGTGGGGAGCGACCACTAGGATGGTACACAGGTAGAACAAGCGAAAACACACGTGATTTAGTTTCAGAAGAAGGTGGCTTCATTTATGATGCCGATGATTATTCAGATGACCTGCCTTTTTGGAGTGAGCAAACAAAAAAGCCTCATCTGATTGTTCCCTATACTCTTGATACAAATGACATGAGATTTGCGACTGCCCAAGGTTTCAATACTGCTAAGCACTTTTCGGATTATCTGATCGATGCATTTGATACATTATATTCAGAAGGTTCGACCGCACCGAAAATGATGTCAGTTGGCTTACATTGTAGATTAATTGGCCGCCCAGCAAGGTTCAAAGGGCTTGTGAAGTTTTTAGATTATATACTTTCACATGAAAAAGTCTGGATAGCAAAGCGTATTGATATAGCGAGGCATTGGATTGAGAAATTTCCAAGTCCGGAGTTTGAAACTAATAAATAAATAGTAAGGATTTTTGCATGGAAAAGGAGACTCCTCCCTCAGGAGCAATGGGGTTGGTTAATTTGGCTTCCCCTAGAATGGGTACTGAAATCCACTCAGTAAGTGACGATTTTTTTGCTGAAGCCCCTAGAATGTTGCAAGATACAATACCAGTGTTTGTTCAAGATAAATTTGATGATAATGGAAAGTGGATGGATGGCTGGGAGTCTCGTAGACGACGTCAAGGAGGTCATGACTGGTGCATAATAAAATTGGGCGTACCCGGTATAATCAGACTTGTTGATATTAACACTGCGCATTTCACCGGAAATTATCCGCCTGGAGCTATGATCGAGGCGGGGCATTCCGCAGACGGGGATATAAGCAAAGTTGAATGGAAAACACTTGTAGATCAGGTCGATCTAGGTCCTGACTCGCATCACATATTGCCTACAAATACTTTAGGTCCAGTCAATATGGTCAGACTAAATATATATCCAGATGGCGGCGTGGCTCGGCTTCGGCTTTTTGGTGATGTAAATTACGATTGGGAAAATGAAAAAAGTGATATTTGCGAGCTGTCTGCTCTTAAATTGGGTGGATGTATATTAGGATATAATGATGCTCATTACGGTGATGTGAATGCCCTTCTTTCAGAAGGCCGAGGGTTAACAATGGGTGATGGCTGGGAGACACGTAGACGTCGAGAGCCAGGTAATGATTGGATAGTTGTTCAACTGGGCACAACAGGAACTATTGATGAAATAGAAATAGACACCGCACACTTCAAAGGAAATTTTCCTGATATGTGCAGTATTCAAGCTGCTGTGGTCGAAAAGGGCTTTGATCTAAATTTGGCTGAAAAATGGAAAGAAATTTTACCTAAGCAAAAACTATCCGCTGATGCTATTCACACTTTCTCATCGGAAATCATTAAAGATTTTGGTCCAGTAAACGCCGTTCGACTGAATATTTACCCAGATGGCGGTGTTTCAAGGTTAAGGGTATTGGGTCGGGTTGAATTGTAAATGGGTCAACAGAAACTAAAAATTAGAACACTATCTCAAAAAAATTTTAGCTCTTACGGTGAGGTTATTGAGCTAAAAGGTGCAGAAGAATTAGTAATTAATCAAGGCACCACCACTCGATTTAATGCACTAGCTTTTGTTGACGTAGGAGAAGAAGGCGGTGTTCCAATAATATCTATCTTTGAGGGCAAACGTCGACCGGATCCAATTAAGCTAATTTTAATGGAACGGCATCCTTTGGGGTCACAAGCATTTTTTCCATTATCTAATCACGGTTGGATAGTTGTTGTATGTAAGTCAAACAGTTCAGGTGAAAAACCAGATTTAAGTACCATTGAATGTTTTTATGCAAGGGGCGATCAAGGAGTAAGTTACCTAAAAGGTACCTGGCATCATCCATTAATAGTTTTAGAAGCAAGCCAAAAATTTTTGGTTGTCGACAGACAAGGAGATGGGTGCAACCTGAACGAGTTTTCTATTGAAAACTTAGATATCAATATAGGGCCAGATAACTTAATAAACTCTAAGTCGATAGATTAATCAAATTATGGGATAGCTTGTTGTGTTCATGGATAAGTTTTTCCATGGGGATAGTAGTCAATTGCCCTTCACTAACTATTATTTTTCCATTGATGATCGTATAATTTGCCTTCCCTGGACCGCAAAATACTAAAGATGCAACAGGATCCCAATCGCTTCCTGAGAAATCAACATTATTTCTTTTGAAAGCTGTTATGTCAGCAGCATAACCTGGTGCGAGCACACCAATATCATCTCTATTCAAAACGGATGCACCACCTCTGGTGGCAACCTTTAATGCCTCCCTAGCAGTCATAGAGCTAGCTTTGGAATTTACTCTTTGTAAAAGCATAGTTTGACGGGCCTCATTCAACATGTTTCCGCTGTCATTAGAGGCTGAGCCATCAACACCAAGGCCAACTTTTACGCCACTATCCAACATTTGCCTAACGGGGGCTATTCCACTCGCAAGTCGCATATTGGAGCAGGGACAATGCGCGATACCTGTTCCCGTCTTTGCAAACAAATTAATTTCTTCTGAATTCAGCTGTACGCAGTGCGCATGCCAAACGTCGTCTCCTGTCCATCCCACTGCTTCAATATATTCACCTGGCCGCATTCCAAACTGCTGTAGACCATACTCAATATCTTCGGCATTTTCGGCAAGATGAGTGTGCAAACCCACTCCATAGGAACGTGCCATCGCTGCGCTTTCCCGCATTAAATCTATACTCACCGAAAAAGGAGAGCAGGGCGCTAAAGCAACACGTTGCATAGAATAGCGACTGTTATCATTATACGTTTCAATAAGTCTTTGACTTTCAGATAAGATAAAAGACTCTTTTTCTGTGAGGGTATCAGGTGGCAGCCCACCTTGCGACTCCCCTATACTCATTGATCCCCTTGTTCCATGAAACCTAACGCCAATGTCTGCTGCTGCCGATAAAGAGTCGTCTAATTTAGCACCATTGGGATAAATATACAGATGGTCAGAAGATGTTGTACACCCACTCAAAGCAAGTTCAGCAAGCCCAAGTGCGGTTGACCAGTAAACATGTTCTGGCCCAATATTACTCCATATTGGATATAAAGTTTTCAGCCATCCAAAAAGTTCTGAATTTTGTGCCGCTGGTACGGCACGGGTTAAGTTTTGAAATAGATGATTGTGGGTATTAACCATGCCAGGGATAACAACATGTCCCTTCATGTCTATAGTAGTATCTGCTGTTTGGGGGAGAGAGTTACTTTCACCAACAGCTTCAATGACACCATTACGCGCAAAAAGACCGCCATTTTTTATCTCTGTTTCAACGTTATTTCCGCATCCGTCTGGTCCGTCCATTGTGCATAAAACATCTGCATTTTTTAAAAGTAGTGTCTGATCTGACATTTAGAGTATTCCTTTATTCAATTCTTTTAACGCCAGATTTAGGTTTAAGAACTTTTCTTTGTTTTTTAATTATTGCTTGTCAAATTTACACCAGTGATACTTAATTAATTATGCTTTTGATAAAAGTATTAAAAGGCATTTGTTCCAATTGCATTGACTGTGAATAGACATTTAGCGCCTTTTCTCTGTTCCAAAGTCTTGTCGAAAGGCTTAAAAATTTTTGTTGTAAGTCTTTTTCCGAATATGGGTCCTGCCAATCTCCACGGTTAGTTGTTACGCTTGCTTCAAAAGTAGTGCCGTCCTCCATAAAGATTTTTACATGAGCAGGTCTTAAATCGGGAGTTTTTTCTGTCATTAATGGATCTTCCTCTATAACCACTTTTTGGCAAAGCTTTTGGATTGTTTTGTTGGTTCGCATAGCTTCTGTGAAGCTCATTACTCCTGAATCAAGGTTTACAAGTGTCGTTGATATTGCAAAAGGTACAGAAAATTTGCATGCCAAAACATTTCGTGGATTCTGATCTTTTAGTTCTGCTGCAAGATTATAACTTTTGATTTTTATTTCTTTAATTAAATCAAAGCTTTTTAACTCTCTATGGTTTTCAATAAGTTTCCACAACGCATCTAAAGCAGCATGGTTGTAGCGACAACAGGCATGGAGTTTGAAATAATTTCTATTAACTTCAAATCTTTTCCCAATTAAATCAAGTGCGCTTTTGCTATCAAACTTACTAGACACAACACCGTCAAAAATGGATTTAATCCCGTCATTTTCTCCAGTGAAGCCAGCTTTAAAAAGTGACAGGCCTAAATGGGCCATTTTATTTGACACCCCAGTATATGAATTTCTAACAGTTGCCCCTTCCAGCATAGTTTTTCGGCTAGTTGCTAGTGTGAGGCTGGAAACAATATTAAGATATTCACCAGCCTGCTGTGTATCCATTTTATTTAATACAGCCAGGCCTGCTGCAGCCCCTAAACCACCCCAAGTTCCATGTGGATGCATATTAGGATTAAGGTTGGAAGCTAATCCTATTCTTGCCCCAACATCGTATCCAATAATAAAGGCTTTTAAAAATTCTTCTCCTAAAAATTCTTTATTTCTAGCTGCCGCCAAAAGTGCAGGAAAAACATGCATACCAG
>ENA-ORDR01000734-ORDR01000734.1-marine-metagenome-genome-assembly--contig:-NODE-734-length-16450-cov-12.230013_pt1 | contig 16450 bp, 12 predicted proteins | sample MGYA00240993_ERZ508538 | MGnify/ENA primary metagenome ERZ508538 (study PRJEB26207, sample SAMN05421999) | marine metagenome | isolation source: Monterey Bay, California, USA | place: USA:Monterey Bay... | reverse complement strand
CCAGATTGCTTGTCCTCCGTTTGCGAATGTCTCAAAGACTAAATTTCCTGAGATGTCAGTAATTTTAATATTAGCATCTGTAACGAGACCACTAATTGCAATAGGCCCGTTATAAGTCTCTTTTACAGGGTTAGGAAATACTTTAGTTCTATTTTGAGTAACAACACCTTCTGTTGCATTTGAGCGGTAAGAAATTAACCCATTTTCTGTCCCCATAAAGACTTCCCCATTTTCTGGATTTATTACAATATCAACTATATTATCTGATAAAAGAGGGCTGTTATTTTTTGTGAAATGTAATATTTCTTCAGTTCCATCTTCTGATAACAAAAATACTCCTGATTTTTCTGTTCCTACCCATTTCCTATTTGCACCATCAATTGATATGCATTTTACTCTTTCTTCACTGAGCAGGTATTGCCCATAATCTCCCTCAGTAATAAGAATTTGTTGGGCATCAAAATTAGAGCCTGAAAATACTGCACCTGGGTCATAAAAAACGGTTATCCCATTATCAGTTCCAACCCATATTTCACCATTCCTATCTTCTTCTAAACAATAAGTATATACTGATGGAAGGTTGCCGTTACCTAAATTCATATTAAGTATTTTGTATTGATCATCAGAAGGGTCTTCAATAGTGTTATTGTCACTGTAAACGAACAACCCTCCCCCTCTAGCTATTACTCCCCATTTTTGGTCGTAAGAGTCAATTAATAAATCATCAAAGTATAGTGCTGTTGGGTTTTGATTCATGCTAAATGAATGCCAATCCCCATTAGTTTTTTTAACAACAACTGGATGATTTGTTCTTGAGCTTAATCCCCATAAGTTTCCATAGCTATCAAATTTTATATCTGAAATTTGTATTTGATTTGGTGAATCATATACTGTTTCTAGCACACTGTCTGTATTAGTAAAACCGTACTTAATAATTAATTCTCCATTCTTAACTTCTGACAATCCATCTCTCCATGAAGCAAAATACTCTGTTCCATATCTTACTGCAACCTCTAATACGTCTACAGATCCGCCAAGAGCTACACTATTATAATTTACCCATTCATCATAAGTATTTTTCTTTGATACACCATCATATATTTTACCGCTTGAACTAAAGTTAAGGTGTCCTCCATGGCATTGATATAATGTATTTTCAAAAAACTCTAAACTATATATCTCATTTCTAACTGGCCCATTTGGGATATAACTTTCTTGATATTCAAAATTGGTGAATTTTAGTAAACCATTAATTGAATCTGCTACCCAAATATTATTGTCATTATCATTCCAAGCATATTTGATATTTTCAAACTTTGAGTGCGTTAATTCATAAATAGTTCCATCATTATTAATTATTGAAATACTGCTATCAGCATTTGTTTTAAGTAAATTCTGGTTATTGTAGCTAATACTAATTACTTCAAAAAAGTAATCTCCCTCAACCTCTCCATTTGCAATTATTATATTGTCATAGGTTTCTTCATTTGAATGCCCACTAAGAACGGACCAGTTATTGTAATCAGCTAAGGTTCCTGAATTAATATTTGCAAAAAACATACCTTCTGATGTTGCAGTAATTATGGAGTCCCCATAGATACCACACCCATTTATCTCGAACATTATACTGTCATTTCCTATATTGTAAGTGTCCTTTATTTCCTTCTTTTCTAAGTCGATAAGCACTAATCCAAAAGAGCAAGACAGATAAGCGATATCATTATTTACTGTAATGTTATTTATAACTTTCTTGCCAATGATTTCCTTTCTTTTTATGTCAGAAATATTGATGATTTGATTGTTTTTTACAAGATCAATATTACAGTTTTCATAAGTAATAACTGTAATATCTAATTCTTTTGAGTAAGCAACTTGTTTTACTCCTATATCAGATAATCCTGTAATTTTTGAAAGTCTATTAATTGTTTCATCAGATGTATTTACATAATAAAGGCCTCCGTTTGCAACACAGTAAATTTTTTCTTTTGCTTCACATATATAGTAAGCAGAATTATAAGATAGATAGTCTTTCCAGTGACCAATCGCAACGTCCTGTGCATTGATAAACAAGGGCAATAAAAGGAAAAGAAGTTTTTTCATAATTAAAAAAGCAATAATAATACTTTACTATCAGATAACTTATTAAAGTATAAAAAATTGTGGTATTAAAACTTATACTATTTTTGCCAAAAGGCCTAGTAGTTCAACTGGATAGAATATCAGATTTCGGCTCTGAGGGTTGGGGGTTCGAATCCTCCCTAGGTCACTATTATTTCAATAACAATCTCTTTTCTATGGTCCCATCAGTGTATTTGAAAAATAGAAGCTTATTTTGTGTTTCAGGAATTTCTCTTCCAAAAATATCATAAATGCCAATCAGATTTTTTTCACTACTGTTTTCTGAAATACTTGAAGAATTACACCATATTTGAACTGTATCAACATCATTAAACTGATCGTTTAGTTCAGAGTTAATGTTAGCATAAAAATAAAGTGGCCCATCTATATTTGGATTAATAAATAGATTTGTGAAGTGTATTTCACTTATAAAGCCACTTGTATAATTATTTCCATCATTTGGTGATGTTGAACTGACTTTTATGCCTCCATTTTCATTCTCAATTGAGAAAAACCCAATCAATATCCCAGCACTATCGTATGAATTTATAATAGCATAATTCTGTCCTGCAACTATTCCTGCTTTTAATGTTGCGGTAATATTTTGTGTGCTAGTCGTCATTATTGCAAAGCCTACAGAGTCTCCTGAGTTAATAGAGGTTATATCAAAACTCCCTCCGTCTGAAGTAATAATACTTGTGCCTATATCAGGCTCATCAGCCTCTTGACTTACTATTAATGTCAGTTCAGATGACGTGTTACATTGTGTGTTAGAAAGTGTATTTATTACTATAGGGTTAAATGGAGCAGCTACAAATGAGGGTGTTGTAAATGTGTCAGAAATTGACCACAAAGAAGCTAATAAATTAGTTGTATCATAATAACACATTACTTGCCATTCGTAAGTTGTGTTTTGTTGTAATAGAGGGATTGTAATGCTTGAATTTGGATTGTATATTGGACCCAAATTAGACCAACTACCGGTTCCGATTTGTTGGTATCTTATTTTATATCTATTTGCATTACTTAAAGTATCCCAGTTTGCAACAGCATTATTGTAGTTGATATTAGTTGTTGACAGAGTGTTTGTTGTTGGGTATAGGTTGGTATTTGTATAAAATGTATCGGTAACTGACCAATTTGAAGTATTGCTATTTATCGTGTCACAATGACTTTTAATTTGCCAGATGTAATCGCTTAATGGAATTAAATTTGTAAGTAATTTTTGGTTAATAATAGAATCGATATTGTTTTTATATGACCAGCTAGCTGACCCAATAATTTTATACCTAATTCTATAATGATTAGTTCCGCTTGTTGAATTCCAATTTACTTCTGTATTGTAATAATTAATGTTAGAAGTAAAAAGTGAACTTGGAGCAAAACATTGAGAAAAACTAATTAGCGAGATGAATCCAAATAGTATTGTAAGTCTTATTTTCATATAACAAAAATACAATTTTTTATATAAAACCTGCAAAATATGTGTAACACACTAGTAATCAAATTATTGAAGTACGCGTTAAAGTTTCAAAGATTTTAAAAAAAACATGATAATACCTTATACGTAGGTATTTTTTGCTTAGAAACGATTTAAATGCTTAATTTTTCTTTTCAAACACATAAATAGTGCTTGAATGTCCTCTTTTCGAAATGACACCAATTAAATTAGAGATCAATCCAATTATAAATCCTTTGATAAAATTCTTTTTTCCTATTTTAAATTCTTCACTTAATAATGAAACATAGAAAGAATCAAATATCATTGGTTTGGTTTTCCTCAAACTAAATTCATGATTTTTAAAAATCTTTTCAATTGTAGATTTTGAAAAATGCCATAAGTGAATTGGAACATCCCATGCGGCCCAGAATTCTTTGTAGTAGCTTGCGTCCCAGCTTTTATAGTTAGGAACAGCAATAATAATCTTTCCATTTGGCTTGAGTATCTTGTGAAATTGTGAAATTGTTTCATTTAAGTTTGGGATATGCTCTAGTACGTGCCACATGCTTATGCTATCAAATTCTTCTTCACTAAACTGAGTTAAGTCAGTATTGTCGCTAACTACAAGATTGTAATTGTTTTTAGCTTGAGTTCTTGCTAGTTCTGATGGTTCGATACCTTTTGTTGCGTATCCAGCATTTTTGCAAGCATTTAAAAATTCACCTGTCCCACAGCCAATATCTAAATGAGTCCCTTCTTTTGTTATACTTTTTAGTAAGGCAACTTTTGTCCCTACTGCATAATTTCTTATTGTCTGGTAGAGCCAATTAAATATTCCTTTGGAATTATTTGTATGGGAAATATACATGTCTGACTTGTAGTAATTACCTAGGTTTTCGTTTAAAGGCCTGGGGTTTGTAAAGGTAAAATCACATGTTCCACATGAAACAATTGTAAAATTTTCTTTAGAAGTTGTAAAGTCATTACACTCTAAAAGCTTATCTAAACTATTGCCACTGCACACTGGGCATTTATCTAGTAATATCATCTCCCTAAGTAGATTAATAATATGTTTATATCTGAAGGGGAAACTCCACTTATTCGTGATGCTTGTCCAATTGTTTTTGGTTGAATAGCTTTTAATTTTTCACGACCTTCAGTTGAAATTGAATGAAGTTTATCAAATTCAAAACCATCAATAATTTGTATATTTTCAAGTCTGCTTAGTTTTTCAGCAGACTCCTTTTCTTTATTTAAATAACCGCCATATTTAATTTCTATCTCTGCCTGTTCTATTGACTCAATTGAAAATTTTTCATTTTCTAAAAACTCGGAAAGTTCTTTAGAAACTAATAAATCTTTAATCGAAATATGTGGCCTAGAGAGTATGGACTTAATTTTTACTTTCTGTTTTAAAATTGAAGTACCTTTATTTTCTAATACAGGATTTATATCATTTGGCTCAATACTTTGTTTCTCTAAAAACTTTATTAACTTTTCAGTTTCACTTTTCTTTACTTGCAGGCGTTTTAGTCTTTCTTCACTAGCAAGTCCTAATTCATGTCCTTTCTGAGTTAGTCTAATATCAGCATTGTCCTGTCTTAATAGTAATCTAAATTCGGCTCTTGAAGTAAACATTCTGTAGGGCTCGTCTGTTCCTTTTGTAATAAGATCATCTATTAATACTCCTATATATGCATCTGATCTCCCTAGTATGAATTCCTTTTTATTATGAGTGTTTTGGTGAGCATTTATTCCCGCCATTAGCCCTTGTGCTGCAGCTTCTTCATAGCCAGTTGTTCCGTTTATTTGCCCGCAAAAGAAAAGGTTATTGACCAATTTTGTTTCTAGAGTATGTTTTAATTGAGTTGGAGGAAAATAATCGTACTCAATTGCATATCCAGCCCTAAACATTTTTACTTTTTCAAGACCTTTAATTTTGCGCAAAGCTTTCAACTGAACTTCTTCTGGTAATGATGTTGAGAATCCGTTTAAATAGATTTCTATAGTATCTCTTCCTTCAGGCTCAATAAATAACTGATGCCTTTCCTTAGTTGAAAATCGTTCTATTTTGTCTTCAATTGAAGGGCAGTATCTTGGGCCTAAACCTTTTATTCTTCCTGAAAACATAGGAGAATCTTCAAAACCTTCTTTTAGTATACCATGTACTTCAGGTGAAGTGTAAGTTATAAAGCAAGAATGTTGCTTAGATAGTTGATTGTTAGATAAATATGAGAAGTTTACAGGATTTTTATCTCCTGCTTGTTCTTCAGTTTTAGAGTAATCAATTGTTCTGCCATCAAGTCTTGGTGGAGTTCCTGTTTTCATCCTGCCATTAGTAAACCCTAACTCAATTAGTTGTTTTGTTATTCCTTCAGCTGGCGGCTCTCCAGACCTTCCTCCTTTGTAATTTTTTTTACCAAGATGAATTAATCCATTTAAAAATGTTCCGTTACAAAGTATGACAGATTTACTTTGAATTTCAACACCCATTTTTGTAATAACACCTACTGTTGAACCCTTTTTAGTTATTATATTTTCAACTGTATCTTGCCAAAAATCAATATTTTTATTTGCTTCTAGAGCCATACGCCATTCTCTTTCAAACAATTTTCTGTCACACTGTGCCCTAGGACTCCACATTGCTGGCCCTTTACTTTTATTAAGCATTCTAAACTGAATTGAAGAGGCATCAGTAATAATTCCTGACATTCCACCTAACGCATCAATTTCTCTAATAATTTGCCCTTTTGCAACACCACCCATGGCTGGATTACATGACATTCTAGCTAAAGTTTCTAGATTTTGAGTAATTAACAAAACTTTGGACCCTAATGTTGCTGCAGCATGTGCGGCCTCACATCCAGCATGACCTCCCCCCACAACAATTACATCATATTTTTCTTCAAGTACCATTTGATTCTCAGTATTTAGAAAGATAATAATTTTCTTTCTTTCTCATTAAATTTGACTCCCTCTCAGTTTTATCTTTATAGCCGAGCAAATGTAGTAAACCATGCACCATAACTCTATTTAATTCTGTTAAAAAATCAACTTTAAAAACCTCAGAATTTTCTTTTACTCTTTCAATGCTAATAAAAATATCTCCACTTACAGAATTCCCTTCACAATAATCAAAAGTAATGACATCAGTTAAAGTATTATGGTTAAGGAATCGTATATTTTTTTCAAGAAGATAGTCATCATCACAAAAAATGTAAGTAATATCTCCTTCTTCCTTAGCTTCATTTGAAATTACTTGATTTAACCATTTTTTATTTTGATTAATTTCTGTTATTTCTTCTGTTTTTAAGTATTCAAATGCTATCATTAGTTCTCTTTTATTAAAGAGTTAAAATAGGAATTTACTTTCTTTTTGTAGAATGGAGTAAGTTGAATTGGAGTTGTTTTTAATAGCTCTTCTTCTTTCTCTTTTTTCTTTTTGTATTCCATATATTCTTCAGTTGTATTATCTGGTTCAAATTCCCATTCTGTAGCCTTTCTTTTATCGTCTTCATCTTGTTCCCTCTTAGCGTTCTCTGCTTCAAGTAATCGACTAAGTATTTCTTCTTGTCTGTTTATAGTTTCTTGTGTAATTCTATTATTGATAATATCTCTTTCATTTTCCTCCATATCTTCAATAATTTTATCAATTTTCCCTTTCTCGCCATTTTCACCAATCTCATCTCTTAGCTCCATTAACTGTTTTCTTATTTGCTCTTGCTGTTTTGCTAATTGCATAAGCTCTTTTGATTGCTTCTCTCCTTTCTTTTTCCCCTTTCCTTTCTTACCATTTTTCCCTTTTTTCATTTCCTTATTCAGTTTCTTCTGAGCTTTTTTCATCTCTGACATTGAAGGTTTTTTGCAGTTTGGGTTTGGTTTATTACAGTTTTTTGGCTTGTTGCATTTTGATGGAGGCATTTCTAAATCTTTTTGCATTTGCTCCAATATTTCAGATAATAGTAAGGCAAGGTTATTTGTTGCAGTCATAACAAATTGTTGCCTTTCTGCAGCCTTATTTACATCTCTATTCTCAAGCTCCTTAGTTGATTTTAACATATTACTTTTAATAGATGCAATCTCTTTATTTATTGTAGCTTGAATTTGGACAACTCTTTTACTTAGAGCAAATAATGAGTCCTCAATAATCTTACTATCATCAGCTAATTTGTTTTGTTGCTGTACCATTTTTACAAACTCTGGACTGTTTCTTGGGGTGTTATTTACTTTAGTAATTAAACTCTCCTGATCAAATGAAAGTGTAACTAAATTCTCTAAAATTTTACGTAAAGTTTCCATATCTTCTTTCGGCTTATTTTCTCCAGAACTTTCTTGCATACTTTTTAGTTTATCTTCAAGTTCCTCCATTTTTTCAATAGCACTTTCCTGTGATTTCTTTGATTTTTTCTTTTGTCCCTTTTTTAAAGCATCACTACTTTTTTGCATTTCCTGCTTTATATCTTCTTCTGATTTTTGAGTATTAGGCAATTCATTTTTTTGTTCCAAATCCATGTTTTTCTTCCTTAAATCTTGCAAATCTTTTTTGATTTCTTCCATTTTTTTACTGAGCTCCTCTTGTTCTTTAGCAAGTTCTTCTTTTGTTTTTTCACCACTTTCAGTTTCTTTCTGAAGTTTCTTTTGTGCTTCTTTTAGTTCTGTTATTTTATCTAGAGTTTCTTCTACTTTCTGCTCAAATTCAAGTTGTTTAAATAACTCTAACTCTCTATCCAATTCCCTCTCTAGGTCAACATTTTCTTTATCTAACTTATCTAGTAAATCTTTTAACTTTTCTTTATCTGCTTTATCCATCATTTCTTCCATTTCTTTTAGCAAATCTTTCATTTCTGTATCTAACACTTTATTCATTAACTCTTCTAATTTCTTTTGTTTTTCTAAGATAGAGGAATTCAATTTCTCTTTGTTTTTTAAGTTTTCAGTATTTTTCTTCTGAGTATCTTTTATTTGTTTTTCTAATTGTTTTTGTTTTTTAAGAATTTCTTTAGCTTTTTGTTTCTCTTCCCAGCCAATTTTCTTTTTTTCTAAAATTGTTTTGTTGAGTTCAGCAATTTCTTTTTGAATTTCTTCTGCTAACGAAATAGATTTATTTAGCCCACTTTTTGTTTTCTCATTTTCAGCATCTTTCTTTTTTATCAAATCATCTGTACTAGATTCTGTAAATTTAAAATTTTGACTTTTTGTAAATTTTGAACCATTTACTCCATCATTGTCCCAAATCTTAAAATGATAATCAACCTCATCACCCGGATTTAAAAGTAGACTATTGAAGTTAAAAGTATAGAAAAACACCTCTTTTGAAGTTCTATTTATCTGAATACTTTTAGATATATTATTAGTACTATCTTTGGATTTGATATTGTATGTAAACTCTAATTTTTCAAGTAAGTAATCATCTTCTACTTCCCCATTAAAAATAAATTGAGAATTTAAAGTATCATATGTTTGAGATACCAAAATATGTGGGTATTCATCTTTAATAACTCTAATAGAATAGTTAAGAGTGTCTATCAGGTTATTATTGTTTTTACTAATAATTTGATAAGAAGAATTTTCTAGAATTTGAGTCTGAAATTTGAGTTTATAATTATTAGATATTTTGACTTCTTTTTTATCTAATACAAAAGATGAATTAGTCGTATTTTGTAATGAGATACTCCAATTTACAATACTTCCCTCACTTACTAAAATATCACCATTATTTAAAATAATCTCTTTACTTTTCTTTGTGTAATTGGGATGGTTTATTGAAACTTGAATTGCTACAACTTTTGGTTGCAATAAACTTTTAAGTGTGTATAATTTACTCTTATATCCTCCTGCTAATAATTGAAAATCTATATCAGAATTTACATGTTTAAACAAATACTCAAATTCATTATTTCCTTTTGATTTTAGGTTAAATCTGTTATCATTTATTACGATTTTTACTTTTGATGGAATTTCATTTCCATTTACTTTTATTTTTAGTAAATAATCTTCAAATTGAATGCATTTTAATTCTTCATTTATCTGATAATTAAATGGTGCTTTTGGCTCAAAAAAGGTATTGTGTTTTACAATTCGAGCAGAGCTTTCTGTAAGTATGTATTGCTTCCCAGAAACAAAGAACAATCCAATAATTAGAATAGGAATCAAAACCCATTTAACATATTTTTTATTGCTTCTAAAATCAATAGCTGAATTGAAGTTTACAGGCTTAATATCTGCCATTTTTTGATCAATACTAGCTATAATCAAATCATTATCTGAATTTTCCTCATCAGTTAATTCTAAAATATTTGTAAGTTTATCATCAACAGAATTGAAATGTTTTCCAATGATTTTAGCCGCTTGTTTATGTGAGATTATTTCTCCTAATTGAAGTAAATGTAAAAGTGGAATTACAATATATTTTACCGCAATAATCAGGTTAATAATTATGTATGTCCAAAAGAAAAAAGTTCTAACACCAACTCCTGCTTTCGAAAAATGCTCAATAATTGAGAAAATAAGGAAGAAAATAATTAATACTGCAACACTATAAATACCTCCTTTAATCAGCTGATTTTGGTAGTATTTTCGTATAAAATTATTCAGCTTTTTGAACAATTCTGATGTAGTGTTTCTTCTCATTGCTGCAAAAATACAATTTTAATATGCATATAATTACTTATATCAGATAAACACTATCTTTGCCACTCAAAATAATAATAAAGATGTCAGAAGTAAGAGTAAGATTTGCGCCAAGCCCGACAGGCCCATTACATATTGGAGGAGTTAGAACAGCACTATATAATTACCTTTTTGCTAAAAATCAAGGAGGCAAAATGATATTGCGTATTGAGGACACCGATCAAACAAGATTTGTAGAAGGTGCTGAAGAGTATTTAATTGATGCACTAAAATGGTGTGGAATTGAATTAGATGAATCAGTTGTTGATGGTGGTGAGTATGGCCCTTACAAGCAATCAGAAAGAAAAGCAATGTACTTACCTTACGCTAAACAATTGGTAAAAAATGGTTTCGCCTATTATGCTTTTGATACTTCAGAGGAACTAACTGCAATGAGAGAGCGAATGAAAGCTGCTGGCGTTCCTTCTCCACAATACAATGCTGTTACTCGTACTACTATGCAAAACTCTTTAGCTTTATCAGAAGATGAAGTAAGTAAGAGATTGGAAGCGGGAGATCCTTATGCTATCAGAATAAAAATGCCTAGGAATGAAGAGGTAAAACTAAACGATATTATTAGAGGATGGGTTGTTGTAAACACCAATCATATGGACGATAAAGTTATCTTCAAATCTGATGGAATGCCAACTTATCATTTGGCCAATGTGGTAGATGATTATGCCATGAAAATTTCTCATGTGATTAGAGGGGAAGAGTGGTTGCCATCTGCACCCTTACACGTTTTGTTATACAAATATCTAGGTTGGGAGGATAAAATGCCACAGTTCGCACATTTGCCATTAATCTTAAAGCCAGATGGAAATGGAAAATTAAGTAAGAGAGATGGAGACAGATTAGGATTCCCGGTTTTCCCAACTCAGTGGACTAACCCTGAAACAAAAGAAACAAGTTCAGGATATAGAGAAGGTGGATATATAAAAGAAGCATTTATAAATATGCTGTCCTTTTTAGGATGGAATCCAGGTACTACGCAAGAGATTTTCTCAATGGAGGAATTGATTGAATCATTCAGTTTAGATAGAGTAGGGAAGGCAGGAGCAAAGTTTGATTTTGACAAAACAAGATGGTTCAATCAGCAGTATTTAAGAGCAAAATCAGGAGAAGTATTGGCGAAAGATTTACAAGTTATCCTAAAAGAAAATGGAGTAGAAGCAGAAGATAATTTTGTAGCAACTGTTTGTGAGCAACTGAAAGAAAGAGCCACTTTTGTAAAAGATATGTGGGAGGAAGGAAGGTATTATTTTGAAGCTCCTTCATCTTATGATGAGAAAACTATCCGTAAAAAATGGAAAGAAGACACTCCAAAATATGTATTGGAATTAAAAGATAGATTAGCAGGATTAGCTGATTTCTCCTCTGAAAGTATTGAGGTAGAATTCAAAAAATACTTGGAAGAAAACGAACTAGGAATGGGTAAATTATTACCTGCTTTTAGAGTTTCTTTAACAGGACTTGGAATGGGACCTTCTTTATTTGATATTGCATCACTTTTAGGAAAAGAAGAAACAATTAAAAGAATGGAAACCGCTTTAGAAAAAATCAACTAATGGGATTAATTACAGTAGAAGGAATTCGAGTTTTTGCACATCATGGTCATTTACCTGAAGAAGCAGTTTTAGGTGGACACTTTATTGTAAATGTTTGGGTGGAAGCGGACACAACTGAAGTTGAAAAAACAGATGATTTGAACGATACGGTGGACTATGTGAAAATCATAGAAATTGTAAAACAGCAAATGGCCATTCGTTCGAATATGATAGAACATCCTGCAAAGAGAATTGTAGCTGCAATTTTACCTTTAAATAAAGTGCAAAAAGTAACGGTAGAGGTGGAAAAAATTCAACCTCCAATTGATGCAACATTTGATAAAATTTCAGTGACTACTGAAGGAGAAAATTAAGTCAGTTTTACTTTATAATTAATTGGGGCAATACAAATATCACTTAAATCACCAATAATTTTTTTAATCCTGGCTTGTTCTGTTTCTTCATTAAATTCCCTTTTATATTCTTCAATATAATTTTTAACTCTTTGTATATCCATTTGGTAATTTTATGATTTCGAGTTCGTTTTTTACTGATCGCCCAAATATTTAGCAATATTTACTTTTTCAGCAATTATAGAGTGTAGTTTTTCAACTGAAACTCTTTCTTGCTCCATAGTGTCCCTATCTCTAATAGTAACCGTATTATCTTCTAAAGTTTGATGGTCAACTGTAATACAGAATGCAGTTCCAATTGCATCTTGTCTTCTGTATCTTTTTCCGATAGAATCTTTTTCTTCATATTGGCAATTGAAATCTATTTGAAGAGATTTCATTATCTCTCTTGCTTTTTCAGGCATTCCATCTTTCTTAGTTAAAGGAAGAATAGCTGCTTTTATAGGTGCTAAAAGTGCAGGGATTTTTAATACCACTCTACTTTCCCCATTTTCTAATTCTTCTTCATGGAAAGAATTACTTAATACAGTAAGGAACATTCTGTCCAGACCAATGGATGTTTCTACTACATATGGCACATAGCTTTCTCCTAATTCAGGATCAAAATATTGTAACTTTTTCCCAGAATGCTCTTGATGTGCTTTCAAGTCAAAATCAGTACGAGAATGGATTCCTTCTAACTCTTTAAATCCGAATGGGAATTTGAATTCAATATCGGTAGCAGCATTGGCATAATGTGCTAAATTTTCATGGTCATGAAAACGGTAATTATCTTCTCCCATTGCTAGTGAATTGTGCCATTTCATACGGAATTCTTTCCAGTATTCGTACCATTTCATTTCCTCTCCTGGACGAACAAAAAATTGCATTTCCATTTGTTCGAACTCTCGCATTCTGAAAATAAACTGGCGCGCTACAATCTCATTACGGAAGGCTTTCCCAATTTGAGCAATCCCGAAAGGAATTTTCATTCTGGCCGTTTTCTGTACATTTAAAAAGTTCACAAAAATACCTTGTGCAGTTTCTGGACGCAAATACAAATCGGAAGAACCATCAGCAGTAGCTCCCATTTGTGTTTTAAACATCAAATTAAACTGACGAACATCCGTCCAATTATTAGTCCCTGAAACTGGGCATTTTATATCTAACTCTTCAATCAATGCTTTTACGCCTTCCAAATCTCCTGAAGAAAGAGAAGTATTCATTTTTTCATTTATAGCATCAATTTGTTTTTGCCTGTCTAAAATTCTACCATTGGTAGTTACAAATTCCTCTCTGTTAAAAGCATCTCCAAAACGCTTGGCAGCTTTTACGCAATCCTTGTCTATTTTGGCTTCAATTTTGGCGATATGATCTTCAATTAATACATCAGCACGGTATCTTTTTTTAGAATCTTTATTGTCTACTAAAGGGTCGTTAAAGGCATCAATATGACCTGAAGCTTTCCAAGTAGTAGGATGCATAAAAATTGAGGAATCTAATCCCACAATATTCTCGTGCATATTCACCATTGACTTCCACCAATAATTTTTAATGTTGTTTTTTAATTCTACTCCATTCGGACCATAATCGTAAGCAGCTGCTAAGCCATCATAAATCTCGGAGGATTGAAAAACATAACCATACTCTTTTGCATGGGACACTACTTTTTTAAAGATATCTTCATAATTTGCCATGACGCAAAAATAGTAATTCTCTTATTTTATTATGTAGTTTTGCCGTATGATTCAAGTTGACAATAAAATTATTTCTTTAGATGTTTTTGAAAAGCACTTTATTTGCGATTTAAATGCGTGTAAAGGGGCTTGTTGTGTGGATGGAGATGCAGGAGCTCCATTGCTGGAAAAGGAAGTAACTATTTTAGAAGATATTTATGAACAGGTAAAACCCTACATGGTACAAAAAGGGATTGATGTGGTGGATAAATTAGGGGTGGCTGTGCTTGATTCTGAGGGAGAAGTAACTACTCCACTTGTAAATAATAGAGAATGTGCTTTTGTAATTGAGGAAAAAGGAATTTCAAAATGTGCTATTGAAAAAGCTCACTTAGCTGGTAAAGTTGATTTTAAGAAACCAATTTCTTGTCATCTGTTTCCAATACGCATACAAGAATACCGTGATTTTGATGCCGTAAATTATGAAGAAATTAAAATTTGTGAACCTGCCTGCAAATGTGGTAGCGAATTAGAAGTGCCTGTTTATGCTTTCTTAAAAGAACCACTTATCCGAAAATATGGAGAAGTTTGGTATAAGGAATTGCTGGAAGCTGCTAAGTTGTTAGCAAAATAAAAACGGACCCTAAAGTCCGTTTTCATAATTTCTATTTTTTCAAATATTTCCAGTCTACATAAAAAGTGCCAAAGGGTAGGATAGAGGCTAGCAATACAATTCCTAAATCTTTCATTCCCCAATTTTCATTTTCTTTAATTAGAAATGCGAATATTACATAGCTGACAAACAAAATTCCGTGTGGCATACCCAAAAGTTTTACCCACTGCTCATCCCCACCCCAATACTTAATGGGGACTGCTATAAAAAGAAGGAGTATATATGATACCCCTTCTAAAAGCGCTACTAATCTAAAAATCTTTCTCATTTATTTAAACGCATTTTCTCCAGTAATATCCATTCCTGTAATCAATAAGTGAATATCGTGAGTCCCTTCATAAGTAATTACTGATTCTAAATTCATCATATGTCTCATGATAGAATATTCTCCTGTAATTCCCATAGCTCCTAAAATTTGTCTTGCTTCACGAGCAATGTTTAGTGCCATATCAACATTATTACGCTTACACATAGAAATTTGGGCAGAAGTAGCTCTACCTTCATTTCTTAAAACTCCTAAACGCCAAGTTAAAAATTGTGCTTTTGTGATTTCAGTAATCATTTCTGCTAATTTCTTTTGTTGTAATTGGTAACTTGCAATTGGTTTTCCAAATTGAATTCTTTGCTTTGCATATCGTAATGCTGTGTCATAACAATCCATTGCAGTACCGATTGTCCCCCAAGCAATTCCATATCTTGCAGAATCCAAACAACCTAGTGGGGCTCCTAATCCATCTTTATTCGGGAGAATATTATCCTTAGGGATTTTTACATTGTCAAATACTAATTCTCCTGTAGCTGATGCTCTCAAACTCCATTTCCCGTGAGTTTCAGGGGTAGCGAATCCTTCCATTCCTCTTTCAACTAATACGCCTTTAATTCTTCCTTCTTCATTTTTTGCCCATACTACAGCAACATCAGCAAAAGGTGCATTTGAAATCCACATTTTTGCTCCATTTAAAAGGTAATGATCTCCCATATCTTTTATATTTGTTACCATTCCTCCAGGGTTTGATCCATGGTCAGGCTCAGTCAAACCAAAACAACCGATAAATTCTCCAGTTGCTAATTTTGGTAAAAACTTCATTTTTTGTTCTTCACTACCATATTTCCATATTGGATACATTACCAAAGATGATTGAACAGATGAAGTAGAGCGAATCCCACTATCTCCTCTTTCTAACTCTTGCATTATAAGTCCATAAGAAATTTGGTCTAATCCAGCTCCACCGTATTCTGTAGGAATGTATGGGCCAAAGCCACCAATTTCACCTAATCCTTTTACAATTTGTTTTGGGAATTCTGCTTTTTGGCAAGCCTCTTCAATAATTGGAGAAACCTCTCTTTTTACCCATTCTCTAGCAGCATCTCTAATCATTTTATGCTCATCTGTTAGGAGTTCATCCATTAAAAAATAATCAGGTGCTTGGTATAAATCTTGTGACATAATAGTTGTTAATTTTTGGGCAAAAGTAATTTTTTTTAATCGAATAGATGATATGATAAAATATATCTTTGTATTCATTAAATTTTTAAAAGTTGGCTTTAAGTAAAATCATTTTTAATCAGGATATTTTCTTTGTACTATTATTAGTGTCTTTTTTTCTGATTGCATTGCTAAAAGGACTTTATTGGAAGCATGCTAAATTGCTTTTTATGGGAGTTTTTGCACAAAGATATGCCAATCAGTTTTTAAGAGAAGAAAATGCTTTTACAGAGAGAGTAAATGCAATTACTTTCTTTTTAATGTCAATTAATTTTACGCTCATTATTTTAAAGATAACTCAGTCAGTTGAATTACTTTCAGTGGGGTTGATATTAGTTTATGTTAGTGGTTTTTTCTTGTTTAAAATGGGACTGATAAAGCTTTTAGGATTTATTTTAAAAACAAAAGATCTTTCAAAACTTGCTGTATTTTTTTCTATGCTTTTTGA
>ENA-ORDR01000729-ORDR01000729.1-marine-metagenome-genome-assembly--contig:-NODE-729-length-16528-cov-3.082791_pt1 | contig 16528 bp, 15 predicted proteins | sample MGYA00240993_ERZ508538 | MGnify/ENA primary metagenome ERZ508538 (study PRJEB26207, sample SAMN05421999) | marine metagenome | isolation source: Monterey Bay, California, USA | place: USA:Monterey Bay... | reverse complement strand
CTAATTGGTGTCCCATAAGGTGTGCCCATTCCCCCATGAAACTATTTCATGAACTAGCATTATCAAGTAACCCTCTCTTTTGATGAGTGACTACAAGAGGTAGTTGTCGGTTACCGACATAAAAAAGTCGCCTCGGTTTCCCGAAGCGACTTTAAATTTTTTCTTTCTGGTCTTGGATTAGTCCTCCTCGGACGGGCTCCACTCCTCGGACTCGTCGTTGGTAGTTGCAAGGTTGAACGCTTGCTCCAGACCAACGAGATCACTGGAAGGACGGAGGGTTTCGAAGGACTGGCTTTCTTTCTGAAGTTGATCTTCAGAGTAAGAAACCGCCTTGATAGAAAGACCGATACGACGCTCAATCTTATCGACCTTGATAACACGGGCTTCTACGTCGTCGCTGACCTTAAGGACATCCTTGACGCGCTCCACATGCTCCTCGCTAAGCTGCGAGATGTGAATCAGACCATCAATATCCCCATCCAGACTGACGAAGGCTCCAAAGGAAGCGATCTTCGCAACCTTTCCAGAGACCTTGTCTCCCACCTTGAATTTGCTGTCGATGTCAGACCAAGGGTCATTATCAAGCTGCTTAATTCCGAGGGAAACCCGCTGATTTTCCTTATCGATACTAAGAACGACAGCTTCGACCTCGTCGTTCTTCTTGAGCATTTCGGAAGGATGATTAATCTTACGAGTCCAAGAAAGGTCGGAGACGTGAATCATACCATCGATACCCTCTTCGAGGCCGACGAATGCACCATAAGCGGTGAGGTTGCGCACCTCTCCCTTGATTTCCTTGCCGATCGGGTAACGAGCCTCGATCTCGGACCATGGATTTTCCTCAAGTTGGCGGACCCCAAGAGAGATCTTCTGCTCTTCGATAGAAATCCCAAGAACCACCGCCTTGATCTCCTGATCAAGCTCAAGCACATCGCTCGGTCGCGTAATACGCTTGACCCAAGAAAGCTCGGAAACGTGAACAAGTCCCTCAACTCCTTTCTCAATTTCGATAAAGGCACCGTAAGGAAGAAGTTTAGTGATCTTCCCGGAAACTTCAGCTCCAATTGGGAAGCGGGCTTCAATATCAGCCCATGGGTTGTCAGTCATCTGCTTAAGACCAAGCGAGACGCGCTCCTTGTCACGGTCAACGTCGAGGATCTGAACCTCGATTTCTTGGCTTATGCGAAGCATTTCCGATGGGTGCGCGATGCGACCCCAACTCATATCGGTGATATGGAGAAGTCCATCCATACCCTGAAGGTCGACGAAAGCGCCGAAGTCCGTGATATTTTTAACCTGACCGATAACCTTATCTCCCACGATAACGGTCTGAAGGAACTTCTGGCGAAGCTCAGCGCGCTCGGCCTCAATGACCTCACGGCGACTTAACACCAAATTCTTGCGATCATCGTTCACCTTTACGATCTTGAACTCGTAAACGTTGCCAACATATTCCTGAAGGTCGCGAGGAGGAATGATATCCACTTGCGAGCCAGGAAGGAAAGCTTCCACGCCAACGTTCACGATCAAGCCACCTTTGACGGCCCCCTTCACTTTTCCTTTCACGAGGCCACCATCCTCGTAAACTTTCATGATCTTCTCCCAATTCTGCTTATGGGCCGCCTTCTCTTTGGAGAGGACAATTAGCCCTTCATCATCTTCAAGGCGCTCCAAGAGAACTTCAACTTCATCACCGACTTCGATATCTTCATCTTCGAACTCGGAAACTGGAATAGCTCCCTCTGATTTGTATCCAATGTCGACAACGACGACTTGGGGGCGGATATCAAGAATCGTGCCATTGACAATCGATCCTTCTTTAAATTCGCGGAAATGCTCATCAATGAGAGCCAAAAGCTCTGCATTTTCGGGCTCCGCCACTGCGGTTTCACTCATAACTGTAGGTTAGGATTTGGGTTAGTTTGGTTAATCGTCCAGACGACAGGTACCCCACTGGAGAAAACAAATATTACGGGGTTCCAACTTATTTGTTTCCGACGAACGACTGAACTTTAATAAGAACAAGCCATCGGCCTCATTTACAAACTATCTGAGTAGCCTGTAAATGAGGCGAATGGCACGCTCGTAGGGAGTCGAACCCCAAACCTCCTGATCCGTAGTCAGGCGCTCTATCCAATTGAGCTACGAGCGCTAATTCGCGTGGCGGGACTCTAGGAAGAAAAGAAGATGCGTCAACCCTTTAAGGAGAGAATTTCGTGATTTATTTGGCGAAATCTAAAGGCTTCGCTTAGCCCAACGCCAAGCGAGGAAAAGGCACAATAAAATCATGGTCGGCAGTAAAATTCGCTTTTCCCACCGCTCTACAGCACTTCTCTTTTTAGGCTTTTTCTTGGGCTCAATCAACTCTGACTGTTTCTCAGCTGCCGGCGCCGGCGCTTTCATCTCCTGCCGTGCAAGTTCAGCTTCCACCACGCTATTCTCTATGCCAGCGGACGCTTTGTCATTGTCCATTTTACGCGCCGAATGAACCTTCGCTGTTGCTCCTAACTCAATTTCTTTATTATCGTTACCGCTTCTTGCGACCCCTATCCCAGCTTCCTCCTTCTGAACAAAAGAAAGATCCTCGGATGGCAATGCTTTCCCTCTCGCATCCCCGCTTTCCGGCGCGAACCATTTAGCTGAAGGTAAATCATTAGATTTCCTTAACCTGGAAGGCTCTCCAGTGATATCCCGCTGCATGCTGCGACGATTTTTTGGCAAACCTTCCAAAACCACTGCTGAAGCGGGTGAAATAGATGATTGAGAGGCTAATCCGCCCCCTAAGTTATCGTCTTCCAGCGCAGGTTGTGATTCAGCCACTATTGAAGATCGCTCTGATTCTAAACTACGTGGTTGATTCAACACAACAATCACCAAGGTCAGAAAAAGGCAGGCTGCAAGCGTGTAAATCAGCCTCCGTTGTGCGATGATGGAGATACGTCTCCTCCTTTTCTCGACCATTTCCTCGCGGTTTTTTTCATTGATTTTTACCAGAATTTTCCCGCGACACTCATCAGATAACTTCCATTCCAAGTTGTCCTGAACCTCATGAGCCTCCCCCAAAAGCTCGTGGGTTTTTTCGAGGCCAATCTGATACCTCTTAAGCTCGGGTCTTTCTGACATCAGCCTCTCTAATTCTCCTGCCTCAAAAGCTGAGGCTTCCCCTAAAACCAATGCGCAAATGCGTGCTTCCAGCTCGGGTTCAATGTAAGATTGCAGATATTCGTTCATATAAATCTGAGGTTAGAAATGACTGATCCCCGACTTACGAAGCCGGTAACCGAGATCTTTGAGTAAGTGGTGAAGCCGGTAACCGACATTCCCGACACTCATTTCGAGTTTGTCGGCAATTTCTTGATATTTTAGATCCTGAAAATATTTCATTCGGACCATGGACTGATCCCGCTCGTCCATTTCAGAAATAAGCATTTGAATCATTCCAACCGCTTCGAGGCGCCCCAATTCGTGATCCGGGCCCTCGAGATCTGAATCACGCTTCTCCGGAGTTTCTTCAAGTGTCTCGCGCTTATTTTTCCGAAGAATATTGAATGAGAAATTCCGCACACATCGGAAAAGCCAGGCGCGGGGTATTTCGACCTCATCCCAGTGCTCGTGAAGCTTGAGGAAGGCATCTTGGACCACTTCCTCGGCAAGCTCACGTCGCCCTAACAAACCAAAGGCATACCGCAGGAGCGGACTCTCCTCAGCAAGAAAGACCTCTTCAAGCGACAACTGAGCCACTGGCGAGGTTCTTTTACTGGGGAGGCGCATGATCGACGGCCGCGAGACCTGCTGTGAACTTCTTTGAGACACGGTTAAACATTCTTTTCATAAGGAATGACATCTCAGGAGCGGCATCCTTGGAAAAAAATGAGAGTTTTCTCAAAATCAAGCTAACCCCGTAGGTTCCCTTGTCGACAATTCTCACCCGATCTTTACCCAGCCTCAATTTGTCGTGTGATCTCGAGAGCAATAGCAAGGGCGTCAGCACCTTGTTTTCCAGTAACTGCAGGAGTTTTACCCTCTTGGACACTTTCCACAAAGGCGGCAAGCTCAAGCTTGAGTGGCTCGTCCTTTTCAACTTCAACCGTCGCTTTTTGAATCGCGCCTCCTTCTTTCCAAAACATTTCGCCGGATTGCTCCTGGTAATCGAGCGAAAGATAACCATCGTCTTGAAAAACTCTGATCTTCCGCAACCTTTCAGGACTAATCCGGCTCGCGGTCACATTAGCAACACAACCATTTTCGAATCGGAGCCGCGCATTGGCAATATCCTCACTTTTCATCAAAACTGGGACACCTACGGCATCGATGCTCGCAACTGGCGACTTCACAAGATGCAAAATGATTTCGAGATCGTGGATCATGAGATCTAGGACAACTCCAATGTCAATACTGCGGTTGGGAAAGGGAGAGAGGCGATGTGATTCAATGAACTTTGGGTGATTTAGTTTCGCTTCCAGCTCCCGCATCACTGGATTGAAACGCTCAATATGTCCAATTTGAAGGATTCGGTCGCGTTCTTCGGCCAACTCAACAAGCTGCTTAGCCTCTTCAACGCTAGGAGCAATGGGCTTCTCCATGAGGACATGCAGTCCACGCCTCATCAATTCACCACCCACCTCAAGGTGAGCGATTGTCGGCACCGCAACACTGGCCAGATCACAGGCTTCGGCAAGAGCTTCCAACGAATCCACTGCTTTTGCCCCGAATTCTTCAGCAACGGCCTGTGCTCGCTTCAAATCAGCATCATAAACAGCAGCCAACTCGACTTCCTGTATGAGGGAGTAACACCTAGCGTGATTTCGCCCCATTGATCCTGACCCTGCTACTCCAGCTCGCAATTTCATAAAGAAACATCTCGCAGACCGTCTGAAAATTACCAGCGAACTTTCCGCTTGAAAAAATTCCTCTTCCATTAAGATTTCAAAACAAGTCAGGGCAGTTCGACGCTCCCTACGTGTATCAAACGTATTTTATCATCCTATGATTGAAGTTACCGGTCTCACAAAACGTTTCGGCCCCAAAGCGGCCGTAGACGATCTTTCGTTCTCAGTCAAAAAGGGCGAGGTCCTTGGGTTCCTCGGTCCTAACGGCGCCGGAAAATCCACAACCATGCGTATGGTAACCGGATTTCTTCCCGCTACCGCCGGCGAAATTAGCATCTGTGATATCTCAATGATAAAGAATCCCGAGGAGGCTAAGCGTAAAATCGGCTACCTTCCCGAATCGGCACCTCTTTATAACGATATGTCCGTGCAGGGCTTCCTGAAGTTTTGCGCATCAATGCGAGGTCTTGTGGGATCGGCACGGCGCGAAGCAGTCGCGAAATCGATCGAGACTTGCTTTCTCGAAAGTGTCGCACGTCAGTCGATCGGAACACTCTCCAAAGGATACCGCCACCGGACTTGTCTTGCACAATCCCTCCTTCACGACCCCGAGGTTCTCGTTCTCGACGAACCGACCGACGGTCTCGACCCCAACCAAAAACTTGAAGTTCGGAAGCTCATCAAGAACCTTGGCAAAGAGAAGGCCATTCTATTCTCGACCCATATTTTGGAAGAGGTCACAGCGGCCTGCACCCGCGCCGTCATTGTTGATCAAGGAATCATCGTAGCCGACGGGACTCCGAAGGAACTAGAAACTCAAGGCGGGGGTTCACTTTACGATCTTTTCCACAAAGTTACGACCTTCGAAACTCCGGCTGCCTAACTCTAACTCTGAAAGATCTTTCACAATGAACATGCTCACTATTTTCAAGCGCGAGTTGACTAGCTATTTCACACAGCCAACCGCTTACGCCATCGTTATCGTCTTTGGCTTTCTCTCATCGCTCCTAGCCTTTACCCTAGGGCAATTCTGGAATGTCGCTGATGCTAGCTTGAACGGCTCGTTCTTCGTCTACCACCCTCTCCTCCTGATGATCCTCGTTCCTGCCGTCAGCATGCGTCAGTGGGCCGATGAACATTACACTGGAACGATAGAACTGCTTGGCACCTTTCCTATCAAACTAGGAAGCGCTATCATTGGCAAGTTCCTTGCGAGCGCCGTTGTTTGGGCGCTGGCTCTTGCCCTAACCTTCCCGATGATCTTGACGGTTAATTACCTTGGAAACCCTGATCCTTGGACAATTTTTTCAGGCTACCTCGGAAGCTTCCTCGTCTGCCTTACCTTCCTCGCAATCACGACGCTTGTTTCCTCGTTCACACGCGATCAAGTAGTGGCCCTGATCGTCTCAGTCGCGATATGCTGCCTTCTAACGATGATTGGTTGGGAACCTGTCATCAACGAGGTCCGTCGGACCGGTCCTGAGGCTAAGGGAGCTGTCGAATTAATGACTAGGATCGGTATCTTCAGCCACTTCTTCGATGCCACACTTGGCCGGATTTCATACGCCAGCTTGATTTATCTCGGCGGCATCATCTCAGTTTGCCTTTTCGGCACAAACCTCGCGCTCAAGTCGCAGCGCGCTTAATTTACAATTTTTCCTAAACTATCCTGCAAACCTCATGAATGTTTCAAAAGCTTTCGCCATCGGAATTACCACCATTGGCTTCATCCTTTTCGTTCTCTCTCAATTCCGGTGGCAACATCCTTTTTTAGACTCTCTAAGTCTACATACGTGGTATTTTGCGATCGGAAGTTTTATTGCCTTATCGTTCGTTCCCAATAGTCGCCTCATTCGAGTCGGGTTCGCAGCGGTCGCCTTACCCATCTTTGTTTTCTTCTTCACCGAGTTTGTTTCTCGGACTGATATTGGCAATAAGTCTATCGATCTCACTGAAGATGATCGTTACACTCTGACCGAAGGAACCCGCGCCATCCTGACCGAACTCAAGGATCCAGTGACGATTAACTACTACGTAACTCGTGATGTTGATGGCACCCCCTCAGCTTATAAGAGGCACATCCCTCGGGTAGACAGCTTCCTTCGACAGCTCGAAGGGCTTGCGAATGATAAGAACCTTACCCTCAACTTCATTGACCCCGAGCCGAATACCGATGAAGAAGACGCTGCTCGTCTCGATCAAGTACAGCAAATCCCAGTCACTCAGGACGATAAGTTCCTCTTCGGGGCTTCTATCAGTTCCTTGGATAAGAAGACGGTCATTCCCTTCTTCGAACCGAGCCAGGAGACACAGCTAGAATACCAGCTTATCAGTGCCATCGCAGAAGTGAGTCGGCGTGAAACACCGGTTGTCGGTTTGATTTCGGCCCACAACCTAGCCTCGGGTGGACAGACAAATCGGGGCTGGCTCTTCTACCAGCTCCTTCAACGTTCTTATGATGTTGCGAATCTGGGCATGATGCCAATTGAGAGTCTCGGAACAGAATATGAAAAAAGAAAGTGGGGAGATGCTCCAAACTATCTCGATCCCGAGAAAATCAAGGTGATCCTTGTGGTCCATCCGGCAGGGATCACTCCTAATACCGAGTTTGTTTTAGACCAATATATCCTCCGGGGTGGAACTGTCATCGCTTGCGTCGATCCTCTTTCTCTCGTAGCACAGCAATCTGGTGGCCGGCCACAAATCCCCGGGATGCCACCACAGGGCGGGACTCCACCCTCATCATCACTCCCGAAACTTTTCAAAAAGCACAACATTGGTTTCAAAGAATCCCAAGTAGTCATCGACCGGAAGTATGCTCCCTCGAATAACCCACCCGTTCTCTTACTTAACGAAGAGGCCATGACCGCAAAGGATGACATCACTCTTTCTAATATCAAAAACCTAGCGTTTGGATATGCGGGAGGATTCACGGGAGGAAGTGGTAAACCGATGGGACCCGGTCTTGAAGTCCGAAAATTGGTCGAGTCCTCCTATGCATACACCTTTGTCACCGATCAAACACTCAACAGCCCCGATAGAGCTAGTCAGCTTCGGTTCGCCTTGGGAAGCCGGCGTGAAGGAGATGAGAAACAAACATACGTCGCGCTCCTTAGTGGAATATTCACAACAGCTTTCCCTGAGGGTGACCCTTCTACGAAGGAAGGTTCCGACGAGAATGAAACCGAAGAAGGCGAAGATGAAAAACCGGCTACTGAGGCTCTTGCTAACGGAATTAAAACCGGCAATCTCTTTTTATTCAGTGACTCCGACTTCCTTTACGACGGAATGGCCTACAATGCTCGCCGAATGTTCAACACCCAAGTCGTTGAACCGATCACCAACAACGGAGCATTTATGTTCAATATTCTCGATCAGGCCGTAGGCTCCGAACATTTGGTCGGAGCACGAGCCCGTGGCGAAGTTTACCGCCCTTTCACCGTCCTAAGAGAACTCGAAGCTGTTTCCGAAAGGAAATCGAAAGAAAATCTCGATAAACTCCAGGCCAAAGAGCAACGGATCGAAAAGGAATTTCAACAGATCAGATCACAAATGTCATCTGCTCAAGAGGCCCAGATGTCACCTGAGCTTCAGGCAAAACGTGATGAATACATCAAAAATAAGGTCCAAATTCAGAAGGACCGCCGAGAAGAGAAAAAAGCTCATCAAGGAAGAGTTGATCTTCTGAAAGCCAATATCTTTTGGCGTAACATCCTCTACATGCCACTCGGTGTGATCGTCATTGGCCTCTTTGTCTTCATTTGGCGAAAGCAACAAACCAAAGCCCGATAATTTTTAAGTTTACTATATAAACCTCGAACCAGACTAAGAAAACATGTCACGACTTCAACTTCTGATTCTTTGGATCCTCGCCCTCGGCGCAGGCTACTACTACTTCAACAGCAAGGATGTCCCAGACTCCATCAGCCAAAAAACGAAACTTGAGGTTGGAGCTCGAATCGTTCCTTCTGATCTTATCGAAACAGTCGATAGTCTCACCGTCGTTTCGGGCGATGATAAGGCATCGCTAAAAAAAATCGACGGCCGGTGGGTTGTATCCGAAAAGGGAGACTTCCCAGCCAATTATGACTCTATCAATCAAGTCATCGGTGCTTTACGAGAAGCCAAGGTCGCTCAAAGCGTCGTTGCAACAGACGAATATTACGACCGCTTCAAGTTAGATCCCACCACTGAAGAAAAGGGCGAAAAACCAGATACCATTTCGTTACAAAAGGATGGCAAAGAGTCTTCCACTATTTTCCTGGGTAAAACTCGTGAATCAACCGGTGGCTCGGGTGGTCGAGCTGGTCGCTTTGTTCGCCTTTCGAATGATAAAACCGGGGTTTATGTAATCCAAGAAAGCTTTAGCTTTTTGAACGCTGATCCTAACAATTGGATCAATAAATCCCTTACACCTCTAAAAGAAGGAGCGATCAAAATGGAGGTGACGGCTCCAAATGATGAAAGCTTCAAATCCTGGACTGTTTCTCGTGAAACAGTGCGTGATGATTTTATGGTCGAAGGTCTCGGCGAAAAGGAAGAGACAAAAAACAATGACACGGCAGCTTTGAAGAATCTATTGGCAGGGGCAACCTTCACAGAGCTCATTACCAGTGAGGACTACAAGGAGCGCGCTAACGAAAAGGCGGCTCGCCAACTAAAAGCGACTGATTCCACCGGGACAATCTTCTCAATCACGATTACCCCTGAAAAGAAAACAGAGCAGAAGGAAGAGAAAAAGGACGCCACGGCTAACCCAACACCACCACCAGCGGTCGATTACTTCGTCTCAATTGAGATTCTAAATGGTCCAACTAAGCCAGAACCCGTTGGAGATGATGCGAGTGTTCAGGAAAAAGCGGTTTATGCGGAGCGCGTTAACAATCTTGCAAACGTGTCTGCGGGCGTAAACCAAATGCGTAGCACTTACGGAGGGCGCTACTTCTTGGTAAGTGAGACCACAATCGGAGCTCTCAACAAAAATCGCGGGGAACTCATTCAGCCCAAAAAGGAGGAGAAAAAACCTGTCACAGTGGCCACTCCTCCAATTCGTGTTCCGAATCCGGGAGATAAGGCTATCGTCCCTCCACCCCTTCCCACAGTAAATGCGCCCCCACCCTCGATCGCCCGCCCTAAAGAGGGTCAAGGTAAACCGAAGATTGAGGCCGTCACTCCACCAATTCAAGTTCCACCGATTCCAAACAAACCTAATATCGAGGACACTGCTCCCGAATCGATTGAGAAAACGGAATTGGAAGGGCAGAAAGCTGGCGAATAAGTTCTACGACCCCTCCAGATGCTTACTCTTGGGTGGAAGTGCCTCTCAGTTGCCCATCCCTTCTCTCGGATCGATGGATGAACAAGCTTGACTCTCTTCACAGCTATCGCAAATTATTTGCATATATATGAAGACGTTATTAATTTTTATTACGTTTACGCTCTGCGCCCACGGTCTCGATGTTGCTTCACTTCACCCACTCATTACCGATGCCGTTAAACAAGTTGGCGGTGAGCGGGTCAATGTCGTGGAGGTCGTAAAACCAGGAGCAAATGTCCACAAATTCCAGCCACGGGCTTCTGACATCAAAAACATGAACCGTGCTCGAATCATCTTCGCATCGGGAAAGAACCTTGAACCCTATTTGGCTGACCTGAAGGACAGTTTAAACGCCAACCAGATCATTATTGAGGTTGGCCGAACCATCCCTTCCCAAAAAGTCTCAAAAGAAGATCAAATCTACACCTGCTGCCCAAATCATGCTGTCGGGGGAATCGATCCACATTGGTGGCACAACGTCCGTAACATGGAGCGCGCCGTTCGAGTCATCGAGAAAGAACTCATTCGCATAGATCCCGCTGGAAAGGCAATTTACGCCGCAAACTCCAAGGCCGCTCGGACCCGCCTCACCCAGCTTGACAGATGGGTAAAAGGTCAAGTCGCCACTATTCCCCGGGGAAAGCGGCACCTCGTAACCGCCCATGCTGCCTTCGGGTATTTCTGTAAGGGATATGGATTCAAGGCGAGTTTTGTGCAGGGGCTGAGTGCCCAAGGAGAGGTCTCTGCAAGCCAGCTTGCCGGAGCCATTCAACAACTCCGTAAGGAGGCCATTCCAATGGTCTTTCCTGAACAAACTGCAAACCCCAAAGTTCTTCAACAAATTGCGAACCAGACCGGCGCGAAGGTTGGAAACCCTCTCATCGCAGACGGATCAATTCCGAGCTATCAATCGATGATTATTTCCAACGTTGAGAATATTGTTGCTGGATTAAGGTAAAGATCATGACCCGATCCCCTCTCACGGCCACCCTACTACCTCTGGCTCCGCTTGCCGCGCTAGGTTGGCCGCTCGCTAAGGTGATCAACCAAGAACCTTATCAGCAAGCAAAAGTTGTAGAGGACAGTTCCGGGCCCCTTCTCCAAGCAGATTTAGAGATAAAAGCGGCGCACCCGTTCAAGAGGCTTGAAGTATCGGCCGCTGATACCACTTGGACTTTTACTGCAGTTGAAGACATCAAAACGATCTCCTTTCCAAAAGACCTTGATGTTATTTTCACTGTTACTGCGACATGGCCGGAGGGCACCCCTGAATCAGCAATCCTTCTGACATTAAGACCTGACGGCCGACCCGACCGCAATCATACTCTTTGGGGCTTCCTTGAGCTCACCGAAGAGATAACATTCACTTGGGACCGCTAGTTATGAGCCACGAACACCATCAACTCGACCTCACTGGTGTTGGCTTTTGTTACGGAAATAAAGAGGCTCTGCGCGAGGTCAACTTCTCCGCCCACTGCGGTCAGCGCCTTGCCTTATTAGGTCCGAATGGAGCTGGGAAAAGCACTTTAATCAGGCTTCTTGCCGGATTACTTCCGTTACAATCTGGAATTATTCAGTGGCGAGAAAATCCTATCACCAAGGCCCGCCGCGAGATCGCATATCTCCCACAGGTCGATCAACACCAACGTAATTTTCCAATTCGAGTCAAAGACGTCGTCGCAATGGGACGGTTTCCACACCTAGGCCATCTTCATCGATTTCGGAAAATTGATCGTGAAAAAATCAATGAAGCCATCGACCTTATGAACCTTGGTGATATAGCCCATCGCCAAATCGACCAGCTTTCAGGCGGGCAACAACAGCGGACTTTTATCGCCAGAGCTCTAGCTCAAGAGGCACATGTCCTACTCCTCGATGAGCCATTTAACGGACTAGATATTGAAAGCCGGTGTCACTTATCAGATTCACTCGTTGAACTCACGCAAAGCGGCCATCTCATCATTGCCTCCCATCATCAACTAGAAAGCGTCACTCAAATTTTCACTCACGCCCTGGTCCTCGACCAAAAACAGGTTGAGTTTGGAGAAGCGACCAAGGTCATGGAAAGCGAGTCTGTGAAACAGATCCTTCACTCTTGCCACCCGCACGCGCATGAACGAGCTCTTTGATATCCCGCTCTACCAAAGGGCGATTCTTGCGACTCTCATTATCGGTTTCGTTAACGGATACGCCAGCGCTTTTGTCCTTCTACACCGAAGCCCTCTCAAACTGACGGCCCTGAGTCATAGCCTTCTTCCTGGCGTCGCGCTTGCCGCCTATTTCGTCGGCCTTGGAGTTCTAAGTGCCTTTTTCGGAGCTGTTATTGCAGCAGTGATTATTGGAGTGCTTACAGTCCTCTTATCCCGCGTCACAAAAATCAGTGATGATACCGTTCTCGCCGTCCTTTACACAGGTGCATTTGCTGCAGGAATTATGGTGTTGCTAAAACTTGGATCGAATCAAGATCTTGAGAATTGGCTCCTTGGAAACATCCTCGGACTCTCTGATTTTGATTTATGGATGAGCTTTGTTGTCGGAATCATCGCTGTCGCTTTACTTTCCCTCTTTCGACGAGCGGTCGTTATCAAGCTATACGACCCTGAAGTGGCAGCTAGTCTTGGAATTCGAACCCGCCTACTGGAGTATGCCTCGTTTGCCGTTCTTATTCTTGTCCTCGTCACAACACTGCAAGCCGTCGGCTGTATTCTTGCAATCGGAATGATTGTAACTCCGGCAGCCATCGTGCGCCCTTACATTTCAAGCCCTGAGACTCTTTTTCCTCTAAGCGGTCTAGTGGGGGCCGCCGGATCAGCACTAGGACTTTACCTGAATATTCACTTCGACCTTCCTGGTGCTGGCGCCAGTATCGCAGCTACTCTAGCGGCCATGTTCCTCATCTCTGTGGTCCTACGTTCAATTTTTGCGAAGTAGGTCCCAATCGTTGCATCAGCAACCCATTCAACAAAAAACCCCACCAGTGTCGCGCTCCACCGAGAAACGATTAGCTCTTGCCAAACTTGCGGTCAAGTTCCTGGAATGAGATCTGTACAAGGGTCGGACGCCCCGCTGGATCGCAGTAGGGTAAATCACATTTGAAAAGATCATCAAGCAAAGCTGATAACGATGACTCACTCCAACCATCTTGTCGTGCCAACACATAAGAAACTTTGGAAGCAAACCCCTCATAGGCCAATCTCTTCACTCGAGAAGAACCCTCTCGGTCGATCACCAAGTCTACCAAGTCGATCAATGCGCGTTTAATATCTTTCCGATTTAGAAAAGACGGTGCTGCAGAAATCGTGACAGTTTGCCCCCCAAACGATTCCAAAGTAAACCCCGCCTGGTCAAAGTGTTCGCGAAATCTCATTAACAAATCAACATCTCGAACGTCCAATTCCAAAAGAACTGGAACCAGTAATCCTTGCGATTCAATCTCCCCCTGATCGCTGATAAGTCGCTCATAAAAAATCCGCTCACGAGCGGCCTGAGGTTCAAGTAAGACTAACCCCTCTTCGCCTTCCAGTAAGGCGTAACGCTTCGAAAGAGTGCCCACGATTCGAAAGGCCGGTATCTTTGAGGTTTGTTCTGGAGTGACTTTCAGTTCCTTCTGTTCTTCATGACGCCAAGCGATTGTGTTGACAGTTGGCAAAGATGGAACCGGGGCCTTTTCACCCTCAAGAATCACTTCTTGTGAATCTCCATCTTGGCCCAACTGAAGAGGACGGTTTTGCTCAACCAGAATTCCTGGAGCTTCCACATCCTTTGGTCGGAGCGCCTGCTCAATTGCATCAAGAATTGCAATCCGAACCTGCGCAGGTTCAGCGAAGCGAACCTCGCGCTTTGCAGGATGCACATTCACATCGACCAATGCCGGATCCATAAGAATCCACAACCATGCTGCCGGCTGGAGCCCCTCCTGAAGCCCCCCCTTAAACGCCTCACGAATCGCCCTTGAGATGGTATAATCTTCCACGGGGCGACCATTCAAAAAAACAAATTGATGTTTTCGACCGCGACGCGCGAAAGCTACTGGCAGTATCGCTCCCTCAATTACCATCCCACGATACTCGTGGCGTGGAACTTCTATGAGGGCCTTTCCTGATTCTCCACCACTCATCGCCTCGATTCGAACCCTCCGATCCGAGGTCGCCGGTAAATCTAAGGCCACCCGACCATCCTTACGAAGCAGCCAACCAATCCCTGGAGTGCATAGAGCATGAAGCCGAATCTGATGCTCAATGTGTGCTGCTTCAGTTGATTCCGCCTTCAGGAACTTTTTTCGGGCAGGGACGTTATAAAAAAGATCTCTTACTTCGATACTTGTTCCCACCGCGCATCCGCTTGCACGGAGTTCACCTATTTTGCCACCATCCACCCTAATTTCAGTTCCCTCAGCCGAGTCTGACTCCCGGCTCCTAATCGTGAAACGTGAAACACTGGCAATACTCGGTAAAGCCTCCCCCCGAAATCCCAAGGTAGCAATACCATTCAAATCGTCGGAAGTACGAAGTTTACTTGTGGCATGGCGCTCTAATGATTTCGCCGTATCTTGCTGACTCATTCCACAGCCATCGTCCCTAACCCGAAGCATTGCAATTCCTCCTCGCTGGATCTCGACCTCTATCTTTCTAGCCCCAGCATCGATGGCGTTTTCAACCAGTTCCTTAATGACGCTAGCGGGCCGTTCGATGACCTCTCCCGCCGCCACCTGGCTAGCAAGAGCCTCTGGCATCACCTCAATGATCGGCATAGCCAGAGCCTACTCAATGTCTGCTAAGGGTCAGCTCCAAAACACAAAAATTAATCGGCCCAAAATAGCAGACATCTCTCAAATAAATGGTTCCCCTCCTTTGTAGGAAATTAATAACAACCCAAATTGGGGGCTCAGAAAAAACAAGAGCGAGTGAAAGCCCCTTCCAACGCCCCAGTGTGGACGAAATGGATACCCAGGTATTTACATATGAAAAGAAGGATCGGATCCAGCAAGCTGCTTTACGAAGTGGATATCTCCCCCTAACTTCTTCTCTGTGACCTCGCGGACAGGGATTCTTTTAATGGTTTCGGGCCCATCAGGTTCCGGAAAAACGACTCTTTGCCGTCGTTTAGCAGATGAAAAGGAGGCTCATTACTCGATTTCCTGCACCACGAGACTTCCTCGAGACGGGGAGATTAACGGTAAGGATTACCATTTTCTCACTACCAAAGATTTTCAATCACGTATCGATGCCAACGAGTTTCTGGAATATGCAAAAGTTCATGAGAATTATTACGGCACGCTCAAAACCGAAGTAGTCAATCAACTCGCTGTCGGAATCGATGTTGTTATGGATATCGATGTTCAGGGGGCTAATCAGGTACGCTCTTGCTCTGACTCTCAAATCCAGGCAGCCTTGATCGACCTTTTTGTCATGCCCCCTAGCGAAGAAGAACTTCGCAGCCGTCTTACCGGACGCGGAACTGATACCGAGGAAATTATTGCTCTCAGGATGAGAAATGCTCTCGAAGAAATGGAGCACTGGCCCAAATATTCCTACCGTCTCATCTCCGCAACCCGTGAAGATGATTATCTTAACTTCAAATCGCTCATTGTCGCTGAGCGACTGCGCGTCTCCCGACTTAAATGAATATCGTACTTGGAATAACCGGCTCTATCGCTGCCTACAAATCTGCAGATTTAACAAGCCAGCTCACGAAGTTAGGCCACGAGGTTCATATTGTCATGACCCAGGCTGCCACTGAATTTATCACGCCGCTAACCTTGCAAGTTCTCTCGAGACACCCCGTCCTGATCTCGCTTGAAGACGAGAAGAACTCTTGGAAACCTGGACATATCGAACTCGCGGACAATGCCGATCTTTTCCTAATTGCACCCGCTTCTGCGGACATCCTTGGGCAACTTGCAAATGGTCTCGCGCCAGACCCACTGTCGGCAATTTATCTCGCTCTTCCTTCCAAGACCTTGAAATTTATCGCGCCAGCTATGAACGGAAAAATGTGGCACCATCCAGCAACCCAACGGAACCTTCTTCAGCTAAAAAACGATGGTGTTACCATCATTGATCCAATCGAGGGGGAGCTCGCCTGCGGTTATCAAGGAATCGGACGGCTTGCTGAAGTTGAAGAGATCTTAAAAGCAATTCTCGGAGAGAATCCTCCAAGTTAAGCGAAAGCGCGGGTTTTCATCACCCAAATTCGCCCGAGCTTATTTTCTAGAGTTTTTCAGGGGACTGAAGAAGAGTTCCAATCCTCTGAAGAAGAAGTCCGGCTCCTCCGCCATCGACAACGCGATGATCGAAGGTAAGACATATTTCAGTTTCGGTCACTGGAACGAATGCTCCCACCTCTTCACTCCACCGCGGCTGCTTAATTCCAGCAGCAAGCC
>ENA-ORDR01000725-ORDR01000725.1-marine-metagenome-genome-assembly--contig:-NODE-725-length-16555-cov-4.165675_pt1 | contig 16555 bp, 18 predicted proteins | sample MGYA00240993_ERZ508538 | MGnify/ENA primary metagenome ERZ508538 (study PRJEB26207, sample SAMN05421999) | marine metagenome | isolation source: Monterey Bay, California, USA | place: USA:Monterey Bay... | reverse complement strand
CGCCCCCAGTAACCCCCTACTCCCGCATCAGCTCATTCTCGCTCTCACAGAAGCTACCGGAGGAGACACGCCTGTCTTCACGCTCCAGAACACCTTTCACTGGATCAAGTCCATATCCATTGAAACCAAAAATGGCGACACGGTCAGCGCTGGACACTTTAAACCCATCAATAGCAACCGATACGTAAACGACTGCCACGAATATGTTTTTCACCTGACGAAATCAGGAGCTGTTCCTCTAGACCGTCGCAGCGCAGGGGTCCCCTACGTTGACAAATCTAATATCAATCGCTGGGGGCACACAGGCGGCAAGGATAAACGTTGCCGTGGCAACACATGGTTTATTCCCTATGATACCATCCAAAACCGCGACAAAGAAAGACCACACCCAGCAACATTTCCAATCGCCCTCGTTGAGCAGTGTGTTCGAATCCATGGAGAAGGCTCAACGACACGCCTATTGGATCCCTTTAATGGTATCGGCACATCGGCCGTTGCAGCCATTCGCTCCGGCATCGCGTCCTACACAGGATTTGATATTGATGAAAAATATCTTAAAATCACGCGCGATCGTATCAGCGCATACTTAACCGAATAAGTCGGCAAACTTTAACCTGTTAGAATAAAAATATTCAAAACTTAACACCCCATATACCTCTACTCGCGTTGGCACCAATGCAGGATGTAACCGACTTGGCATTCATGCGCGTAATGCAGCAATTTGGTGGTCCAGACTATTTTGTCACCGAGTATTTTCGTGTACATGCTGACTACACAATAGAGAAAAAAATACTACGGAGTATCACAGAAAATAATACCGGTCGCCCAGTCTACGCACAGCTCATAGGACAAGATATCCCCGCGCTGAAGCGCATCGCAAAAGAATTATTACAATACCCAATCGCTGGCATCGATCTAAACCTCGGTTGTCCCGCACCCGTCGTATGCCGCAAAGATGCCGGCGGAGGACTGCTACGTAAGCCAGAAAAAACTGAAGATATCATCGCGGCTTTACGTGATAGCATCCCAGGTAAATTCACCGTCAAAACGCGCTTGGGATTTGAGTCACACCATGAGTTTATACAATTACTAGAAATTTTCCGACGACACGACCTCGATACCCTCACGATCCATGGACGATCTGTTCGGGAGCGCTATCAGACACCCATTCACACGGATTGTATTCGCCACGCGGTAGAAAAGATGTCCTGCCCAGTCATCGCTAATGGCAACGTTGTCGACGTGGAGACAGGTATTGGATTGTTAGAAAAGACGAATGCACAAGGCCTAATGATCGGCCGAGGTGCAATACGTAGCCCATGGATTTTCAGCCAACTTAGAGCAGCTATTGCTAACCAATCTATTAAACAAGTTCTCCGTTCCGACCTCTTGGAATACATAACCCTTCTCTATCAGGAAATAGCCACTCAAACATCTGATTTTGATGAGACCAAACATGTGCACCGCATGAAAAAATATCTTATCTACATCGCACAAGGGATTGACGACGCATTTGAACATCAAATTCGCCGCGTCACCAGCGCAGACACATTTCACCTGACGTGCAGAGAGTTTCTCAACAACAACGAGTCCGTACCTTCCCGCCCACCAGAGCGCTCCAAAATCTTCTGTGGATTTGACGCATTACGGAGATAGCCATCACATGCAATATCTTCCGTCTTGCATCTTGTATCTTTTCTCATACTTCTCATTGTGTGATGAATAATACTCTATCACCAAATTTGGAACCATTAATCAGCATTCGTGGATTACATAAGCATTTTGGTGATGCTCACGTTCTTCGTGGTGTCGATCTTGATATTTATCGTGGTGAGACTGTATGCCTGGTTGGAGCCTCAGGCGGCGGTAAGACAGTGCTTGTAAAACATATACTAGCGCTACTCGAGTTCGAGTCAGGCAGTGTGCAAATTGATGGTATTGAACTCTCCGGCCTCTCCGAACGCGCTCTCTCATTGATCCGAAAAAAAATTGGAATGATGTTTCAGAATGGTGCTCTTTTTGATTCGATGAGCGTTGAACAAAATGTTGCTTTTCCCCTTATCGAGAGAGGTATCAGAGATGACGCCGACCTTGATAGTCGTGTTAGCGAGGCATTAAAAATTGTTCGCCTTCATGGTAAGGAGAAAATGATGCCATCCGAGCTATCAGGCGGTATGAAAAAGCGTGTGGCACTGGCTCGAGCCATCATCGACCGCCCAGAGTGTATCTGCTATGATGAGCCACACGCCGGACTTGATCCAGTTACCGCAGACACTATCGATAAACTTATCAAATGCCTGCAGCATGATCACGGCATTACCAATGTTGTCATTACCCACGATTTACGTAGTATTTTCCGTATCGCAGACCGCATCGTTTTCATGTATAATGGTAGGGTTTACTGGCAGGGAGCTTGCGATGAAATGCATGCCAGTACTGATCCCATCATCACACGCTTCATCGCAGGAAGTGACGGCGATTGGGACAATTGATTAAATATCACGTTGATGATTACAGCTTGAACTAAACTACTTTACAATAGATACTGGTTTTATGGCCGCGCGTGAAAAAAGCAAGCAGCGCACCGCAGGACTTTTTGTCCTGATCGGGTTGCTTCTACTCGGCGTCTTGATTGTTGAATTTGGCCGTTTTGGTGATCGATTCAAGGGCCACTATCCTCTCTTCTTAGAATTCCCACAAACCGCTGGTATAATAAAAAACAGCGAAGTTCGGCTTCGGGGTGCAAAGATAGGACGCGTCGCCACTCACCCAGAGTTAGTGCTCACCGGCAGCACCTCAAGTGTTGTAAAAATGGAGATACGCATCAAAGATGATGTTAGAATACCTTTGGATTCAACTTTTAAAATCGGGTCAATTGGTCTTTTAGGAGACAAATTCATCGCGATTATCCCACCAGATAATGAAACCGAGGGATACTATCAATCCGGCGATACGATTATTGGCATCGGTGCCGGTGGAATTGATGCCATCAAATCCAATGCTGAAGATATTGCCCGCGATGCCAGCCAACTCATCAAGGATGCCAAGGTCACCTTTTCAAAAATCGACAAGGCTCTCAATTCGATGGAAAAAATCGGTGCTAGCATAGATGTTGCAATGAACAAGGTGAACAATGAAGTCCTTGCTAAGGACAATATTGATAATTTCACCAAGGCGATTGCAAACTTTGAAGAGTCTAGTCGTGACATTAAAAGCATGTCACATGATCTAAAACCTGCCGTCATTGAGGCACGCAAAACAATGACAACCCTCAAGGACGCTGCCGAAAATGCTAGTCACCTCATTACCGAAGCACGTAATGAAATCAAAAGCATTAAACCTGCCCTCGCTGAAATACCCGCAGCAGTTAAAAACATCAGCAATGCTGCAAGCCGTGCAGAAGACACCATGGCTGCGATGCAAAATAAAAATGGTCTTATTGGCACCCTTGCCTACGATCAAGAAACAGGCAACAACGCTAAGGAATTTATACGTAACCTTAAACGTTACGGTGTTCTTCGCTATCGTGATAAATCGACCAATGACGAACGCGACCCACGGAATAAATTTCGAGGAAGCCGCAGGTAGATAATAATTCAGTCAGTATTTTCAAACTTTTACTCCCACTCCATGAGCACCTCCGAACCCAAGATTTATCTCCTGCCAAACCTGATGACAGCAGGTAACCTCTGCTGTGGGTTTTTTGCCACGCTGACTATTTTTGAAGGTATAAAACTTAACGACTTTTCTGCCGCTTACCCATTTTACGAAAAAGCCATTCTGTTAATTTTTGCATCTTGCCTATTTGACCTGCTGGACGGCAGGCTTGCTCGCATGGGCGGCAAGGAATCACCCTTCGGTCAAGAATTTGATTCTATCGCAGACGTCGTTTCATTTGGTATGGCACCCGCGCTTCTTGTCTCCAAAGCTGTTCTTTTTAACCTCCCTAGCAAAATAGGTTGGGCAATTGCCTTTATTTACCTGCTTTGTGGCGCAATGCGGCTCGCACGATTTAATTGCCTCGCCAATATGCCCAAAAATGACGAAGCATCAAACGACTTTCGAGGCATTCCCATACCTATGGCAGCTGGATTCATCGCTTCGGTTACTTTTCTACTCATCTTTTTCAGCAAAAACGACCAGGGTAATGACCTCGGCTACTGGAACTGGGTACTTGCCGGCACCATGTTGATTTTATCATGGCTGATGATCAGCAACCTTCGCTACCCGAGTTTTAAAAAAGTCGATTTTCACACTCGAGGCACACTTTGGGGAATCCTACTAGGAGCCCTCGTTATCGTTCTCATGCTCAATGAGGAAACTCGTTGGTACACGCCTACTGCAATTTTCTCCTTATACCTTATCTACGGTCTAATTAGACCACTCCTCTCTAAACAATGGCGTCGGGAGCTTGAACACGCACTCGATGGTGAAGAAAAAAATAGTTAAGAACCACTAAGCTTCCAGATTGACTTCAGAGTCTTAGTCAGTAAATTTAGAGATTAAATTTTGTCCTCTCCTCTTCATCTTCTTTATCCAGTGTCGCGCTACTTGCTATCACTCCTAACCATGCTCAGCCTTGGTTTGTCAGCACATGCACGCGATGTTTCGCGTGTGATCATCGATGCCGGGCACGGAGGAAAAGACAAAGGAGCCAACCGAGGTAAAGTCTACGAGAAGGATCTTGCACTCAGTGTCGCTAAGCGTGTTGCTACACTTCTCAAGGATCGTCAGATGCCCGTCACGATGACCCGTAGCAGCGATGTCTATATTTCACTCAGTGGTCGTGCCGCCATTGCCAACCGCTACCGAGATGCGCTATTTGTCAGTATCCACTTCAACGCTCACAAAAGCAGCCGATACCATGGTGTGGAAACCTACTACTACGGTGAGCAGGGCAAACGCCTCGCAGCCCACATCCACCTACGCTTACTGAGCCGACTTAAGATTCGCAACCGTGATACCAGACAACGTAAAGATCTTGCTGTATTAAACAAAACCCGCTGCCCTGCAGTTCTCGTCGAATGTGGCTATATTTCAAATCACACGGAGCGCAGGCGTTGTCAGACGGCAACCTATCAGAACGAATGCGCCATCGCAATCGCTGATGGAATAATGGCTTATAAGAACTTTCGTGTTAAAAAGTAGGGCGTGCACCTCGATGGGAGCTGGACCGACAACCTCGCAAATCTTCTCACACAAGTGCATCCTATAGTAGTAGCACTACCCCATAATGCAGAATAAAAAATAACACACTGTGTGCAGAGACACTTGCCAAATGAGAGACTTGCATAATAACAATTTATGGTTAGATTCCACCCACTATGTCAAAAATTGTACCACTTATTAGTTCCGGAACAAAAGGTCCATTAGGCGTCCTTCACCTTCCACGCCTATGGCTTAAAGCTTCTCTTGAAAAAGCAGGCAAGATCGCCGATGGATACCCAGGCTGCGGTCAGGGATACGATCAAATGGTCCTCGATGGGCTCGGCCTAGACCGCGACGCCTTTCTCGCGTTTATCGCCACCCAACCTACCTACATTCAGTGCGAAGAATGGGTCAGCCAAAACGGCACCAAGGTCAACGATGAAGCAATCCATGAGCTCAATGCGGCTATCACCGGATACATTCACACCGATGAAACCCGCCAAGAGATCCTCGGCACCGCAGGTCTCCCCGACGGTGACCCGCGTGACGCTATCAACCTCAATAACCTCGACGACTGGGACGAGTTCCATGCCGCCGAACTCAAATAAGCAACCAACATTTCCTAACCTAGCCCGAGGATGCTTCTAAGCCTCTTCGGGCTTTTTTGTGGAAACTTCTCTCCGAGGACTGAACAATTACACCATGCATTGTAAAAATCTCATACATGCCAGATTTCAAACAAAATGCCCGAGGTTCAATTTAAAAACATCCCCTGTAAATAACTAGGTAATCTTAAATCTTATCCTGCCGCAGATCACCATCAAAATTGGTCTGCCAATATTCACCGGTTTCAACGTGTAAACATGTTAAATAACCACCGCGGCCTACGTCAGTATCGATACAAATGGCATGGCCGAGGTTGGCTGGCACATGTGACTTCTGAGCAGTGTGACCACAAACCATTACCTTCCCTGACATGTGCGGTTTAGGTTCGCCAAATTTTTTATGGATAATGGTGAACGGGAGTTGCTGGTCGATAGGAACATCGTGCTCAAGGTTAGCGTGGACAAAAATGTGGCTGTCCGTCTCTAGATAAGGCCGACATTTACGCAAAAACTCCCAGTGGGATGCCGGAATGTCATCGAATCCTCCCGGACCATACGAATCCAAGGTTTCTGGCCCACCCCATACTCTCAGCCAATGGTCGCGGTCCGTAAGATCCATTTCCGATAGGAAAAATTTTTCCTCATGGTTGCCCGAGAGAAAGGTGATATTCAGGTCTTGCCGCTGCAGCTCAATAAGATAATCAATAACCCCCTTGCACTCAGGTCCACGATCGACGTAATCCCCCATAAAAATGATACGATCCTCAGGTTTGGGATCGATGGTTTTCCAGAGGTTTTTGAGTGGCTCAAGGCAACCGTGTATATCCCCAATAGCAAGTGTTCTCATGTCGCGCTGAGAATAAACCAAATTGTTCTTTGATAGCACGTCATTTTTTCTTGATCCATTAGAGGTAATCGATCATCGATAAAATATGAAAAAAGTAATTTATTACCCGGCAATCATCACCCTGTGTGTGCTCTTATCCAATTCATTCGCTGCTGAAAAACCTATGACGATCAGCAATGTTCTACAATATACTCCTGCACAGCTGGTTAAAGAGATGGGATATGCCGGCGAAGCGGGCGAAAATCGAGCTGCTAAAATTTGGGCAGCGGCAAGACGGTCGCAAACTAATTACACACTTGGAAAAAAATCTGTTCAAGCAGTACTGCGCCTTGACCAGTGGCGCATGATGCTCAACAAGTGGGAGGATCTTAAACTTCAAGCACGTGCCATGGAAAGTGGGGGAGGAACTATGTGGAGCCACATGAGCATACGAAATGATGCATGGATCGAAAGTTTTCTTGCGCAACATGCAATTCAGCTAAGCGCTAAACCGAAACCCAGCGATGTGCAGTTTACGGCAAATTACCTTAAGACAATAAATGCCAAGATCGATGCTGGAGTAAATAAATTTGGCAACGACACTCCAAGCATCCAATATCAATCCAAGATGCTCAAAAAAAAGCTAGAAAATGCTTATTTCTATCTTTCATCTATACTCAACACGCTACCGTCAGGCTCAGTCAAAACAGCCGTAGTCGATATGGTAAAACCAAGCGATAACTAACATAATGGACACACCTGATATTGATCAAGAAAGCGAATCACCGGAGAGGACCCGTGCAGAATCACTGTGCCCGTGCAAGAGCATGGACAGTTACTACATATGCTGCATGCCTCTACATCGCCATAAAGCAAAAGCAAAAACTGCTGAAGAGCTAATGCGGTCACGCTATGCAGCATATTTTTTCCGACTGACCGATTACTTGGTAGAAACAACCCACCCAGACACGCGCGAGCCCGAATTAAAAAAAGAGCTCAATAAGACAATCCACGACATTAATTGGTATTTCTTGACCGTTGATCAGGTGGTGAAGGGGGGTAAGAACGACAAGAATGGAAAAGTTGAATTTACAGCACGTTGTTACATCGATGGTGAAGCTCAGGAGCTCCACGAGCGTGCCCGATTCAAGCGCTACAAAGGTGACTGGAAATATCTCGCAGGCAAGGCATGGTAGCATTGCATGGTTATGAGTGAATAATACTCAACCTGTTAGTGTCTAGCAATGACACCTCATAGAAGTGGTTGATTCTACACGACGTTGAAAAATATTATTAAATTTCACAACCTTTATCCGTGTCGTGAGTTTCATATATCAACTTACTATTAGATATATGAAAATGAAACCATCCTCCATCATCACCATCGTGACCCTCTGCTCAATTAGTTCTCTAACTTACGCCAGCCCGAAAAAAAAATTCTTAAAGCACCGCAAAGCTAATATCGTGGAACGCAAAGCTGGCAATGCTGCCATTAGAGAGGAAGCCATACTTGATCGAATTGATACACATAAATGGAAAAAAGATCCAGAAGCGCGAGATCATCGGTCATCCAATCTACGCGAGTATACGAACCATACTTATAAAAGAATTGTTAGATTGCTTGCTATCGGTGCGATTGAAGAAGCCGACGGAAAAAGTTTTAAAATCCGTCATACATCCATCGTAAATACTGCAAAAGCTAACAATAAAGATGGCCTAGACGAGACTGCAAAACAATCAATCCGCGCACAGCTCGACACTCTGAACGATGAGATCAACGCTGCCATCATGACCCCTGAAAAAGGAGATAAGCGCACACCCATCGTCAATCGTGCACAACACCGCTTTGAAGAACTCATTGAGTTTGGCATCCGCTCTAAACGACTTAGCACTCTGGAAGCATCAAGCCTTCGCCGCAAGGTCAGTAGACTAGAGTCCACAGAGGATCGCCTCAAAGCGGGTAATCTTTCCAGTAACGAGCGTGAACGCCTCATGAAAGAAGTGGCTGAACTTAGTCGTGACCTCAAACAGGAACTACGCGACTAATTCTAACAACCTATTTAATACACAGAAGCCACTAGAGATTTCTAGTGGCTTTTTGGTTCTTAGCATATGAAGCAAGATAGTCTGGTGAAAGCACAAGAGCCAACAAGAGCGCCAATAACGATAGAGCGATCTCCCATGTTCTCATTTCTGCCTTATATAGACATGATAACCGCAGTGCCAATCTTTGGGTATTTCTTTTACCTCATCTGTATTAGGTTTGGTATTGAATCCACCTCTTTCGACAATCAGAAAATCGTAGCCATCAATCGTCTTCATCTCCATCTTGAGAGCCTCGTCATCATCGACTCCGATCAATCTATCACCCGACCAAAAGTATCCGCGATAGTAGCCAGATTTACTTACTTTTCCTCCATCACTAAGTAATAGGGTATCTTTAGATTTCTTCACCTTTGTGGCGTCTTTTCCACGTCTGTGTTTGAGCCAATTATTGATGCAAGAATCTACCTCTTTCTGGTTTTTTGGTGCCGGCCAAACCGCCCACGCCCATGTGCCTATCATTTTTTTGTTAGTAATAAACTTACCGCTGTAACGATACATGTCTGAATTCTTACCAGTAATAAAAGATTTTAAGGTGGTTTTAGGAATCATACGCACAAATTGCTCCCCGCCAGGCATTTGCTGGACGATCGATCCGATCCTGGATCGCACGGTTTTCGCCCCTCGGCCCATAATAGCACCTGTATAGGGATCTTTTAACACGCTCGGCATTCCCGCATAGGTATCTTTGAGTAGCGGTTGGGCAAACTCTTTGACCTCAGGCTTGGCAGACTTCATGGCGTCCGCAATCGCTCTCGTGGCGCTCGATGACGCAGAATCCACTGTGAATGCTGCGGCCTTTTTCAGAATCAGAGGCAACAGTTTTTTGTAATGCTCTGGTGCTGTGGCTATCTTTGCCAGAGTAACAACTGCAGCCGTCTGCACCCACACGCTATCGTATTTAAGAAACTCAAGGAGCCTATCACGGTGTTTGGCAATCCGCTCCGGCTTGGCACGTTTCAACGCCTGTATGGCATGCTGGGCGACCCACCAAGATTCGTTCGGGTCTTCGACCATCGCACCGACGAGGTCATACATTTCAGGCGTGATTTTATCATCTGCAAATGCCCGGCCTTTAAACATTCCTGTTAGAGATAAGAGGCCCGCTTGGCGGAGCCGTGGATCTTTTGATCTGAGAAGCGGCACTACAAACTCAACCCGACCTCGCTGCACCACGGTGCTCATTGCCAAGCTACGGAAAGCATACTCGGGATGATAGATGTATTTCAGCAAGGTTTCGTCTGTTAGGTTTGGGTCAGACATCTTTACGAGCACCGGCACGGATACACTATTTTCAACGGTCTCTTGCATCAGATCCTCTATGGTCAGTTTACCACCGGGTATTGGCTCGGCGGATTGGAATAGGTCATCGGCAGCATTACCCCACGGGCGCGTTGGGAGTTTAAAATGTTTCGCCCACTTGCTGCGGGGGGCTCCCCATAGTTGTAGCTTCTTACGCGGGTAAGTGTAGGTGAGAGCGAAGTAGGTGCCCCACGCCCTACTACCTGAAGCTTCGGTCGCGGAACGGTCGTAGCGATCATCCATTCCCGCGATTCCAATGCTACCATCGTGCCGTCGCGAAAGCTCCATTACCCAGCGTCTGGTGTCGTGATAAGATCGGTATTGGGTTGGGCGTTTATCTTTCATCAACGCCACTGCTCCGTGGTGCCAAATTTCACCAATACCACCACCCGTATGCGCTGCGTGGAACCAATTGGTCGCGTAAAAACTTTTCATCGCAGAGTTGTCACGCGCCTTGGCGTAGACAGATTTTTCCCCATCGGGTAGAAGTTTGGCTGCCACAGCCATCGCGCACGCTAGACCACCCGTCTTACCATTATCGCGGAAGCCACCTTCAGGCGGACCATTACCATAGGAAACATTGCCGTGGCCTGAAAAGCGGTAGAATTGTTGCAGAGATTTCTTGAACATATAGTCGTCCACTTGCACTCCACACAGTTGTGCCATTAGCAGGAATGTCATGCAGTTCACACCAGATGCGTGCACCTGCCCAGTTCCAGTGGAATAAGTAAATGCGGCAGGTGCGCCACGACCACTCCAGCCACCGTTGTACATGTGCACCTTGAGCTCTTCGGTCATTTTTTTGATGACTGGCAGCACCGTCCGATCTCCAGTTCTCAGGTAATATTCACAGAGCCCTGGGCCCTTGTAGCCCTTCTCCCAGTTCATGCCTCCGATCGTTTCAATGCCCTTCATCCACCTCTTGACCACAGCGAGATCCTTCTCCTCACCTGTGGAGAGCAGGAATATGACAGACCCCCACATCGGCTTATCTTGCTTGGCAAGAAGGTCAGCCAATTTTCTAACAATCTTGTCGGACTTCGCGCAATTTTCTGGCCATGTCTTACTGTAGGCGCCCATCACAGGGATTTTCACCAGCACATTGCCCTCGCCCTTGATTTTCAGATTGATTTTCCCATCCTTCGATTCGGCCTTGGAAATAATGTCGCCAAGGATAAATCGTGGATCGATGTCCTTAGGAACAACTCCATTGATGCTCTCGATGATTTGTCCCTTCTTCAGTTTTCCTGTGGCCTCTGCTGGCGATCCTTTCTCCACATTACTGATCTCCATCGTCATGCCCGGACGTTTGAGATTAATACCAATCCCAACCGGGCCAAAATTACGTACATGCCATGATCGATTGCCATGCCTACCGGTATCATTCGGGTAAGGGTTAAACATTTTCATGCCACTCTGATCTTTATAATACCCTTTCTGCTGAGCAACTGCGGAACTGGTAGTCAACGCCATCACAGCCACAACAATGAGCGTATTAACCATCCTTAAAAACAGTAGTTTGAGCATATTCATGGATGACACTTAAACTATCTGTCAGGATACACAATATCAGAAAATGATCGTTTCATAATCACGCTAGATTTATTACAATTGGATTCGCCTAGCTTAACTCGACAATATCTCATCTTGCAAATAAAGTGTGTTGTGTTTGCTTTAGCTATAATTTTGAACCCATCCTCAGAACTAGGCATGCTATACTTTTTTCTCATCATTTTTGCGATCGCTAATATCTCAGCGGAAGTTCATGGCCGAACAGTAACCGTCCAATTTATCTCTCTCCCAAAAATTGCTGATGCTGAGCCAATTGAACTATTGGTAGCTGAAGATAAATACATTACTATCGACGCACCATGTCAGGATATTTCCAAACCATACCGTGTCGATAAATGCAAGCAGTGGAAGGTCGGAAAATACAAAGACGCAGATGACGGGACCCTGAAATTCATCGAGTATGGATCGGTGAAAGCTCTAGATACTCGCCATCAACTCGTAATCCTCATCCGTAAAGGTGAGACCAATGCCGAGGGGTTTGAAGTCATTGTCACTGGATGTGGCATCGCCAAATTCGGAGGGGGCTCGTTTCTACTGGTTAATGGTTCAGACAATGATGTCGCAGCAAAACTCGGCGATGAGGAATGCACTATCTCTCCAGGCAAGCAAAGTATCGTCAAACCCGAGATCAAAAACGGGACACATACATGCCACGCCATGTTCAGCTACCGCAAAAATGACAAAATGAAGCCGTTTTTTAGCAGCAAATGGCCGGTAAACAGTCATGCACGTGGCCTGATCTGTTTCTACACTGACAGCAAGACCGGCAGCCTAAAAATGCACACAATTCGCGATTTTCTTGATTAGCACGCTGATCCAAAAAGTTTTTAAATACACTCATGCCAATACTTGCGGAAATACCAATGCATCGTTTTTTGTCACTACCGCACGTCATCATTGACATCCTCATGGTTTCAATCATCAGTGCCTCATCAAAACCACCCACTTTTTTAGAATTCCGTCTGGAAATTTAAAGTCATATCTCGATGAGCCTCATCACCCAAGACGAACTACCAGTCATCATCGTTGGAGCTGGCCTCAGTGGCCTTACCTGTGCCCTTCGCCTTCAGGAAGCCGGCATTCCCATCCAAATAATCGAAGCCAGTGATGGAGTGGGTGGCCGTGTTCGTACTGATCTTGTCGACGGTTTCCTTCTTGATCGTGGATTTCAAGTATATCTGAGCGCTTACCCCATGGCAGGTGAACTGCTCGACCTAGATGCTTTACAATTACGAAGTTTCGAGCCCGGTGCCTTAGTCTATGATGGTCGTGATCTCAATCGAGTGATGGATGTATTTCGTAGGCCTAAATATTTCATTGGCAGCTTTTTTTCATCAATCGGAAGTCTAAATGACAAAATTCGTGTTGCCTTGCTTAGATTTCAGACATTGGGTAGCTCAGCAAAAGGTATTCTAACTCACGAGGACCAATCAACAGAGAACTTTCTGAAAGACTTTGGTTTTAGCAAAAAAATGATTGATGGCTTTTTTCGATGCTTTTACGGCGGTATTTTTCTCGAAAACGAGCTGCGCACATCGAGCCATATGTTTGAGTTTACATTTAAGATGTTCAGTCAAGGAAACGCAACTCTTCCCGCACGAGGCATGGGCAGCATTCCTTTGCAACTTGCTCGTAGACTACTAGCAGGAACCATTCGCACCAACACACCTGTCACCTCTGTAACAAGCTCATCAGTGACCCTAGCGGACGGTGGTATTCTCCAAGGAAGCCGCGTCGTGATCGCCACTCAAGCATCACAGACTCAACATTTGGTGCCGGCTTTCAGCAGTCATGCTCCTAGCTGGCGATCGGTAACAAATGTCTATTATTCGGCCGACGAATCGCCGTTAGGCGAGGCTATCATTGCTCTCAATGGTAGCCATAAGGGACTGGTCAATAATGTCTGTGTCCCCTCAGATGTAAGCTCCAACTATGCTCCTAATGACAAGTCATTAATATCGGTTTCGTTACTTGGGATTCATCGAGATGAAGACATACCAGCTTTAGTCAAAAAAGAACTAACGGAATGGTTCGGCAATCAGACACACAACTGGCTACACCTGAGAACTGATATAATTAAACATGCCTTACCTGAACAGCTCCCACAAAACGGACGTACGCATACGCGCGGATTCCAAGAAGTAGATGGCCTCATGATCTGTGGCGATCACACAACAAGCGCTTCGATCGAAGGCGCCATCATCTCTGGAAACAAGGCAGCTGATGAACTATTGAGATCAATACAATCAAAAAAAGATCAACCTAAATCACAATAAAGTATTTGCGGGGGCAGATATCTTGATATCTTGCAGTGTGATTATTCATGCAGATGACGTAAATAATATGGCCAAGCTAGCAAGGGTTCAGTTTGCTACGACTTTACCTGGGCCTAAACCCATCTGCCTCGTCGGCACACGCTCCACTATTGGAATTGCTAACTTGGCTCCTTTTTCCAGCATTACGCATCTTGGATCCAACCCGCTTCTAATTGGAATGATCACGAGACCAGATGTGGTGCAACGAAACACCCTGCAAAATATCATTGATACTGAATCGTGGACACTCAATCACGTTACATCTAATACGCTGGAAAGAGCACACCAATGTTCTGCTAAATATCCTGCAGATGTTTCTGAATTTGTTGCTACGGGTCTTACAGAACAGACACATAAGGACGTGATTGCGCCCTTTGTGAAGGAGTGCCCTATTCGCTATGCGCTGACGTTGGAGGACATCATCGACATCCCCGCCAATGGCACGAAACTTATCATCGGCAAATTCCAGCTCGCTGACATACCAGAGGAATCGTTTTCAGAGGATGGCAATATCTCCATCACAGAGCATGACTCTCTCGCATCAACGGCTCTTGATACCTATTTCACCATCACCGAGCACAAACGACTCCCATACGCCAGAGCTCCTAAGTCTGATTGATCATGAATACCCCGACTGATGAACAGCGCCTTGCAGAACGGCAACGGCCGAACTCATCAGTAGTGATGAAGCAGGACTGGGCACATTTATTGTTTCTCCATTGGGAAATCGATCCTGATGTGATTCAAAAATCACTGCCACCCGGACTCAGTGTTGATACCTATGACGGCGAAGCTTACCTCGGTATTGTGCCCTTTTTTATGCAAAAAGTTCGGCCATCTTACTGCCCCACTATGCCATGGATTTCATGGTTTCAGGAACTAAATTTAAGAACGTATGTGCATGATGATCGGGGCCGCCCCGGCGTCTGGTTCTACGCGCTGGACTGCAATCAGTGGCTCGCCGTAAAGCTCGCCCGAACCCTTTTTAATCTGCCCTACCAGCACGCCAGAATGGAGTCTTCCATGCTCAAAGGTAATCTCAATTACACCTCTATACGGCGAGGGTGCGGGCAGCCTCAATTTTTTAAATACCCCAACCAACTGAGCCAACCCAATAGCTCAAACATAGGCACGCTCGAGTTCTTTTTGCTCGAACGCTACCGCCTATTTAGTGCCGATAAAAATGACGTCATTTATAGCGGCTGCGTCCATCACACCCCCTACCAATTTCAAGAGGTTGATGTCACCGACTACTCCACGAGGTTGTTCTCGCTCTGTGGTTTTGAAGAGCCTGATAGCCCCCCTGTTTCTTCTCTAATGGCCGAAACGGTCTCCGTTGATATTCACCCTCTCAAAAAGAACTAGCCATGTCCCACCCAGTCACCGCGGCCTATCACGGATCGCTCATTGCCGATGCTCTGGCTATGCCGGTCCACTGGTATTATAACAGAGAAGCTCTCGACCTTGACTACCCGAATCTAGACCAGTTTTGCTCACCTCTGAAATTCCACCCTGATAGCATTTTGTGGAGGTCAGAATATAACACCCCCAACGAAAAGGGTGATATTCTCCACGATCAAGCTGTGTTTTGGGGGCAGCGTAATATTCACTATCATCAGAATCTTACTGCTGGAGAAAATACAGCCAACTTTAAGCTCGCTAGAATTCTCTACGAGCAAGTCAACACCGCGGGGCACTATTGTGAAACAGCGTGGCTAGATCTCTACATCAAGAAAATGCTCACCCCAGGCTGGCACCACGATACATATCTCGAGGAGTATCATCGTGGGTTTTTTACCCGATACGCACAGGGTAAGGATTCACGTAAATGCGGTATCAGGGACGAACACATCGGAGGTCTCGCAACCGTACCCGCACTGGTGGCAGCCTTGATGGGATCGGAACAGAATCAGAAACTTGACCGCGAAAAAATCAGGCAGACCGTCAAAACTCACGTCACACTCACCCACCGTCACGGCAATGTTCTACGTGCCGCAGATTGCCTAACAAGACTCCTAATCGATTTATCAGATGGTATTCCTGAAATACTAAATAATATTAAAATAAAATATGAAGAACAATTAAAAAGAAATAGTGTATTACATAATAGACCTTATTATTCTTAACCCTTTATAAAAACATATGTAATATCTCCATCTTTATTTCCATCTTCCCAATCTCCTGTATATTTATCCCCATTAGCATAGATATATGTACCCTTTCCATGCTGCTTCCAACTTCTAAATTCTCCTTCATATCTATCTCCTAAAGCCCACTTATAAACTCCTTTTCCATGAGGAGCGCCTTTCTTCCATTTACCTATATATGTGTCTCCATTCTGCAGAACATAGGTGCCTTGACCAGTATAATTATCATTCAACATTTCATATGTTAAAACATTAGATATATCTTCTTTATCAACACCACAAGATGCAAATAGTATAACACAACAGACTATAACAATTAACCGATTCAAAATATAATTATTTAATACTATTCAAAACAAGTTAATCTATAATAACTTTCTTAATAATTTTATCATATTTTTTATATTTTAGAATAAATAAAAATAAAAATAAAAATTTTACAAATGATGAAATTTTAGTTTTATCATTTGATCTAATTACTGGAATTTGACAAATATTTCCTTTGATGACCTTTTTTATATATTTAATATTCTTTTT
>ENA-ORDR01000724-ORDR01000724.1-marine-metagenome-genome-assembly--contig:-NODE-724-length-16559-cov-4.518202_pt1 | contig 16559 bp, 11 predicted proteins | sample MGYA00240993_ERZ508538 | MGnify/ENA primary metagenome ERZ508538 (study PRJEB26207, sample SAMN05421999) | marine metagenome | isolation source: Monterey Bay, California, USA | place: USA:Monterey Bay... | reverse complement strand
GTAATTGCTTCTTCTATAGTGTTAAATTTCATATTGTAATTTTGATGGTGCAAAAATAGTAGATTTTACTGTAATTGTTTCTTTTTTATTGGCCTTTTAAAAAGCATAGTCAAATTTGAAAAATCAAATAGTTTAGCATCATTCTTTGCTTTATAAATTAGAAATATTGCTAATGGTAGAAATACTAAATTAGCCAACCACATTCCCTCAAAAGCTTGCATGCTTAAGTCTTTTGCTGATTTTTCTCCCACCATATTTACTACATGAAAAAGGATAAAGAATAAAACTGATACAAGTACTGGAATGCCAAAACCACCTTTCCTGATAATTGAGCCGAGTGGGGCTCCAATTAAAAAGAGTAGTAAACAAGCTACTGCAAGGCTTAATTTTCTATGCCATTCTATCTTATGTTTTGTAATGATTATCTTTCTGTATTCTAAGTCATCTTTATTTGATTTTGCAACTGACTTTAGCGATCTTAGCTTGTTAATAGCAATATCATATTGTTGCTTTTTTTCAGTAGGAGGTAGGGTGTTTAAATTAATGATACTATCAACTGCTGTTGAAGTTGTATACTCATTTGTAATGTTTTTAGAAAAGAGTTTCTCCTTATCTTGACACTTAATCTCTAACGAATCAATTGCGAAATCTAATTGCTTGTTATTAAGCATTGCATAATGCCCTTTGTATAGTTTTTCACTATTCGTTGATTTGCTAAAACTTGCTAAATCAAACCTTATTAAATCTTCCTTAAAATGAGTTGTTCTATAAGGGTTTTTCTTCTTTTTATTTGGAATATCAATATAAGAATGACCATTATAAAGTATTAATTCAAGAAATTTTTCATCTGGAGTTAACTGCATAATTCCTCTCTCTGCTATAATTACTTTATCATTACCACTTTTTGATGTATGGTCATAAATAATGATATCTTTAAGTGTGTTGTTAGAAGTGTTCTTCTCATTAATTTTAATGCTAAATCCCTCAATATCTTTATAGAAAATCCCTTCTTTTATATTTAAAGAGGGTTTCTTTTTTTGAATATCATATATCATGGAACCATTCTTTAAATTTGCAATTGGCATTACATAATTTGAAAACAGAAATGAACCATAACTTAGCGTGATTACAAGTAAAGTTATAGGAAATAACATCCTAGGCAATGATATTCCTGCTGATTTGAGTGCTACTAATTCGTATTGTTCTCCTAGTTTTCCAAAAACCATAACTGAAGCTAAAAGCATGGCAATAGGCAATGCTATTGGAACAAATCTTGCTGATGCATAAAAAAGAAGTAGGGCTATTTGATTAAAATCTAATCCCTTTCCAACTAAATCATCAATATATTTCCATAAGAATTGCATTAAAAGCAAAAATATTGCAATAAAAAAAGTTGCAATAAATGGTCCTAAAAATGATTTAATAAGAAAAAGGTGTAGCCGTTTCATTAAAGTAAAGTACTAAAATTTAAGAGCCAATTGCTCTTTTAAGTTGATCAATCTGTTTTGTCCAAAGATTAGTTTGCTCTTCTTTTTCATCTTCATCTTCAGCAAAATCAGTTACTATAAGAGCGACATCTTGTGTCATTTCATCAATCTGAATTAGGAATTCAAAATACCCTTCACTGGAAACATCATCTATCCATTTGTATCTAATAAATTGATTTATTTCTTTCTTTTGCAGTTTAGCAGACTGCTCACTTCCATCCCAATAAAACGTATACATTTTATCTTTTATATCTACATCATCAGCAAACCATTCAGATAATCCTTCAGGAGAACTTAATCTATTATAAAGAATTGTTACAGATGAACGAATAGGAAACTCTAAGCTGTATTTTATTATTTCTGACATAGCAATTTGATTATCGCAAATGTATGCTTATTTACTTGAATTAAAAAGAGTTATAATTTATTTTTAAAATTATTCGATTTTCTATTACAGAATTATTGAAAACGATATATTTGCAGCCGTTTTGGCGTGGTAGCTCAGTTGGTTAGAGCGCAGGATTCATAACCCTGAGGTCGGGAGTTCAAATCTCCCTCACGCTACTAGATATGAAAGACCCTTTATTGGGTCTTTTTTTTGATCTATCTCTTTGATAAATAGAATAGATATTTTCACGACTATATCCAATTACCAGAATCTGTAAAAAATCAAACTAAAACAAAATATAATATTAGAGTTGAATGATTCTCTTTATCATTGAATAAAAATTCTCTTTTCAGTACTTCCGTCAGAATAAAAATAAATTAAAGGTATATTTGGTTTTGCTGTAGTAATCCTACCATGTATATCTAAGACTTTTATTAATTTTCTGGAAGAAGTATAATTGTTTATAGATGTTGGATTACAATTATTACTAAAGGATGTCCAACTATCAACTGCCCAAGTATATTCGCAATAAGCAACGTCATCAACATCAATACAAGTTAAATTAGGGTTGTTCATTGACATAAAATACCACAAGCCAGTATTATTTCCATTTCTTAAATCGATAGATGTAAGTAGATTTCCTGAACAAGTAACTTCAAAAAGTTGAATGTTATTACTCAGGTTAAGTGTTGTAAGATTATTATCATAACAAAACAAAGATTTCAGAGCTATGAACTCCTGTATTCCAGTTAAATCAGAAATATCTTTATTGTTTATATAAAGTTCAGATACCGTGTCAATAGCAGAAGTTTCTACAAAACCATCAATTACAAAATCATAACCCATATTTAATAGAGCAAGTTCAAAGTTTGCATCAGGAATAGATGTGTATTGAGCAAAAGAAGCAAAAGGAAATAGAGATAGTAAAAGTAATTTCTTCATATTTTATTGTTTTATTTTTTAACGAAAATTATTATTATAAGTTCTACAAAACTAACATTTTTCCGCACATTTTTCTCCGTCAATAGCTGCCGATATTATTCCTCCAGCATATCCTGCTCCTTCTCCACACGGATAAAGTCCACTTATTTGAGGGTGCTGAAAAGTATTTCTATCTCTAGGAATTCTTACGGGAGATGATGTTCTACTTTCTGGTGCATGAACTACAGCTTCATTTGTAAGGTATCCTTTCATTTGTTTTCCGAAAAGTTTTAAACCTTCTTTTAAATTCTGATTAATAAATTCAGGTAGCACTTCTGAAATCAATGAGGATTTTGTTCCAGGTATGTATGAGGTTTTAGGTATGTTTGATGAAAGATTATCTTCAGTAAAATCAACTAATCTTTGTGAAGGAACTTTCTGAGACTCACCTGCAACACTCCAAGATTTTTGTTCTATTTCCTTCTGAAATTCTACTCCTGCTAACGGACCATATTCTGAATATTTAGCAAAGTCGTTTGTTTTTAACTCCACAACAATTCCTGAGTTAGAAGTTTCATAATCTCTTCTGGAAGGAGACCATCCATTTGTAACAACTTCTCCTGGAGAAGTAGCACATGGAGCAATTATTCCTCCTGGACACATACAAAATGAATATACTCCTCTGCCATTTATTTGTTTTACAATTGAGTAGGGTGCAGGTGGTAGATATTCACCTCTAACTTTACATTTATATTGTATCTGATCTATTAATTCTTGTGTATGTTCTACTCTAACTCCTATCGCAAATGATTTTGCTTCAATTTCTATTTCTTTTTTGTGTAATAATTCAAAAATATCTCTGGCAGAGTGTCCTGTAGCAAGTATTACTTTTTCAGATAAAATTCTATTTCCATTCTGTATTTCTACTCCCTCAACTTTGTTGTTTTTTATTAATAAATCAGTTACTCTTTTATTAAACAGAACCTCTCCTCCGTATTCTATAATTGTTTCTCTTATGTTCTGAATAATTTTAGGAAGTTTATTTGTTCCAATATGAGGATGAGCATCCACTCTTATTTCAGAAGTTGCACCATGCATTACTAATACATCTAGTATTTTATTTACATCTCCTCTTTTTTTACTTCTGGTGTAAAGTTTTCCATCAGAGAAAGTACCTGCACCGCCTTCTCCAAAACAATAATTAGAATCTTCATTAACAATATGTTCTTTTGTAAGTATTGCTAGATCTTTTCTTCTTTCTTGTACTTCTTTTCCTCTTTCTAATACTATTGGTTTTTTTCCTTTTTCTAATAATTTTAGTGCTGCAAAAAGCCCTGCTGGGCCGGCACCTATAATTATTACCTCTTCTTTTTTGCTTACATCCATATATTTAGGAAAATCCTCCTTTGTTTCTTGGAACTCTTCCTTTATAAATACTGCAATTCTTAAGTTTGTTTTTATTATTCTCTGTCTGGCATCAACCGATCTTTTTAAAATTTCTATATGGTTTATATCTGATAAGTTAACATTTATCTTTTTTGAAACTACTTTTTTAAGTAGATCATCTTTTTTTGATTCTTCTGGTAATACTTGTATCTGAATCTCTTTAATCATATTACAAAAGTACATTCTTTTATTCTGAACAAATAAGATAATTTTAATTTGTTTATAAAACTATTAAAGTATAGATATAGAGATTGTATATTTGCGGGAAATATTTATTGATGAAGAAACTACTAATCACATTATCTTTTTTAATCTCAATTACATCTGTAAGATCGCAACAGATTAATTTAAATCTTAAATCAGGAAGTTATAAAGTTAAACAAAATAAGGATTGTAATATTTCCGAAAACCATGATTACAGATTACTAATTTTCAATCAACTCCCTACAGAAGTACAAAAGTTAAATTTAGAAAAGAAAGGAGTAGATTTTTTATATTATTTACCTGAAAATATTTTTGCAGTTAGTTTAAAACAAGAACTATCTTTCTCAGATTTCTCTACTTTTAATATCCGATCTGTAAACCCAATATTAGATGACTACAAAATTGATAAAAAACTAAAACAAGAGAACTTTCCTGATTGGGTTGTAAATGATAATTCACTTTCAGTAAAGATTCTTTTCTATAAAGATGTAAGTTTAACAGAAGTTATTGAAGACATCAGATTATTATCAGAAAAAATTGAGGATATAAATGAGTTTTCTCACTCTATAACAATTGCAATAAATCCTCAAAATTTAAATTTAATATCCGAACTAAATTTTGTTTCTTATATAGAACCTATTGATCCTCCTTCAGAGAAAGAGAATAATGAAGGTAGAACTTTGCATAGGTCAAATGTAATAAATACAAACTTTACTACTGGTCGCCATTATAATGGTGATGGCATAAATGTAATGATGCAAGATGATGGAATGATAGGCCCTCATATTGATTATGATGGTAGGGTAGACCAATCTAATTGTGGAGGATGCAGTACTTCAAATTCTAATGATCATGGAGACCATGTTGCAGGAACAATAATGGGAGCAGGGAACATTGACCCTTTGGCTGCTGGTATGGCAAATGGAGCATTTTTATATGTTTATTCTTCTTCAAATAATAATTATTATGATGTACCAACAATCTACCAAAATAATGATGTAATTATTACTTCCAAATCCTATAGTAACGGATGTAATGCCGGATATACTTCTTTGTCTGCAGATTTAGATGAACAAATAGTATTATACCCATCTTTAATTCATGTTTTTTCTGCTGGTAATAGTGGTAGTTCAGATTGTGGATATGGTGCAGGAAGTGGATGGGGAAATGTAACTGGAGGACATAAACAAGGTAAAAATGTTTTGGCAGTTGCAAATTTAAATGGAATAGGAAACCTATCAAGTTCATCTAGTAGAGGTCCTGCAGCAGATGGTAGAATAAAACCTGATATTGCATCAAAAGGAACTTCTGTTTGGTCAACTGTACCATCTTATGATTACGACCATTTTACAGGAACTTCAATGGCTTGCCCCGGGATTGCAGGAGTGTTAGCGCAATTGTACCAAGCTTATAAAGAGTTAAATGGAGGACTATACCCATCATCATCACTTATGAAATGTATTCTACTTAATTCTGCAGATGATATAGGGAATGTTGGTCCTGATTTTAAACATGGATGGGGAGAAGTAAATGCATACAGAGCAGTAAAACTATTAGAAAACAATTATTATTTCTCTGATAATATTTCTCAAGGAGGTAGTAATTCACACTCCATTACAATTCCTACTGGGGTAACAAAGGTTAAAATAATGACTTATTGGCACGATAAAGAAGCGAGTACTTCAGCAATTACTTCTTTAGTAAATGATATTAATACTTCAGTAAATTTCCTTCCGTTAGGAGTAGATTACTTTCCTTATGTTTTAGATCCAACTCCAACTTCTTCATCATTAAACTCTGTAGCAACAAGCGGAACAGATAGTTTGAATAATATGGAACAAATTGTAATTGATAATCCCATTCAAGGTAATTACACTTTAAATATTAGTGGATTTTCTGTTCCTTTCGGACCTCAAGAATATTGGGTAACTTACGAATTTATTACTGATGATATAGAACTAACATATCCGATAGGAGGAGAGGGTTTTGTTCCTGGGGAAAGTGAAATTATAAGATGGGACGCTTCAGAAGGAACATCAACATTTAGTTTAGATTATTCTGTTGATGGTGGTAATAGTTGGAATAATATATCTAATAATATAAATTCAGATTACAGATATTATACATGGTCAGTGCCAAACACTATTTCGGATGAAGTAAAAGTAAAAGTTACTAGAGGAAACTCAACTGATGAAAGTGATGAGAACTTTACAATTATTGGAGTTCCTCAGAATATTTTTGTGGATTGGATTTGCCCGGACTCTATATATGTGTTTTGGTCAGCAGTAAGTGGAGCAACAGAATATGAGGTAAGTATGCTCGGCAATGTATATATGGATTCCATGACAACAACAACTATTACAAATGCATTTCTGTTAAATCCTAATCCTACTGTAACTGATTCTTGGTTTTCGGTTACTGCAATTTTAAATAATAGTAAAGGAAGAAGAGCATATGCGATAAATGCACAGCCAACAAATAATGGATGTGTTGCACAACCAGTAGCAGATTTTTCTGTTTCTACATCTGTTTCTTGTTCTGGGGATATAACCTTTACAGATAATAGCCAAAACCAACCAAATAATTGGAATTGGGATTTCGGAGACGGAAACACTTCTAATTTACAAAACCCTACTCATATTTATGCTAATAACGGAACATATACTGTACAATTAATAGTATCAAATGGTTTGGGAGTAGATACAATTATTTATAACAATATAGCAAATGTAAGTTATACAGCTGCTCCCATTGCATATAATGATACATCTTATGTAAACCCATCTACATTTACCTTAAGTTCTCCATCAAACAATCTAAAATGGTATGCAGACACCTTAGGTAGTCCTGTATTGTTTTCCGGAGCAAATTTTAATACACCACTTCTTACACAAAACACTACTTACTATGCCAGAGAAATTGGAGGTCCTTCTGTTTTTGGAGGCCCTTTAGATAATACAATTGGTGGCGGTGGTTTTTATAATAACGATAGACATCTTTATATTGATTGTTACACTTCTTCTACCTTGATTTCTTTTGATGTTTATGCAGGTACTTCTCATCCAATTACATTCGAGTTAAGAGATAATAATTCTCAGGTATTGAAAGATACTACAATTGCCGTACAGACCGGATTAAATACTTTATATGTAAATTGGAATGTACCTATAATGAATGACTTAGAACTAGGAATTAGTAGTGGAAACTCTGACTTGTACAGAAATAATAGTGGAGCTGTTTATCCTTATTCTATAGGTAATTTAGCTTCTATTACAGGACATAATTCTCCCTTTGGAGACCCTGACTATCATTATTTCTTTTATAATTTACAGATGATGGAAAATTGTAAATCTAAATTTGCAGAAGCAACAGCTGTATTTATGAATCCTGCATCTGTATTTGATACAAATAATAATTTTAAGATTTACCCAAATCCGACTACAAGGTATTTAGAAGTTGAAAATAATGAAATTATTGAGTTTATTAGAATATACAATGTTACTTCTCAACTTGTATTTGAGGAAAAATTCAATAGATTTTCTACTACCTTAGATGTGTCCGAATTTTCTTCTGGTATTTATGTAATTGAAATACAAACAAACAATTTTACTTATAAAAAAGAGTTTGTTATTTCAGATGAAGTTAATTAAGAACATATATTTAGTAGTTTTCCTTTTTGTAGGAACTCTTTCTTTTTCACAAGAACTAAGTATTAAGGATTATATTATAGAAGGTGAAGATACAATCCTTTTAACTGAAGTACCTGCAATCGAGATTATTTCATTTACCGATCCTAAAGAGAAAATAAAATACCGAATTTTAAAGAGAAGAGTTTTAAAAGTGTATCCATATGCTATATACACGAAAAACAAGATGGAGGAAATTGAAGAGAATCTGGGAGGAATAAAAAGAAAAAGAAAAAAGAAAAGATATACCAAAGAAGTAGCCAAGTTTTTAAAAGAAGAATTAGGAGAAAAGATGAAAAAACTAACTAAGAAAGAAGGTAATATCTTGGTGAAACTTATTTATAGAGAAACTCAAATTTCCACTTATAAACTACTAAAACAATATAGGGGAGGAGTAAATGCATTCTTTTGGCAAACTATGGCTATATTGTACGATAACGACCTAAAACAAGAATATGACCCTGAAAATGTAAGAGAGGATATGTTTATCGAACACATCATTATTCAGGCAAAGTTAGAAGGAAAGTTAGAATAAAAAAAAACTCCCCACATTTCTGTAGGGAGCTTTTTGTAAGAATTACTAATCTTATTCTATTATCAATTTACTTTTTGATATATAGTTGTTTGTTTCTATGATTAGTAAGTAGATTCCGTTTTGTAAATTTCCTTTTTCTACTTCTATCTTATCTGATTTTACATTGTGTGTAAATTCTTTTACTTTTCTACCTTGTGGGTCATATAAAGAGATATTTTTAACCATTGAGTTATCTAATAAGTTGATAGTTGTTTTTGTAGTAAATGGGTTAGGGTATACCATTAATTTTTTAGTTAATATATCCGAAACACCTACTTGTATGTTCGATACATTTACTGGGTCCGAACTAACAACACAACCATTTGCATCTGTAATAGTTAATGTGTAATCACCATTTTGTGTAGGTGTGAAAAATATAGAAGTACTAACACTTACTCCATTTAAAGTCCAATTATAAAGATATCCGGCAGTACCACCACTTATTGTTCCTTCAAGTTGTGTTCCGTTTAAAGTTGCGGTAATAATAAGTGGAAGAGGTTCAGAAATTGTATAAACTGAACTACCAGAAGATCCTTGAACATCTGTAACACTTACATTATAAGTTCCTGCTCCTAAGTTATTAGGATTTTCTCCAAACCAATTAGTTGTATAAGGAGCTACACCACCAGCAATACAAAGTTGTGCCGTTCCTGTTGTGTCTCCATAACATAAAACATCAGAAGTTACAGTATTTACATTCAGAGCTCCTGGTTCTGTAGCATCAAAACTACCCGCTTCCAAAAACACTCCACTATCGTATGCATCATCTGTACCATCTGCAATAGCAAGTTTTATATGATAAACATTACATGCCTGCACTCCAGCAACTGCTGTAAATACATCTGTATATCCGTTAAATGCTGAAGCTTGTCCCAAAGTATCATGATTATAATATTGAGAGTTTAAAGTATCGTTTACTGTAGAAATAGTAACAGGCCAATTTGCTGTTCCGGGTACTTCTGCAATATTTATAGCTCCGCCAGGGAATGCTGCAGGAGATGCGTAAGGTCCGGTAATTCCTGGCCCAGAAATTAAAAATGCAAATACATCATTAAAAGATGAATTTACAAAATCCAAATATTCTTCTGAGGCAAATACATAGTTAAACCTTACAGTATCTGCTGATGGTACAAAATCAAATTCTAAAATTGCTGCATCTCCGGTAGAAGAAACAGAAAAAGATTGTCCGATTAAACCAGGTACAGAATTTGCAATAGTTAGTAAGTCAGGGTCTCCATTTTGCAAGAAACTAGATGATAAGAATGTACCTTGCACTACTGGAGTAGAATCAATAATATTCCAAGCAGAATCATAAACATAATTCCACCAAGGTAAAGTATCCACACCAATTTCTCCAATGGAATCAACTGAACCTGTAGATAAAACAAATCCTTCTGTAAATCCGATAAGGCCTAAAGAATCTGTAAAATAACCAATTTGTGAAGAATCACCAATATATGAATGATTGGTTGTTGTTACTCCATTTCCAATTAGTACATTATCAATAAGATAAGTAGGTTGGTTTTGAGATGAAAAAGTTCCCATTTGTACCTGAGAAAATGAATTTAGTGAAATAACACTAAATAAAAGTAGAGTTAGTTTTTTCATTTTTTTATTTAATTTGAGTGCAAATATATTGTCTTTTTTTTAAGAATAAAGATTTAAGAATTTAAAATCTTATTTGTTTAGTTTATAAATCTAAATTATTTAATATATCATCAGAAGCAACATTAGCTAAAGTTACTTTTAAATTAGGCTCCATCTCCATAGCTCTTTTTATAGCAAAATTAGCTTCTTTGTTTCTGGCCCAACTCCTTCTACTTATTCCGTTATTTACATCCCAAAATAGCATGGACTTTAATCTTCTGTCCGAATCTTTTGTGCCATCTAACATCATACCAAAACCACCATTCATTACTTCACCCCAGCCAACTCCACCACCATTATGTATGGAAACCCAAGTAGCACCTCTAAAGCTATCTCCAATAACATTATGTATTGCCATATCGGCTGTAAACTGAGATCCATCATAAATATTTGAAGTTTCTCTGTAAGGAGAATCCGTACCACTTACATCATGATGATCTCTACCTAAAATAACTGGAGCAGAAATTTTACCAGTTGCAACAGCATTATTAAATGCTTCTGCTATCTTCATTCTTCCTTCTGCATCAGCATATAATATCCTGGCTTGGGAGCCAACTACCATTTTATTTTCTCCTGCAGATTTTATCCAGTTTATATTGTCTTGCATTTGCAATTTAATTTCTCCAGGGGAGGTTTTTAGTAATTCCTCTAAAACTTCAGCAGCAATTCTGTCTGTTATATCTAAGTCTTCTGATCTGTTTGAAGAGCATACCCAACGGAACGGTCCGAAACCATAATCGAAACACATTGGCCCCATAATATCTTGTACATAGGAAGGATATTTAAAATCTCCCTTCTCATTCAGAATGTCTGCACCTGCACGGCTGGCCTCTAATAAAAAGGCATTTCCATAATCAAAGAAGTACATTCCTCTTTGTGATAATGTGTTAATTGCATTGGTATGTCTTACAAGTGTTTTTTTAACTTCTTTTTTAAATTGTTCCGGATTGTTAGCTATCATATTATTTGCATCCTCAAAACTCATTCCTGCAGGATAATAGCCACCAGCCCATGGGTTGTGTAAAGAAGTTTGGTCAGAACCAAGTTCTACTTTTACATTTCTTTCTACTAGTTTTTCCCAAAGGTTAACTATATTACCATCATATGCAATAGATACTGATTCTTTACTTTCTTTTGCTTGCAGAGCTCTATCTATAAGCTGGTCTAAATCTTTGTACACTTCATCCACCCAGCCTTGCTCCTGTCTTTTGTAAGTTGCTTCCGGATTTACTTCTGCTACTATGCAAACTCCCTTTGCTATTACTCCTGCTTTTGGCTGAGCTCCACTCATTCCTCCCAAACCAGCTGTAACAAATATTTTACCACTCATGTCTTTTGCTGAGGGGTCAATTTTTCTGGAGGCATTAAGTACTGTAATAGTAGTTCCGTGTACGATACCTTGCGGACCGATATACATAAAACTTCCGGCAGTCATTTGACCGTATTGTGTAACTCCTAAAGCATTAAATTTTTCCCAGTCGTCAGGTTTGGAATAGTTAGGTATCATCATTCCGTTTGTAACCACAACTCTTGGTGCCTCTTTGTGTGATGGAAATAATCCCATAGGATGACCAGAATATAAAACAAGAGTTTGTTCATCTGACATTTCTGATAAGTATTTCATACAGAGTAGATATTGTGCCCAATTCTGGAACACAGCTCCATTTCCTCCATATGTTATCAATTCATGAGGATGTTGTGCAATTGCATAATCTAAGTTGTTGGATATCATCATCATTATAGCTGCAGCTTGTTTGCTTGTATGAGGGAAATCCTCCAAATGCCGAGCTTTTATCTCATAATCTGGTCTGTATCTGTACATATATATTCTTCCGTACTTTTTTAGTTCCTCTGCAAATTCTGGAGCTAGTTCTGGGTGTAAGTTTTTCGGAAAATACCGTAATGCATTTTTAATAGCAAGTTTCTTTTCTTCTTTTGTAAGTATATCTTTTCTGTTTGGAGCATGGCTCACAGATGTATCGTATTCTTTTTTTGGAGGAAGCTTAGATGGTATTCCTCGTAAAATATCTTCTTTAATATCTGTCATCTCTTTTCTTTTTATCGTCTTTTTTGTAGGGGCAATGTTTGCAGTTATTGTTGCAACAATATCCTCTTTTTAAATGGTACTTTTCTGTAAAGATAATATATCCCTCTTTGGATTGGTAGTATTCATCTTTATCTAATTTATCTGTATTTGAAAATTCTCTCATAAATTGGTTGCAAATTTACGATATTTGCACAAATGAAAATAATAACTCAGAAAATATCACATCCTCTATTAAAAGAGAAAGAAATACAACTCTTTATCAAGAGAATAGACCAAAATCATGAATTTGTTTCAGGAAATAAATACTATAAACTAAAATATAATCTGCTAGAAGCAGCAAAACAAAACAAGAATACTATCTTAACTTTTGGAGGAGCCTATTCCAATCATATAGAAGCAACTGCATTTGCTGCTAAAGAAAAAGGATTTAAAAGTATAGGGATAATAAGGGGAGAAGAAACTTTGCCACTAAACGATACTTTATCTTTTGCAAAAGAAAATGGAATGCAAATACATTTTGTAAGTAGAGAAGAATACCGAAAAAAACAAACAGAAAGTTTTATAGCAAAACTAAAAGATACGTTTGGGAGTTTTTATCTAATACCAGAAGGAGGAACAAACACATTTGCAATAAAGGGCACTTCTGAAATTTTGGAGGAAGAAGATCATGATTTTGTGTGCTGCGCTATTGGAACTGGAGGTACTATTTCAGGAATCATCAATTCTGCTAATAACAATCAGAAAATATTGGGTTTTTCTGCCATAAAAGGAAGTTGGGATTTAAAAAAGGATATTACAAATTGGACTACAAATGAAAATTGGCAATTAATTGAAGATTATAATTTTGGTGGTTTTGCAAAAATATCTGATGAGTTAATTTCTTTTATTACGGACTTTTATAAAACACAAAACATTCCGTTAGATGCAATATATACTGGAAAAATGTTGTTCGGACTTTTTGATATGATAAATAAAGATTACTTCCGAATAGGAAGTAGTATTTTGGTAATACACACAGGAGGATTGCAAGGTAATAGAGCTATGAATGAGAGGTTTAGATTAAATCTCCCTCATAATCTCTAACTTGCTGTTGTTTTTCCAAGTACCGGCCGTAAAATCTGGTATTTTTATAGATTGACTATTGCTAGCAACAGATAGTTCGGAAAGAGGAGTAATAGCAGACCACATTACACTATCGTATAAGTTTATATCTAGTGGAAGTCCTAAGTTTAAACATCTTATCAATCTGTATATCATCACAAAATCCATACCTCCATGTCCTTGTTTAAACCCCTGACTTACAGATTTTAACTTTTGTATAATCGGGTGTTGGTATTTACTTCTATATCTATCATACTCTTCCTCCTTTAACCAGTTGTGTCCCCAATATTCTGGTTTTTCTCCATCAATGTATAATCGGCTTGGGTATCCGTCATGTACCGCTCTTGTACCTACAATCTTATTTATTCTAGAGTAAGGTCTTCCTGTATGTACATCAAACTGAAGAAGGATTGTTTTTCCTTTTTCCGTTCTAATCATGGTATTATTCATATCTCCACATTTGTACGATTGTATTGAATGATTGGCTTGTTTTGCGGCAATACTCAAATTTAACTCTCTACTACTCATTGATGTTAAGTGAGAAAATGTATCTCCTCTACCGATATTAAGATAAAAGGAAATAGGACCTAATCCGTGAGTGGTGTAGAAATTTCCATCTCTTTCGGCATGTTCGTGTAAACGCCATTGTCCTTCATAATAAGTATCGTGTAGCATTAGAGCTCTCAAATCGTGTAGATAAGCACCTTCTGTATGTGTAATATCTCCAAAAACTCCCTCTTGTATCATGTTAAGTACCCAAAGTTCTTCTTCATTGTAATTGCAGTTTTCCATCATCATACAATGTTTTTTGGTTTTCTCTGCAGTCTGTATCAAACTCCAACAATCCTCTATGGTAGAAGCAACAGGAACTTCACTTCCTACATGTTTTCCGTTTTCCATTGCATAAACTGCCATAGGAGTATGTAAATCCCAAGGAGTAGCAATTATTGCCAAATCAATATCATCTCTCTGGCAGAGTTGTTTCCAATCGTCTTGGTTTTTATAATATAGATTTGCTTTCTTTTTTTGCCAAACAGCTAGTTTTTCGGAAGCAGAATTCACTTTCTTTTCTGTAATATCTGATAATGCAATAATTTCAGCATGATTATTTTCTACCAAATACTGAAACATTTCCAATAGGGTATTTCCTCTATTTCCTAAACCAATAATACCTACTCTTACTTTTTCTATAGGAGAGTCGGCAAAACCAAACATACTTCCGTTCACCTCTTTTTCTGTATTATCTATCAATTCCTGAATGGAATCTCTATCAGATGAAAAACTATTAAATGGAATCCCTAAAAATGCAGAAGCTCCAATTACGGATTTAAGGAAGTGTTTTCTTTTCATTGTAAAATGTTTATAATTAAGATTTTTCAAATGTATACAATTTATGATAAATGTATATTTTAGTGGAATGAAATATTTTCTTTTTCTTTTTTCTCTTTTATTAGGGTTCTCTGTTTTTTCGCAAAGTAAAACAGATTTGTATATAGAAAAATATGCTGAATTGGCTGTTAGTGAGATGCAAGAATTTGGGATACCTGCATCCATTACATTGTCTCAAGGTATTTTAGAAAGCGGAAACGGAGAAAGTTATTTGGCAATTCAAGGCAAAAATCATTTTGGGATAAAATGCCATGGTTGGGAAGGAGAGGAGATATTTGCAGATGATGATGCTGAAAACGAATGTTTCAGAAAGTATAAAAGAGTAAAACAGTCTTACCGTGATCATTCTGAATTTTTAACTACGCATAGTAGATATTCTGCTTTATTTGATTTGGAAATAACAGATTATAAAGGATGGGCAAAAGGACTGAAGAAGGCAGGGTATGCTACGAGTCCTACTTATGCCGAGAAATTAATTTCTATAATAGAACGATATGATTTACACCAATTTGACAAGGGAATTTCAGGACAAAACAAACAAGAGTTATTTGTTACGCATACTTACGGATTTCCATTTGCATATGGGGTAGGACTAAATTATATGAAAACAGATGAGTATTATGTTTCTGCAGACATAAGCTCTTCATTTTTATTTAGTGGGATTTCTGTTGGTGGAGGTATGCATATGTATAAGAACATATACGGAACTTTAACTCTAAATGGTATTTATCATTCGTTTACTGAAGATAAAACACAACAGTTAGATTTTGCTATAAGTCCTCAACTTAACTATCTGTTTGATACAAAAAATAAGAAAATACTAATAAACACTGGAGTCTTATGTACTATTCACAAGATTTCTGAAAGAAACATTATTCCGACAATAAGTGTTAGTTATCTGCTTAACTAATAATAAAACTTCTTCATAAAAAAGTAATCTCCTTCTGATGGTTGTTTTTTGTCTAAATATTTCTTGATTGCTGTATTCCAATCAAGTTTAGTTTTTCCGTTATTTATAATAAAATATACATGATTAGTTTTTACTTTATTATAATCATAACCGTTTTTATCTAGTTCAGATTTTAATTTAACAGTAGCGCTTCTGAATGTTTCTCCATTTTTAAGTAGATAAGTTATTTCTCCTAATTCAGGCACCTCTTCCTGACTCTCGGTAGATGATTTTATTATTTCTTCAATAATTTGCTCTTCTTCAGATAGTGTTGTGTCTACTATAATATTTTCTACAATTTTATCTGTTGTTTTTTCAAAATAAAAAATATTCAGATTAGATATTACTCCACTTTGTTCCCCTCTTAATTGGTAGGAAAGAATTCGGTTTAAGGTGTCATCTTCTGTTGTAATATCAGAGTAATAGTTTAATCCGTACTTAGAATATTGTTTGCTTTTATAGTTTACATATAAAGGGTTATACTCCAAAGTGTTTCCTTCTTCAGAGCTTTGGTAAATATAATTTAATTCTGAAGTGTCAGAAGAGAATATAAAGTAATCTCCTAAATTTAGATAATAACTTTTGTTCTCTGTAAATATATCTCCTGCAAGTAGTTGAAACAGGTTATCTGTGTTTATTTTATAATATAAGTGCCTCTTTGTTATCAGAGGTGTGATACTATCTTCAATTAAATTAAGAAGGCTTACTACATTATAAGCT